>Ga0302275_10002412_pt1 | contig 19663 bp, 15 predicted proteins | sample III_Bog_N2_2_FD_200229 | JGI IMG/M metagenome (GOLD analysis project Ga0302275, IMG submission 200229) | Peat permafrost microbial communities from Stordalen Mire near Abisko, Sweden - III_Bog_N2_2 | ecosystem: Environmental > Terrestrial > Soil > Wetlands > Peat | place: Sweden: Abisko... | reverse complement strand
ATGCACATTGCCGACCAAGTGCCCGAGCGGAGCGTTGACCAATTGGAATCCTTCCGTCCCCCCCACGCCAGCGTAGGTTGTGATATTATAAGCCCGAATGCCTGAGGGCGACGATCCGGCGATGGATAACAGATAGGTACTCAAGAATGCCTGGGGCATTGCCCGAAGTTGATAAAGTGCTGTCGTTAGCCTCATAAAATCAACTTAAGGATCAAATACTTGGCAAGGCAAGTAAAAAGTAACCGTCCCTCGCAGCCGCAAGAATTTTGTAAGGGGGCGGACCGGCTTGGGCATCACTATTTTGACGTTAGTTTCACCCACCAATCAAAATCGGGATGACTGAATTTAGGCCGGTATCTTGCGCGTTTGAAAATATTCGTCAGGACATTTTTCACGATCTCATCGGAAACACGGCACTTGTTTTGCCAATGCTGGAGCAGCAAGCAGGTTGACCACAATTCAATTTTCAATCCTTCGCGTTGAATCAAATTGCGCGCTTTCTTGTCGTCAGTGGCCAGCGCAAAATTCCGGGATTCGGCGATGGCCATGGATTCTGCCTCGCCATCATCGAGATTGAGGGTAAGTTCAAGGAAACGGAGTTTTTCATTTTCACTTTCTGCCACCAGCTTTTCCAACATTCCGTTTTGCATCAATGGCGCTAAATCAATGCGTTCCTTTTCGCCCGTTTCGGCATTATGTAAAAACATTGCCTCCCCTGCCGCCGCCTGCGTGATGGCAAATCGGAGGCCGCATCCGCCCGCAATTTCTTCAAAGTGGCCGCTGGCAATCAGGTTAATGAGAACGCACGCGTCTTGGATTACAATGGAAGCCATGCCGGGGAGGGTTAGATTGAGGAAACCGGGGACTCCAAATCCACCGGGATGATGGAAAACGCCTCCCCCTCTTCCGAAACGACCAGGCTGTCCAGTTCCTGCATGATTTCACGGGCGCTTACAATATCGACGCGTAATTTCTTGGCCAGTTGGTTTTCCGAAATCTCACCTTTTTCAAACGCGGCTTTGGCGAGCAGAAGATATCTCCCCGGCCAGGCGGAATGGCGTTTGTCCGAGCGGAGCAAGCCCAGCGCCTGCCGGGCCTTGTCCGGCTTGAAGTCGCCGGCCCTTAAGCGTTCCCAGCTGCCGGTCTGAATCCGTTTCAAATTCTCAAGGCGCAGGCACATGGCCTGAACGGAAACCCCAAAATAGTCTGACAGCGTAACCAGGTCGGCAATGGTGACGCGTTCCTTTCGTGACATCTCCACTTCTGACAGCCGTCGGTTTACCCCGCTGCGGGGTATAAGGAAATTGGCGGCAAAACAGTCGGCAAAGCGTTCGGCGCGATGTTTTCCCCAGCGTCCTTTTTGCATGACATCCACGTCCGCATAAAAGCGAGTGGTAAGAAAATGACCGTACTCATGGGCCAACGACCAGTTCCCACGATACCATGGATGGCGAATGCTCACGCCAATGCAACCGCCCAAACGGTCGTTGTAGCCAAAAATGCCCGCCACTGAGGACGGCATTTCGTAGAAAAACACGCGCAGGCCGACGGCTTCCTCAAAGACCGCGCGCAAATCACTGATGGGGGCATCACCCAGCCCCAGACGATTCCGTTCTTCCTGCGCGACGTCCTCGGCAAACTGCTCCGGACTAACGCGCGAATCGTCCAGCGGGTATTGCTTTGGATAGTCCTTTGGAAGTGGCGCGTTGCACATCTGTTCCAATTCAAGATAATCCTCCGCGCGGGATTCCAATTCGTGGCACACGCGCATGAGTTCGTCTTCCGGCAGGGGCGTCTCCAGTTGGCTGTTGGGAAGTGCAGCTCGGAATTGTGGCGTCAAGGCTTCTGTAAACGCGCTTTGTTTGACCAATTCCGACACGTTGCGGGCGTAGCATTTCGCAAAGGCAAACAACTCGTCAGCGGTGACACGGCGCTCCCCTTTTTCAATCGCCACCACCGTCGTGCGGACAAACCCCAGCTTGTCAGCCACCGCTTCTTGTGTAAGCCCCAAAGCCCGGCGGGCGCTTTTAAGCCGTTCGCCAAGAATCTTTGAATCAATTTTGTCTAAAATACTTGCTGACATTCCATGGCAAGCAAACAATAGAATCCGACATTTGTCAACTGGATAATTATTTACGCGTGACAATGTCAGAATTGTATTGAGGACGAAACAAACCCAACGCACCCTTGCATGGTCGAAATTCAAGCATTCGTTGATTGGCCAACACCCAGCCAAAATTCCCCTCAATGAACCATTTAGATCTGTGGCTATCAACACAGTCAACCACATCTGCCATGCCCACAATCCCTCCAATTTTCAAGTCACGAGGAATTTGAACTTTGAATTGGTTTTCAAGCCATTCGACGTTTTCCTTGGCATAGCTATCGAGACTTAACCCAGTATGAATTAATACAGGACCCCGGTAATGTGTCCGACGCGGGCGGTTTTCAATGTCCTTTAGACCGCTCACGATCAGCCAAGCCCATGGTTGGCAAACGGATAGCGCTGGCAATTCAGAAAAACTTTGAGACCACTGAATGGTGGGAGGAACATCATTGAAATGATGGGGGATACTATTTTTAGATTTTTAGACATTATAGCTAGATCGTATTCAGAATAAGGAATGCATTATTGACGCGGGCTTTCAATAGGCCCCAGGCTTTTGTCGAGAACAGTACGCATCGCCTTGTCGGAAATGACTTTTCCACCAAAGACTTTTGACAACCGGCCTGCGATGTCCGGCATTTGCGTGGCGGACCTCTTTCGAAGTCGGTGCGCTCCTGCTCCTGGCAGAAACTCAGCCCCAATTGTCGGCCAGCTTTTTCGTGTGTTTCGTGTGTTTCGTGGTTGACTCACATTTGCTCCAGAATCACCCGCGCGATCTCCTCATTCTGCGACAGGCTGGGAGCCAGCAGGCTGCGCAGCCGGAGCAGGATCGTTTCCAATTGTTGCAGGGGCGCATCAAACACGGTTTCCAGGGCCAGGGGGGTCACATCTCCGAAATCCTTGCAGAAGCTATACGCGCTGGCATCCGGAAAGAGTTGCAGCAGCCAGCTGATGGTTTCCAGCCATAAATCCATGCCGATGGCCGCGCGCGCTTCCTGGGGTGATTTCACCCCCGCGATCAGACAGTGCGGACTCACCAAATCCCGCATGGCAGCATCTTTTTCGAGCAGAACCTTCAGCTCTTGCCGGTGCGCGGAGGAATCCTGGGTGGTGCCCGTAAAACGCCGGGCCAGGCTGAAGACCTCGTCCAAAATGACCGGCAAATTGCTCTGGCCATTGGCCAGCAGAATGCGCACCCCCATGACGCCAAGCGAATAGAGGTCGCAGGGCGAACTCAACAGCGGCCAGATTTCGTAGGGCGATTTGGGGAAACGGGTGCCGGCGGTGCGCTTGAGCGAGGCAATGAGGGATTCCGCCAGCTTGGCCGGCACTGAGCGGAACCGGACTTCGCGCGGCCCCACGTTCTCGCTCTTGTAAACATGGGCGTAAAAATCCAGCCGCTCCTCGCCCAGGGGCAGCTTGAACCACAGCAGATCATGCGGGTCCAGGGCCAGGTAATCTTCGGCCACCAAGGTGCCTTCCAGCACCACCCCGTCGGTTTCGGTCGTGACCGTGCGGATCTGGATGTTGCCAATGCCAAAAGAATGCGCCCCCATGCCTTCCGGCAAAAACGGCGACGGCTCGACCCGGCCCAGCCGGATGAAATATTTCTGTTCGGTGGATTTGATCTTGAGGGGGTAGGCCTGTCCCGGCTTGACCAACCGGCAACTGGCGGACCAAAAGGCGGGAAATTGACCGCCCGTCTCCTGCAGACTGATCTGAAAGCTGGCCGGGGACAAATTCAACAGCGGCAATTGCCGGGCCTTGACGCGCTGCCGCACCTCGGCAAAAGCGTCGCGCAACGCGGAAAGTTTTAGGAACAGCACCTCGTTGAGGCGGTCGGCCAGCACGCCTTCGCCATGCAGCAGAAAAGGCAGTCCCCGGGGCTGGGCGGACCATTCCTGGAGCAACGCGTACGGTCCGGAATGATAATTCGGCGCCGGCCACGCCTGCCCCTCGAGGATTTGCAGATAGTCCTCCAGGTTCAAGGGCGCATGGCGGGTGACCCGCACCATGCCCGCGTGCGGGTTGAAGATGGCCAGCAGTTTGGCGGAGGCCGTCAGCCGCTCCAGACTTTGCACATGGGAACTGGCCGGCGCATCCGGGCTGGTGGCCAAAAAGGTCTTGTTTTCACGCACCGCCGGATCGTGCAAATAGCGGAAGGGCGAGCTGGAATAAGGCTCCAATCCATGGGCGGTCAGCACCGCATCATCGGTGCAAACCCGCCAGCCCGTCAGTTCGGTGCTGGCAAGCCCGGGGGTGGCGGCGGCGGCCGACCGGATCAGGATGGGCCCGGCATGGTTGGCGTCCATGCGGACCGCAACCAACGTCTGCGGCAGGTTTTGCTTGAGCAACTCGGTTTCCGCGCGCCAGCCCTGATCGAAAAAGACGTTTGTCAACTGGGTCTGATAACTGGAAGCAGCCGGGTCGCCGACTTGCAGGCTTTGCACCCAGATTTCCACCCATTCTTGAATCCGGGCCTCGGCATCACAAATGGCTCCCAGATAAACGCGGGCCAGCGGCAATTCGCGCAGCAAAAAAAACGGGGCGGCGGCATCCGCCCGCACGAGCACGCCAATCGCCAATGGCGACAGGTTGTCACCCGGGTGAATGGGTGCCAACATCCAGCCGGCTGGCATCCGGGGCAATTTCGTCGGTTCAGTGTTGGCCATGCCCGTCAGTATGGCGGGGCGGTTACTGCGAGGCAAAACTTTTTGTTTGTCGCCACCGGCGCTTGTGAGCACTGTCCAGATATGTTACTCTTAGACAACAAATGCGCCCGCACCCCCTGCGCCCGTCTGCGGCAGTTCAACCATCTTCATTAGTAATAATGAGATTTTCTGGTTGGACGAGCATGGTTTTACGGGGTTCCTGGCTGCTGGCGCTTTGGTGGTTGCTGGCGGGGGGCGCGAACACGCATGCCCAGGAGGTTTCGACTCAACCCAGTTATTCCCAGCCCTGGCAAGTGATTTCCTACGCCAAACCAGCGGGCCTGGGCCAGCAACGGACCTTTGACATCACCTTCAGCCCGGATGGGACCACGTGGCTGGCCGCCGAATCCGGGCTGTACCGGTTTGATGGCCTCAACTGGGATCATTTTACCACCAGCAACGGGTTGCCCAGCGCCTTCATCCGCGCCGTGTGCATGGATCATGACGGGCGGCTTTGGGTGGGATCGGATGCCGGTGCCGGCGAGTGGGACTTTGCCCGGCAGACCTATGATCCGCACGGTTCGCTCACCGGCCTGGCCAACTCCAATGTCCGCGAAATTGATCAGGACCCCGATGGCACCTACTGGTTTTCCTGTGATCAATGGCCGGAAACCACCGCGAAACCGGGCGGACTCACCCGCTTCCAATCCGGCCGGTGGGAAACCTTTCACCAGACCAACGGTCTGCCGATGGATTATCTCATTGGCTATTTTCGTGATGCCAGCAACCGGCAATTTGCCCTCACTCCGCATGGCTGGGTGCAGAAGCACGGAGACGAATGGCAGCCGCCGGCCGACGCGGGTTATGAGGTGGAAGATTGTGTGCTGCAAATGGCAGGTGCCACGGATGGCCGGTTGTTCGCCCAAGGCGAACATACGTTGCTGATCCTGGCGAACGGCCGGTGGCGGCCCCATCCCAGCCACACCCGGTTGCTCTGCGCCACCCGCAGCGGCGAAGTGATGGCGGTGGAATGTGATCCCGATCGTGGCCGGCTCTGGTTCAGCCGCTGGAATGGCCGTGAGTTTGTTCGCGCTTCCGCCATGGTGGGCTATTCGGGGGGGCGCCTGTATCATCTGCGGGAGGCTCCCGATGGCGCGTTATGGTGCGTGGGGGCAGGCACCGTGATCCGCTGGGCGTACCGCGCGGGGAAATGGACGTGGTACCCGCACCTGCCGCCCCCCGTCGGCACCGACCATCTGGGCCGGGTCTGGTTTGCCGGGGGCTCCAACCTCGTACTCCAGACGGCGGGAAAATTTCAGATCCTGGCACCGGGAAGACTGCTGGCCAGGAACGAAGCGGGGCAGGCCTTGATTGAGGATGACCACCAATTGATGGTCACCGATCCCCAATATCCCGACCAGCGCTCCCCCGTCAGCACCACCTGCCAGAACATCAACTTCGCCGTCGCGGACACCAACAATGTCTTCTGGATTGTTGGCCAGGACACCAACAACAACGGCGTCATCACCCGCTTCGATGGGGCCAGCAAAATCATTGCCCCGGCAGAATTTATTGGCCGGCAGCTCACTGCTGGCAACCCGGAACCGCCGGGCCAACTCCTGGTGGTCGCCCACCAGCGCGACAACAATCGGTACGGGGTTGCCCGGATTTCAGGGGACCAAGTCGAGTGGCTCCCGTTCAGCCCATCGCCACCGCCAATGACCTATCCCAATGTGGTGATTGGGGCCGGCCACCGTTGGTTGCACGGTTATCGGGGAATGTACGAACAATCCGCCACCAATGCGGGACAATGGCTGCCCGTCACAGCCTTTCCCCATGGCGGCCTGCTGGCCACCGTGGCCAGTGACGCGGAAGTCTTGACCACCTTTTCCGGCGGGCCGTCGTCCCAGTCGGGCTGCGCCCTGTATTGTTCCAACCGGTGGATCTGGGCCGCCGGGGAATTCGCCAAGCCCACCTGGGCCAGCGATAATAAAACGATTTATCTGCCCCTCCGCGGCGGGGTATCCATCCGCCGGCAACCCGGCACCCTGGATGTTGAATTCCTGCAAATTCCCGGCGACATCATGGTCAACAGCGTCGTGGCGGATGCCGCCGGCAGCCTCTGGCTGCAAACGGAGGACGGCACCTTCCGCTATCGGCCTGGCCATGCCCAACCGGGCACCGTGGCCTCGGCCTCCGTGGAGGAATTGCGCAGCGGCACGCCCCTGCCGGTGATGTTTCGCGGACAATCCCCATTTGAACCGCCGAAGGATCCCACCAGCTACCGGTATTCCTGGCGGGTGGACACGGGAAACTGGACGCCCTTTGCGGACTGGCCGGGCGAAACGCTGAAATTGCCGCCCTTGGACTCCGGCCAGCATGTCCTGGAGGTGCGCTGCCGCGATGTGGATGGCAATCTGGACCAATACCCCGCACTCGTGAAATTCACGATCATCCCCGACCCGTTGCAAAGCCAGCCGTGGTTCCTTCCCGCAGTTGGGCTGCTGGCCTTGTTGCTCGGCTGGCTGGTCTGGCAAAGCTTCACCCATGTCCGGCAAATCGGGCTGACCAATTCCGTCCTCTCCCAGGAAATCGCCGTCCGGCGGCGCACCGAGGCCGAACTCGAACGGGCCCGCGATGAACTGGAGCACAGGGTGGTGGAGCGAACCGCACAATTAACCCGCTCCAACCAGCATTTGCTCCACGAGATCGCCGAGCGCAAACAGGCCGAGGAACATAAACACCGGCTGGAGCAGCAATTGCATCAGGCCCAGAAAATGGAGGCCATCGGCACGCTGGCCGGCGGCATCGCCCATGATTTCAACAACATTCTCGCCGTCATCATCCCCTATTGCGACCTCGTCATTGACGACATGCCCGACCGCCCGGATTTGCAGGAGAATCTCCGCGAGATCCTCAAGGCCGCCAACCGCGCCAAACAACTGGTGCAGCAAATCCTCACCTTCAGCCATCAAGGGGCCTCCCCCCAGCGCCAGGCCTGCCAGTTGCAGCCGGTGGTGAAGGAAGCCATGGTCTTGCTGCGCTTTGTGCTGCCCAGCACCATCCGCTTGAACCTGGTCACCCAGACGGTGCATCCCGTGCTGGCGGATCCCACCCAGATCCACCAGGTGTTGATGAATCTATGCGTCAACGCCCAGCACGCCATGGAAGGCCGGCAGGGGGAACTCAACGTCACCTTGGACGAGTTGCAAGTGACCCCGCCCCTGTGCGAGCGCTGCCCCGACCTCCATCCCGGACTGCATGTCCGCATCTCGGTCGCGGACACGGGCTGCGGGATTCCTGCGGAAAATCTGGAGCGCATCTTTGACCCCTTCTTCACCACCAAGGTGGTCGGCAAAGGCACCGGGCTGGGATTGGCCGTCGTGCTGGGCATTGTGCGCAACCACGGCGGCGCGATCCGCGTGGACAGCCAGCCCGGCAAAGGCTCCAAATTCCAGATATTTCTGCCGGCACAAATGGAGCAGCTGGGCGAAGCCCAATCCGTCAGCCTCCTGCCGCCCACCGCCGCCCAGGGCGAGCACATCCTCATCGTGGATGACGAGGCGGGGATCGTCAAAGTCCTCAAGCGCCTGCTCGTGCGGGCCGGTTATCAGGCCAGCGCCTACACGGACCCGCGCGCGGCGCTCGCCGATTTCAGCCTCCACCCCGAACAATTTGACCTGCTCTTTACAGATCTTACCATGCCGGGCATGAACGGACTGGAACTGGCGGGTAAAATCCAGGGCATCCGCCCGGAACTCCCGGTCATCATCGCCACCGGCTTTGCCGGCAGCCTGATCACTGCGGAACAATTGGCGGAGTTGCCCAACATCCGCCGCACCGTGGAAAAACCGGTCAGCCCGGATAACATCATCAGCCTGATTTCGGAAGTGTTGACCCAAAAACCGGAAAACCAAAGTGAGCCGCATCGCGATGCGGGTGGTGCGCCGAATTGATGCCAGTCCGTTTCCCGCATCTGAATACCAAAATGGCTCGCTGCCTTTTCAATATTGGCAAACGCCAGATCCCCTTTCCCAAACCCAGGTGCCTTCATAAATCCTTTTTTGCCGCCGCCCTCGTGGCTTGGAAACTTTGATCGATCTCGGCCTCCTCCATGCCACGTTCGACCAGCCTTTCGCCATCGCTTCGGCCCTCCTCGTCCTCATCCTCACTGGGCGCGACAGGCATTTTTCGTCCGGTGGAACCCGCCACGGGATCCCAGCGCTCTGACTCGGGCGCGGCTTCCAGCAACGCGTCCTTCGGATCCGCGTCGGCTTCACCGGTCAGCTCCCGCTTGGCTTGCGCAAAATGGGAGTCGGTCGCGGCCGGCGACAACTGGCCGTCCATGACCGCGAGTTCCGCCGCCCGCGCCCGCACCATTTGCCGGGTCACCGTGCCGACGGGGGCGGAATTTTCGGAGATGATGCCATCCTTCAGTGGATTTGTTTTCATAGATTATTTGTTATCGCGCGTGAAAGGTCTGGTCGTTATGGGACGTTTTCATCTCGCGCGTGCCGCGATCTTCCCGCAAGTCACGGGACTGCGAAAAAATGTTGGCGCGTTTTTTGGGATTGGGGTGGGGCAAAGGTTGGGCGTGATTCGGCCGCAACGTGTGGAGCGTCTGCGGAAACACGGGGGATTGGGCGGCGGCCTTGATTTTGGCGGTGGCGTGGTTCATAAGTTCAGGTAAATTCAAGCTCGGTGTAATTGGTGGCGCTGGGCATTGGTTTGTGGAATCAGCCTCACGCGGCCGGGCTGCGGAAACTGAAGCGGTCATCCGCTTCGAGCCAGTCGAACGTGGTGGTTTTTTCCGGATCCAGCCCGAGCCGGTGGCAGTTCTCGATGAAGTAAGCCCGCTTCTCCGGGTATTTCATCAGGCTGTCGCCTTCCTGGTCCTCCGACCAGTCCTCGATTTCCGGGGGTGTCTTTGCCGTGCCGTGGGTTTGCAGCCAGGTGCCGACCTCGTCATAATTGGTGGCGGCCTTGACGGCGGCTTTAAACTCGTCGCCGGTGATGCCCTTGAAGCTGAATAGCTGGTTATCCAGGGGGCAATCGTAATGATATTCGCCAGGGGTTCCGGCCAGGGTGGCGCGGCATTTGTCCACGGCCCGGCAGGCGATGGCGAAGCCGCCGATGCGGTCGCGCGGGCTGCGCGGTGCCTGTTCGCTCAGATTCTTGTCAATAATGGGGGTGTTCATACTTCGGATGGAGTTGGAAAATGGCTTAGGTCCGATTGTGAAAACCGTGAACCCGGGTGAGATTGCGTTCCGCGATCAAATCCGCCTCCGCCTTCAGCCAATGTTGCACGTCATGACCGGGCACAGAGCCTTCATTTTCGTAACTGAAGAAAGCCTTTCTCGCCACTTCGTCCGGTGCGGGCGTAAAAGTGGCTTCCGTTTGGCCCAGGTCCGCACTTGCTGGCCGGGGTGCAATTACCTCTTGTTGGGTTTTGGATAATTTATGGTGTCTCATGACGTATTGGATGTTTAATGTTCAGTTGTGAAAAGTGATGAGCCGGGATGCATTGGGGTTTCGCGTTCCACGCCGGCGAATAATTTTGCCTCGGCTTCCCGCCAGGGTCTTGCCTCCAGTCCAGACTGGAACGCTGGCGGTTCATCCCTGGTGTGCGCCCGGAGAGCTGCCGATCCGCAGGACCGGTTAACTTCCGCAGCCGCAGTTGATTTTTGGGCCTTGGCAACTCGCTGGCTTGCGTTCGGCGACGGCGGATCGGCTTTCATCTGGTAAACATGGCGGAACCGCCCGGCGTCTGCCATGGGGTGTAACCCTACTTGCATGGCGTAAAAAGTGTTATTTCAGGGGTTTTCACAGGATTATGAAGCATGAAAGATGAAGGATGAATGGGCTCAAGATGGTTTCAGACCAAAAGGGGAGCCGGTGTTTCATGGCGTAAAAAGTGTTATTTCGGGGGTTTCAAGAAGGTTTCAGGGTCAAGGTTTCAGGTTTCAGGGATCCGCAACGCCTTGCTGGATGACGGATGCTGGAGGCTGACTGGCGGCGGCCGTTGGGGGGCGTTTTCATGGCTGTTCAAAGTGATAAAAGTGATATTACGCGGTTTTTGGGGTGTTTTTCGGGAAATGATGCGTGATGAAAGATGCGTGATGAAAGATGCGTGATGCGTGATGCGTGATGGCATCCGATTCCGGCGACCCTTTCAGGGGAGGATGACGATGAGGATGACGATGACAGATAAGCGCGCGGGAGCGTTCGCGCGGGGGCGCGAGGACTGGCTGAGGTTGCGCGGGCAGCGGGACAGGCCCGGCCCGGACTGGATGTTGGCAGCCCTGCATCTGGAAGAAGTGTAGCAGGGTCCGGGAAAACCGGGTTGTTAGCGGCTAACGCATTGCGCACTTTTCTGGCATTTATTTTCAAAAATACGTTAGCGGCTAACATTCGGATAGGTTGGAGGGTCAAGGCTTCAGGTTTCAGGCGGCAAAACTCTGATGCGCAGCGGGTTGCGCGGATGGCGGAAGCGTGGAGCGGGAACGGTAACGATAAACAAAGAGGTTTTAATGGCCACGAACGGGCGCAAAGATCGCAAAGCCGATTCTATTGGGCTGAGATGCAATGGATTGTGCCTGGCAACCGGTTCTGCCGGGCGACGTTTTTGGGGGGATGCCGGCAAAAAAAAGGGTGGCACGGGCCACTGCCTGTACCGTCCGGCGACCCGCCGGACGGAACGGGTGAGGCGTGCTTCTTGCCAGCGAAGACTGTTTTCCCGCAGTCCGCCCTTCTCCGCTCAGCCGATAAACGTCCCGCCGCCCCGCCACCCCGCCACGCTTTCCCGTTGCGGCGGCGGCGGGTGCCCGCTAACATGCCGCCCAGCACGCCATGAATGTCGCCATCGAGACTTCCAACCTGACGCGGGAATTCGGCAAGTTTCGCGCCGTGGATGAATTGAATCTGCGCGTGGAAACCGGACGGTTCTATGGCTTTCTGGGCCCCAACGGCGCGGGGAAATCCACCACCATCAAAATGCTCACCGGCCTGCTCGCTTCCAGCGGCGGCACCATTCGCATCTTTGGCGAGGATATCGGCGATCCCCAACGCGCCCTCGCGGTCAAACAGCGCATCGGCGTCGTGCCGGAAAACCTCGCGCTCTTCGACAACCTCACCGCGCGCGAGTATCTCACCTTTGTCGGCCGCATGTATCTCCTGCCCCGCGACACGGTGCGCGCGCGCGCCGATGAATTGCTGGCCATGATGGAGCTGAGTAGCGAGGAGAAAAAGCTCACGGTGGAGTTCTCCCACGGCATGAAGAAGAAACTCGCGCTCGCCGCCGCCCTGATTCCCAACCCGGATTTGCTCTTTCTCGACGAGCCGTTTGAAGGCGTGGACGCCGTGGCTTCCCGGGTGTTGCGCGACACCCTCAAGCAATGCGTCGGGCGGGGTGCCACCGTTTTCCTCACCTCGCACATTCTCGAAATTGTGGAGAAGCTTTGCTCGGATGTCGGGATCATCGCCCACGGGAAACTCGTGCATCAAGGCACCATGGCGGAATTGCACCGGGACGGTTCGCTGGAAGACAGGTTTCTGGCGGTGGTCGGCAATGGCGAGGGGGAGCGGCAAAAGCTAAGCTGGCTCGAATGAACTGGGAACAACTCCAAACCATTTTCTGGCTGCGCTGGCGGCTCATGCGTAATCAATGGGCGCGCAGTGGCGGGCTGGGCGCGATCCTGGCGGTGCTGGTGGGACTCGGGTCGATCGGACTGGCGCTGGCCGGTTTCACCGGTGGCCTGCTGGGTGCCCTGTTTGGTCTGGCCGACGCCCGTCCCTCCCTGATCTCGGGGATCTGGCTGGGGGTCACGGTGGTCTTCTTGTTGTTCTGGCTGATCGGATTGCTGGCCGAATTGCAGCGTTCGGAGGCGATTGATTTGCAAAAACTCATGCACCTGCCCGTGGCGCTGGGCCAGTTGTTTGTGGTCAACTATCTGGTCTCCCACTTCTCGCTGAGCATCGTGATCATGGTGCCGGTCATGCTGGGCCTGGGCATTGGTCTGACCGTGACGCGCGGACCGGAATGGATCTTGATGCTGCCGCTGGCCTTGAGCATGGTTCTGATGATCACGGCGTGGACCTACTGCCTGCGCGGCTGGCTGGCGTCGCTGATGAGCAACCCGCGCCGGCGCCGCACTGTCATCATGTGCATCACGATGACGTTTATTCTGCTCGCGCAGGGTCCCAATCTGTATTTCAACCTCCTGCCGCATGCCCGCGATCATCGTGCTTCACGCGACCAAAATGCCGCCCTGCAACGTTCCTTTCAGCAACTTGCAGCCGTGCAAGCATTCATTCCGCCGCTCTGGGTGCCGGTCGGTGCCCGGAGCCTGGCGGAGGATCGGGTATTGCCCGCGCTGTATGGCACGCTGGGTTGTCTGGGGCTTGCGGCCTTGGGCTTGCGCCGGGCCTATCGCGTGTCGCTCAAATTTTATTCCGGCCAGACCGGTGGCAAACTCAGCCCGCGCCCCCCGCCGAAGCCGGCGCGAATCCTTCCCGCCGCCACCACCGCCGCCGCGGGCAGCCGTTTTCTCGAATGGCAGTTCCCGGCGGTGCCGGAACAATCCGCCGCGCTGGCCCTGGCCACCTTTCGTTCCCTGCTGCGGGCGCCAGAGGTGAAGATGGCTCTGGGCAGCTCCTGCATTTCCATTCTGTTCGCCGGGTCCATCTTTTTTCTGCGCACGCCGCCGACGCTGACCGAGGCCATCAAACCCTTTGTCGCCACCGGGGTGGTCGCGTTTTCCATCTTCATCCTCCTGCACTTTTTCATCAATCAATTTGGCTTCGACCGCGATGGATTCCGGTCGCTGATGTTATCCCCCGTGGAGCGGCGGCTGATTTTGCTGGGGAAAAACCTGGCCTTTTGGCCCCTTGGCTTCGGCCTGGGCACGCTCACTTTGGGGTTGATCACGTTCTGGTTGCGGGTGCCCCTGCTGACCGTGGCGGCGGCGATCTTCCAATTGGCGGCCCTGCTGTTTCTGGCCAGCCTCGGGGGTAATCTGCTCTCCATTCTGGTGCCGTTCCGCATCCAGCCCGGCAGCATGCGGCCCACCAAGCTGCCCGCGCTGGCCATGCTAACCATGGTTCTCTGCCAGCTGCTGCTGCCGCTGGCGCTGGTCCCCGTGTTCATTCCGCCACTCTTGGAACTGCTGTGGCACCACTACGATCTGCCGCCGCTGGTGCCCGTCAACCTGATTTGCTCCGTCCTGTTCTGCAGTGCTGCGGCCGCGATTTACTGGCTGACCCTCCCGCCCCTCGGCCGCCTCCTGCAGCGCCGCGAAACCAAAATCCTGGGCGTGGTGACCGTGGAGGTGGAATAACAAAACTGGATTGATGGATTGATGGATTGATGGATTGATGGATTGATGGATGGGTGGATTGATGGATGGGTGCGTGGGTGGGTGGCCTCGTAGGGCTGGTTTCAAAACCTGCGGGCCGTGGCTTTGCCGAAACGCGCCCGCATCGTTTCAAGCCGTTTTCTGCGGGGTTAGACGCGGACCTTGACCACGACCTTGCGAACCACCGTGGAGCCGTCGTATTCGATGCCGGGAGCATGGCCGTCTTCTGGAAAGAAAATGGCAAATTCGCCAGCCTGGAGGTGGATTGGCGTCAGGTGCCCCGGTCGGCCATAGAACGCGATGTCCCTGGCATCGTCATGGGGCTGGACGGTTTCCGTTAGCAGCTGCAAGGGCGCCCAGAGCAGCGATTCGCGGCCCGCCTGGATGAATTGGATGTCGGTGTACTTTTTGTGCGCCTCGAATTTGGCCTGCGCGAGCGGCTTGGTGTGGTAAGTCTGCACGAGGGCGAAGCAGTTATCGCCGTCCAATTCGTAACGGCCCGGAACCTGGTCGGCCGGCAGCGTCCGCAAAAATTCAAAAGCGGCGGCAAAGCGCGGTGAAAGCGGGGCGTAACGATGGCTTTGAGCCAGGGTGTCAGCAATCATGGTGCCGGCAGATTATCGCGCCGGGCCACCGATGACAACCGCAGAGAAAGGCGTTTGCAGGAAATAATTGCGCGGGTGGTGGGCCTCGTGTGACCATGGCTGAAAAGCAAAACTGCAACCGCAAAGAACACTGCAAAGAGAAACCCAGTTTTCTTCTTTGTGATCTTTGTGTTCTCAGTGGTTAACGAATGACAACAATGAAAGACATCAAGGCATTGAGCGGTCGAGAGCGGCAGATGGCGTATGACATTCATGGGCCAAGCCTTCCGGCGCTTTGTGATCTTTGTGTCCGCTGTGGTTAAAGAACGAAATTATGGCCAGCAAACGGTACTCCCGCTTATTCAAAATTCTCGCCGGTGCCTTTACCGATGCGGAGGAAGTGTTCCAGCTCGAAGGCCGGCTGGAGCGGTTCGCTCATTTCTGGGCGCTGGTGGTCCGGCAATTCATCCGCTATCGCGGCTTCGTGCGCGCATCGGCCCTGTCGTTCTCCACGTTGCTGGCGCTGATTCCGCTGATCGCCGTGGCGTTGAGTGTGACCAGCAGCCTGCTCAGTCCGCAACAGGAGGCAGCGTTGTCGGGGTTCGTGGAACAGCTCGCTGCCAGTGTCGCGCCGCCAGTCAATCTCGCCACCAACGCCCCGCCGGTGAACGGGGTGTCCACCAACGGCTGGGGAGCCATTCCGCCGGACGCGCTGGCGGATGCCAACGGTTTGGCGGCCGAAATGCTGACCAATCCGCCGCCGGTTGCGGTTGCCACGGTCAATCCCCAGAACCAGGTGGCGCAGGAGATTCACCATCTGGTGCAGACGGCCAGCAACCGCACGCTGGGTTCCATCGGCCTGTTTTTGCTGGCGCTGACCGCGATCTCCCTGCTGCGCGGCATTGAGGAGACCTTCAACGACCTGTGGGGGGTGACGCGCGGACGGTCCTGGTGGCTGCAATTTGTGTTCTATTGGTTCATCATCACCTTCGGGCCGCTCGTGCTCTCGGCTGCGCTGGGGGTTCCGCTCGGCCTCCATTTCGAGGGCACACGCCACTTTCTGGAATGCTCCCCCGGAATGGCCCCGCTGATAAAGCACGTGCTGCCGGTGGTGTTTTTGAGCGGGATGCTGGGGCTGTTCTACCAGCTCACACCGAACACCAAGGTGGAGTTGAGCGCCGCCATGGTGGGCGGGTTGTGGGCGGGCGTCGCCTGGCATCTGTATAATCAACTGGGCTTCCTGTTGCTGTCCCGCGCGCTCAATGCGAGCAAGTATTATGGCGGACTGGCGTTGGTGGTGCTCGTCATGGGTGGCCTTTATGTGCTGTGGCTGATCTTGCTGTTCGGGGGGCAAATCGCGTATGCCTGGCAAAACCGCGCGGTGTATTTGCAGGACCGGCTGGCGGAAAATGTGAACCAGCGCGGGCGGGAGTTTGTGGCGTTGCGCATCATGACGAGTCTCGGCCGGCGGTTTCAACTGGGCCAGCCGCCCGCCACGGTGCCCGAGATTTCCACGGAGCTGGGCGTGCCCAGCCGGCTGACCCAATCCATCTTGCGCACCCTGGCGGCCACCCGGCTGGTGGCGGAGGCGGCGGGGACGGAAGCCGCGTTTCTGCCGGCGCGGCCGCTGGAAACCATCAGCGCCGACGACATCCTGCTGGCCATGCGCACGGGCGCCGGCCAGGAGTTGCCGGTGACGGACACTCCGGAGCTGGCGGAGATCTACGGTGAATTTGCCCGCATCGAGCAGGCGGAGCGGGTGGCCGCCGCCAGGATAACCTTGCAGGCGCTGGCCAATCGTCTGACGCCGCGCGCAGAACTGCCCCCGGCGGAAAAAATGCCCGCGCCCGAACCGGTGGCACTGCCGAAACCCGATCCGTTTCCGGAAAGCGCCGATGCGCCAGAGCCGGCGGGGTTGGCGGCTGAGCGGTCGGAACCTCCCCGCCGGGAACCGGCGCGGCCCGACGAGCATCGGGATTTTCCGCTATGAACGCCGGGGCTGTATTTTTTTCACAATACACACCTTGGACAGCCAGTGTCCAAGGTCCCCGGCCGCCCGGTTTACGCCGGCGGCGGCGGGGTTTTGAACACGCCGGTTTCATCCACCAGCCGCGTCAGTCCGGCCACGGATTGGACGTTTAATTTTCTGGTGATGTTGGTGCGGTGCAGTTTGACCGTGCGGAGATTGATGTGCAAATCCGCCGCGATTTCCTTGTTCATTTTGCCCCGCACCACGTGGCTCAACACCTCCATTTCGCGCCCGCTCAGTTCTGCGAACCGGCGGCTCAACTCGCGCTGATGCCCGCGCTGGTGCCGCTCGCGGGCGTCGCGGGCGAGCGCCCGCTCGACGGCGGCCACCAATTCCTCTTTCGGCGCGCGCTTGGTCAAAAAATCCTCCGCCCCGCTGCGCATCGCGCTGACCGTGGTGGGGATATCGCCCTGGCCGGTCAGGAACACCACCGGCAGCGGGTTGCTGCTCTGGCGTATCTGCTCCTGCAGCTGCCGGCCGTTCAGGCCGGGCATCTGCAAATCCGTCACCACGCAGCCCGGCCGGTCGGGCGCGGCCCGGTCCAGAAAATCCTGCGCTGAGCCATGGGCCTCCACGGCATACCCCATGGCGGTCAACAAGCGGGCCAGCGAGCGCAGGAACGATGTGTCGTCATCAATGATGAAGACCGTGCCCGGCGGCTGGAGGCGATTGGTGGTCATGCGGTCAAGGTAATCCTTACAGGCCGCCGGGCAAGTCCCCGGGCCGCAATTTTTCACCGCCGGCGGGCGGCAGCAGGCAGGTGAAAGTGGTTCCCTTCAGCACTTCGCTGTCCATCCAGATTTCGCCACCGTGGGCTTCGATGATGGTCTTGGAGATGGCCAGCCCCATGCCCATGCCGTTGGACTTGGTGCTGAAAAACGGTTCAAAGATGTGCGCGGCATTCTCGGCGGCGATGCCGGTGCCGCAGTCGGCGACCCGCAGGCGCAGGTTGCCATTGTTTGTTTCCGCGATGCCCACGGTCAGCCGGCGGCGGTGGGCGGGAATGGTGCTCATGGCGTCCATTCCGTTCAAGATGAGGTTGAGGAGCACCTGCTGGATATGCACCCGGTCGCCCTGCGCTGGCGGCAGATGCGGGGAAATCTCGACTTTCAGTCGCACCCCCCGCTGGCTGGCGTCGGGCCGGGCCATGGCGATGGTATCCTCCACCAAATCCCGCATGTCCAGCGTGCCCAAAGCCAGCGGCTGCCGCTTGAACAGGCTGCGCATGCGGTCAATCACATTGCCTGCGCGTTTGTCGTCGCGGCGGATGTCGGTGAGAATCGCCTGGATTTCCTTCAAATCGGGGGCCTCGGCTTGGAGATACACTTCGGCCGCCTCGGCGTTGCGCAGGATCGCGCCGAGCGGTTGATTGAGTTCGTGGGTCAGCGCGGAGGCCAGTTGCCCCATCATGGAGACGCGCGACACATGGGCTAATTCGGCGCGCTGCCGCAGGATTTCGGCCTCCGCCTGGCGCTGGCGCCGGCGCTGCACGAGCAGGGCGGCAATGGTCACGGCTTGGGCCAGAAACCCTGCCGCCAGCAGCAGGAACAGTTCCTTGTGCTCCTCCCATAATGACCGGGGTTGATAGCGGATGACGCAATTTGCGGGCAACCGGCCCGGCTTGATGTGCCAACGCTGCATGGCCCGCCAGTCCACCATGGGGGTTCCGGTGGATTTGATCTCCACCGGCTGCGGGGTTCCGGCGAGGGTGCGGAGGGCCAGTTGGCCGGCGCTGGTTCCCAGCGCCTCAAAGTCCACCACGTCGCCACCCAGCGCCCCGGTCCCAATGAGCCCATTGCCCAGCACATAGACCGGCACGCTGGCGGTCGGAGCCAGCGTCTGCACCACTTGGGAGCCATACAATGGCTGTCCCGTCACATCGCGCTGGAGGGAGCTGAGCAAAATAACGGTGTCTGGCGGCAGCGCTTTGGCGGCGGCGTGGATTTCCCGGACCGCAAGGTTGGTCCAGTATTCGAAGGTCACGCCGTCCACCGCCCGGGCGGTTTCCTGAATGTGCTGCAAGCCGGCTGCATCGGCCGGGGAAGTGCCGCCAATGACCACCACCCGCCGGGTTTCGGGTTGCAATTGCAGAATGAACTTGATCGTTCCGGGGATGTCAAAGCGCTGGAAAATGCCGGTAAAGGGGTGGCCCGGGATGGGGGCCGGCACCTCCAGTTCATTCACCGCCACCACAATCGCCGGCCGGCTCGTGGCCAGCATGGCGGACAACTCCCGCACGATCTGGAAATCCCGCGCGGTGAACAGCAGGACCAAATCCGGCGGTTGACCGGCATATTTGCTCTTGAGATACTCGCCGAACATTTGCAAATGCTCGGCGTTGGGAAAACGCCCCGCATCCACGCTTTCAATGAAGAATTCCAGCTGCGGGAGGTGTTTGGACATCTCCCTCCGCAACGCCGTCTCCATCAACACATTGCCGGGCAGATCGCGCGACTCGCCGAAGATCAGGAGGATGCGCCGGGGGCGCGCGGTTTCGCCGCCCGCCGGATTCTGTGCCTGCGCGGACAGCATCAGGCCGCCGGCCAGCGCCAAAAACACCGCGACGCCGGACCATTTGCGGCAACGCAAACGCAGTGGTGCAAGGCAGATGCTCAGTTTCAAACCGGCCTCAAGTGTAAAAGCGATACCGCGCCATTTCCATGAGATTTTTCAGCCGGAACGTTTAAGAAACCTTTGCGGTCAATTCAATCTTCAAAGAGGTGGAGGTCTTTTTCGATTTTGGCGAGGCCTTCGGGGGTGAGGGGTTTCCGATTCGTCTTGCGTTCGAGGGCGATGACGCGGCGTTCCTGGAGGTCGAGGCGGCGCTGGGTGATGAGGTTGCGCTCGAGGCGTAGATCGAGGTTGATGGCCCGGGCGGCGAGTTTGAAGTCGCCGGTGACAAGGGCGCGGGTTTGGAGGCGATTTAACAGGGCGCTGCG
>Ga0302275_10002408_pt1 | contig 19682 bp, 8 predicted proteins | sample III_Bog_N2_2_FD_200229 | JGI IMG/M metagenome (GOLD analysis project Ga0302275, IMG submission 200229) | Peat permafrost microbial communities from Stordalen Mire near Abisko, Sweden - III_Bog_N2_2 | ecosystem: Environmental > Terrestrial > Soil > Wetlands > Peat | place: Sweden: Abisko... | reverse complement strand
GACCGCGAGGCCGGAGCTGGCGGTGGCGCTGAGCGTGATTTGCTGCAAGGCGTACCATGCGCCGGCGATGGTTGGGAAGGTGATGGTCTGCTGCGCGGGGTGCACATAGAAGCCCTGCGAGACCGCTGGAGCGGCGGAATAATTGCTATTGCCCGCCTGCGCGGCGTGCAGGATGCACGTTCCCGGCGTGAGCAGCGAGGCGGTCGTGCCGGAGACGGTACAGATGGTGAGCGTAGTCGAGGTGAAGCTGACTGGCAGGCCGGAGGTGGCCGTGGCGACCAGGGGCAGACTCGTCAAGGCATACTGAGAGGCCGTGATAGTTGGGAAGGTGATGGTCTGGGGGGTGGTTCCGGCCGCGCTCGCCGTTGCGCTGCCGCCGAAGCCAGATAGACAAAGAGAAGCAAAAACCGCGACGCCAAAAAGACCGGACCTCTTCAAGAACATATACACCTCACGCGCAAGTGGAATTCTGACAGCGGAACCCATTATATACTTCATATCGGCTCCTGATGCGCGGCCTCACGCACAGAAATTCTTCTATATTCGCTGAAGAAAGTAACCATATTGCTTGAAGAAGGTAACGCCCAGCCTGGTTATCCATTCGCTTTATCCTCATCCCCTGAACGCCATGATTGGCCTGAAGTGCGCAAAGCCCTGAATCTGTCAGGATTCGGTATAGCGAAGGCGCCTGTTCCACATTCAGGGACATGCGATGTACCGCAGCTTCCAGTCGGCGGTTGCACCTTCGACGAGTTGAGAGAAGGAAGGTATCTGGGGGAGCGACGCGGGCATTCATATCGCGAGTGCGGCCAGCGCAGTTGTGTGCTCGGTGCAACATTCCATGACAATGGCGCCGATTTGTCTGGCTCAGTCTTGACTGAGAAAGCGCAAACCTGAGTAGAGCCAGGAACGTACTTCAAGGGTTGCGGTAACTTACAGCAATGCGCTTGCGAGAGCCTTTACTCCGCGCAGATCGATCTTGCCGGTACCCAATACCGGCAGCGCGTCAACATGGAAGAACTGATTCGGCCGCGGCTTCCACAGTGCCGGCAGATCGCATTGCGCAAGCTTCTCCAGGACTGGGACAAGCTTTTGTTCCGGAAGGGTGTGGACGACCACGATGCGTTCGCCCTTCTTTTCGTCGGGCAGGGCGGTTACGGCAAAGACCTGCTCCGTGACTTCGGCCAGTTCATGCAGTTTGTCCTCGATTTTTATGTGCGGAACCATTTCGCCGCCAATCTTGCTGAAGCGCGAGAGACGGTCGGTGATGGTCAGGAAGCCGTCTTCTTCCATCATTGCAACATCCCCGGTCGTGTACCAGCCGTCGCGCAGGACTTCGGCGGTTTTCTCGGGCTTGCCGAGATAGCCCTTCATCACATTCGGCCCCTTGACGAGCAGCATCCCCGCAGTGCCGGGAGCAACTAACTCGCCGGTGTCGAGATCGACCACCTTGACGGAGACGCCGGGCAGAGGATGCCCGATCTTGCCACGCCTTGCGCCCACCTGCCTGAACCCCGGCGCGCGGAAGTCGCGGCCATTCACTGTAACCACCGGCGAGCACTCCGTGCAGCCGTAACCCTCCAGAGGACGAATACCGAAAGTGTCCTCGAAGGCCAGCGCAACACGTTCAGGAAGTTTTTCCGCGCCGACCAGGACATATTGCAGGCTGCCGAAGCTCTCTGGCGGGCAGCGCTTCATATAGGCTTGCAGAAAAGTTGGTGTTGCGATCAGAAAGGTGACTTTGTATTTGCTTACCAGTTCGCCGAGGATGCGCGCGTCCAGTGGATTGGGATGATAGACAACTCCCACGCCATTCACCGCGGGCATCCACAACCCCGCCATGAATCCAAACGAGTGGAAGAAAGGCAGGATGCCGAGGATCTTATCTTTTCCGCCGAGCATAAAGACCTGCGAGACCTGCTGAATATTCGACGCGATATTGAAGTGCGTGAGCATCACGCCCTTCGGGTCGCCGGTGCTTCCGCTGGAGAAGATCACAGATGCCAGATCGTCTACAGCCCTCCTGGAGGAGGTGCGCCTCGCGCCGATTGCCTTGTACAGCATCCATTGTGGCGTAAGCCACGCGAGTGCGAGCGAGACCGATTTCTCACTGATGCGCGGCGTCTGCATTGCGTCTTCAAGAAAGAGAGTGCGGCCGGGGATCTCCAGCTTTGGAAAGCGTTCAACAAATGCTTTTGAGGTGATTACCACATCTATATCGCATTGACTGGCGCAGGATGCTATGACTTCGCTGGAGGCGGTATAGTTCAGATTCACCGGAATGCGGCCAAGCATCATCAGCGCATAGTTGGTGAGTGCTCCGCCGACCGAAGGCGGCAATAAGAGACCAACCATCTGCCGTTCGCCGATTTGCCGACGCAGTCTGCGTGCGATGTAGATCGTCCTGGCAAGCGCTGAGCCAAAGCTCACCCTGGGTGTTTTCCCGTCGGCCATCATGAAGCGCAAGGGGAAGCGCCGCGCTGTATGAACGAAGGCGCTGTCAAGTGTCGTCATGCGCCTCTTGCGTTGTTGGAAGGCTTCAGCCTGCAACTCCTGCACCGCGCGCCGAACTTCGAGTGCGGTGGACGATGGCGGCATTGGCTTCCCAAAACTCACAGTAACCGGGTAGGGAATGCGCCGGGGAATCTTCCACAGGAATCGCCCTTGCGCGAAGCTGAAGATGCTGCCCCATACGCCGTCAAGATTCACAGGGATAATCGGCACATCGACGCCCTTCATGATTCTTTCCAGGCCGCGGCGGAAGGGAAGCAACTGGCCGGTGCGCGTGATTTGCCCCTCGGCAAAGATGCAGACGATTTCGTCGTCGCGCAGTGCGTCGCTTGCCGTGCGCAGCGAGCGAATCATCTCTCTGGGGCGTTGTTCACTTGAGATCGGAATCGCCTTCATCGCTTTGGCGAAGGGCTTGATCAACTTGTTGTCATAGATTCCCTTGTACATCAGAAATCGAATTGGCCTGTCTGTCGAAGCAATCAGCAACAAGACATCCACAAACGACATGTGGTTGCATACCAGCAGCGCGCCTGTCTTATCGGGGAAGTTATCGCGCCCCAACACCTTTACGCGATAGATGGTATGAGTCAGGAAGAACAGGATAAGGCGCCCGAACCACTCCGGCAACAGCATGAGCACATACACCGTGCCCAGGCCGGTAATAAGGGAAGCGGCAACGATAACTCCGCGTGGATTGAGATGAATGAATGCGGTAAAAATGTAGTAAACGCCCGACGAAAGAGCAATTCCGACAAAGGAAAGCAAGTTCGCAGCTGCGATAATGCCGCCCTTGTCCTTCTCTTCCGGCCGATGCTGAATCAGCGCATTGACTGGAACCGCGTAGAATCCCGCCCAGAAGCCCAGAACTCCAAGCAGCAGCCCTGAGCCGAAAAGACCGAAGTGCATTCCGCCCAGCGCCAGTCCGGTGCAGGTCATTCCAATGGAGCCGAGCGGGATCAATCCGTACTCGATCTTGTTGCCGCTGACCAGGCCGGCGATCATGCTGCCGATGCCGATGCCGATGGCAAGCGCGGCATTCAGGTATCCGGTCTTTGTCTGCCCGATGTGCAAGACATCCGGCCCATAAACAACTACGGTCGAGAACAGCAAAGAACCCAGGAACCAGAAATAAGTATTTCCAACGACGGCGAGAAAGAGCGCCTTGTCCCGGCGCATCAATCCAATCTGCTGCCAAAGGTCGCCGAGGAAGTTGATGCGGTATTTCTTGTCCGGCGCTGCCGCGGGAACCCTATCGATTCCGAGGCTGGTGAGAAAGCCTGCAACAGCGAGAGCCAGAAGGAAGTAGCCGGCGTAGACCTCATGTCCATGGAAATGCTCCGCCATGGCGGCTCCGGTCACTGTGCCTACAATGATCGCGAGGAAGGTTCCCAGTTCGATAACGCCATTTCCCCAGGACAAGCGCTTGGCAGGGAGCAACTCCGGCAATAGGCCGTACTTTGAAGGCCCAAAGAGAGCTGCCTGGGTGGCAACCAGCCCGAGCGCTACCAGGGTAATCGGCGGCGAATGGAGCGCCAGACCCGCGGTTGCCACGGTCATGGCGCCGATCTCCATCCCTTTGGTCCAGAGCGTGACCCGGCGCTTGCTGAAGCGGTCCGCGAGCCAGCCCCCCGTCATGCTGAAGAGCACAAAGGGCATGGAGAAGAGGAATGTGACCAGCGAGACAAAGCTGGAACGCTCATTGCCCGCCAGGCCCATGCCGACAATCATCGCCAGCAGCAGGTTTCGCAGGATGTTGTCGCTGTAAGCGCCCTGAAACTGGGTAACGATTAATGCCCAGAAGCCGCGCTCGCTGCGCTGGGGGACAGGTGCATCGGGCAAGACATTGTTGCTCATGGGTAAATTCGTCTCAGGGTGATCGATGGTGCGGCTCGGATTTGGTCGATTATAGCGCGACATGGCTCCAATTGGGTATACTCCCCATCGACACCCGAGCAGGCCTCTGTTTTCAGTTAGAACGCCGCTCCGGCAGATTCTTGCGCGATTTCTTGCAAGAATTGTTGCCGGGTCCGTTCTACCATTGGTTATTCGTTTTTTTGAGTGGAGGAGATATAGGCATGGACCTCCTTGTTCTGTTAGCCGTAGGACTGTTGATTGGCTTTCCAATTGCGGCTATTGTCGCGCTGGTTCGAACCGGGAGCCTGCGCAGGCTCCTTGACGAAAACTATCTGGAGTTTCGCGACAAGTTTACCGACTTAACGGGTGATATTGCCCGTTTGAAGCGCGAAGTCGCGGAGCTTTCCCGGCGTTTGGATCAGCAAAGCGCGGCTCCCGCGACCGCTCCCAGCGTCGAAGAGAGAGTACAAAAGCCCGCGCCGACACCAGTTGCGACATCCTCTCACGTTGAAAAGCCGCCTATTCCTCACGCGCAACCTGTTGCGCCTGCGCTTGCAATTCAGCCGCCTGTTGATGCGCAAGCAGCCGTGGTTGCTCCCGCGCCGCAGGTCTTAATGAAGCAAAGCGCACCGAGCGCGCAGCCCTTGCAGCCCGAGCCGGCGGGGGCTGCCGACCACGCAAAACCAATCGCCAGTGCAGCTCCCGCAATTCCCTTCACCCCCACAATCGAAGACGAGGCGTGGCTCCGGTATCTCGCCAAGCGGGGAGCCGTCCCCAGAAAGCCCGGCACTTCGATCAAAGACGAATATGAGCAGTTCAAGGCTGCCCACGCCAGGAGCCAGGCTGAGACGCCTCCTGTTGCAAGGCTCGAAGCCACGCCGCCAGGCAAGAGTATCGCCGAGCGGTTGCGCTCCACGCTGCCATTTGAAGAACTGCTTGGCATGAATCTCTTTGCCAAGATCGGCATCATCCTGCTTGTTCTGGGGCTCGCTCTGCTAGGCCGGGTCGCGCTGATTTCAATGGGTCCGGGAGCAAGGGTCGCGTTGACCTATGCGGCCGCCGCCGCGATGCTCGGAGGAGGGATCTGGTTTGAGGGCAGGGAGCGCTACCGCATTATCGGGCGCGCGGGAATCGGCGGAGGATGGGCAACTCTCTTCTTCACAACGTATGCGATGTATCATGTTCCGCCGATGACGGTCATGACATCCAATACGCTCAATTGCGTGCTGATGCTGCTGGTGGCAATCGCCATGGTGGCGCATACTTTGCGCTACAAATCGCAAGTGGTTACCGGACTTGCATTCCTGCTTGCTTTCTCTACTGTCGCTCTCAGTCAGGACAGCGTCTACGCGCTGGGCGCGGGCGTGATTCTTGCGGCGGCCATTGTCGCCATTATCCTGCGAATGCACTGGTATGAACTGGAAGTCTTCGGAATCCTTGCCAGCTACGCCAATCATTTCTACTGGCTCTACAGGCTTTTCCCAGACGGCGTTGCGGGTCACGCGTTTCCGCAGTTCTGGCCGAGCGCCATCATCCTGATCTTCTACTGGATGATCTTCCGCATCTCTTATGTCGTGCGCCGCATCCGCATTCCACGCGATGAAAAAATCTCGACGGTTGCGGCCTTACTCAACACCATGCTTCTAGGCGCGGTCATGAAATTCCAATCCACGCGCCCGGAGCTTGCTTTTTACGGAATACTCGCAATCGGCGCGGCGGAGTTCTCCTTCGGACAACTGCCAATAACTCGCCGCCGCCGGCCTGCATTCATACTATTGACCGTCATCGGCACTCTGCTTTTCTTCGCCGCGTTCCCCTTCAAGTTCAGCGGCAATAGTATTGCCCTGTTCTGGATGATCACTGCCGAAGTACTGTTGATTGCCGGAATCAGCCAAAAGGAAATTCTCTTCCGCCGGCTTGGCCTGCTCGCGGGACTCGTGACGGGAGTGCTGGTTGTCTATGAAGCCTCGGACATCATCGACTTTCGTCAACACTCGGATTTGCCGCGCATCCAGGACGGCATCCTTCTGCTAACTTGCAGCGCCCTGTTTTACCTGAACGCACTCTTGATTCGCCGTAAATGGCGTCCGCTTTTCGAATCCATCGAAGGCCCGCTTACAACTCTGCAAAGCTACATCGGCTGCATCACAGCATTTCTCGGCGTGTGGTGCATCTTCACCGGAGACTGGACAGCGATAGGCTGGGCCGCGCTGATGGCGGGCGCAATCTTCGGCAAGCGGTATCTGGGGGACAATCATTTACTGGCGCAGGGATCGTTACTTCTTGTCCCGGTATGGTTCACCTCGGTGATGGTCAATTGTCATCTCTCCGATGTGTATCCACACCACGTCATTCTTCGCCTGGTCACGATTCCGATACTTGCGCTCATGCTCTATGGGACTGCATGGGCGCTTTCGGGATTCGATGATATTCGTCTCCAGATTCGTATCCCGATCCTCTGGGCGGGATCGTCCCTGCTGGTGCTGCTGGCTTGGTGCGATGTCGCTCCCGCGTGGGTCGCGCCCGTGTGGATGGCGCTGGCCGTTGCGTTCAGTCTCATTGCCCGCGGCATGAAACTCCGGGACTTCGCCTATCAAGGCCATCTGCTTTCAGTTGCTGTTTGCGCTCAGCTTGTTGCCGTGAACCTGTATGCGCAAAGTCCGCGGGAGCGCTACCTGCCATTTCTCGGCTGTGCGGCAGCTTTCTATGCCATCTCGCGCTTTTGCACCTTAAGGGACGCTCCATACCGGCGTCCGGCCGCGTGGGTTCACACATGGGCTGCCACGGCTTTGATCGCGGGGCTGGCGTGGAACGAGTCTCCGCAGCTTTGGCTTGCGTCCATCTGGGCGGCAATTGCGCTGGCTCTTGCCGTGATAGACCGCATCTTCGAGGTCGAGGAATTTCCGTATCAGGCACACGTGCTCGCTCTGCTGGCCGTGCTGCGCGCTGTCACTCTGAATCTGTACACAGAGGATCAATGGCACGGCGTTGACCTGCGGCTCATTACAGTTTCGATTCTGATCGCGGTTCTCTACGCTTTGGCGCGCTGGGTGCGAATGCCTGAAGCCATTCATGCGCGACATGCTTATACCTGGGTTGGATCCGGCCTTGCCGCATGGCTATTGTGGAGCGAACTGCAACCGATCAGCGTCGCGGTCGGTTTGGCATTCTTTGGCCTGCTGCTTTTTGAGTTGGGCACATGGTGGCGGCAAAGGCAGATTCGCCTGCAGGCGTATACAGCACTGACTGCGGCCTTTGCGCGTATCTTTTTTGTGAATCTGACGGCGGCAACCCTTCCCGGCGAATCAATCAGTCCTCGCATCTATACGGTCGTTCCGATTGCGCTGATCTTCTTTTTCGTATGGGCGCAGTTGCAGTCGGACAAAGCTGAACCGGAGATTGGACGCTGGTCGCCGGGCGATCTGATTGCCTATTTCGGGACCGTGTGCATTGCCGCGGTGTTATATTTCGAAACGCCTGTGGAGTGGATCGTCGTTGCCTGGGCTGCTCTTGCATTGGTGTTGGTGATTGCAACCTGGGCGATCGATAAACAGGTGTTTCTGCAACAGGCAGTTCTTCTTGTGGTGGGAATTGTCGGGCGGGGGATTGCGCATAATATTTTCGGAGACAGCTACTTTCTTGCCGGGGGATGGCGCGGCAACTTCGCCGTCCTGTCGATCGCATCCGCTCTTCTCTTTGGCGCATTGCCGATTGCATTCCGCTTGCGTAAGCGCTACGCTGACCGTCCAATAGAATCGCTGCTCAGCCGCTATCTGGCTTTGAAGCACACCGAGCAGTGGTTCTTCTTTGCACCTGTTGCGCTGATTACCATCATGATTGCCGTCAAGATGAATCCGGGGATGGTGACGCTCTCGTGGGGCATCGAGGGTGTGCTGGTAATTGTGTTGGGACTTCTGGTTAGCCAGCGCAGTTATCGCATCACGGGACTGTTTTTGCTTTTGCTTTGCGCAGGCAAAATCGCCTGCCTCGATTTCTGGCGCCTAAACGGCACCGATCGCTATCTCACTCTCATTGTGGTGGGAGCTGCCATGTGCTCAGTTGCTCTCCTTTATGGAAAGCTCAGCGAGACCGTCAGGCGGTTGCTATGAAGCACGCTCTTGCACTTATTGCTGTATTGCTGGTTGCCGGGGGCGCTCTTTATCTCGCGCAGCACAGAAAGCGCGCGGATGCCGTGAACGCCAATGCGGTGGTGGATATGGCCGCGGATTGGCAGCGTGATTTGACGCGCGCGCCGATGCAATTCACGCGCATCTCCGACGAGCAGGAGACGCAGATCGGCGACGAGCTCGCACGGCAGTATGTATCCGCCCAGCCCGAGCAGAGCTCGGAGACGAAGGCAACTGAGCAGTACGTCAACGAAGTGGGCGGGAGGGTTGCAGCGCATGCGAAGCGCAAGCTCAACTATCGTTTCCATCTTATTGGCGATGCCAACGTGATCAATGCCTTTGCGCTGCCGGGCGGGCATGTCTTCATCGGGCAGGGGCTTTTGGATCAGATGACGAGCGAGGATGAGCTGGCTTTTGTGCTCGGCCATGAGCTTGAACACATTGATCATTATCACTCCGTTGAGCGGGTGCAGATTGAAGCCAAGCTGAAGAGCCTCGACCTCGAGATCGTGGCGGCCATTGCGGAGATTCCCATGTCCTTATGGCAGGCCGGCTATAGCAAGGATCAGGAGTTTGAGGCGGACCGCGAGGGGCTCCGCATCGCCGCTGCGGCTGGCTATTCGCCCGAAGGCGCGGTGAAGATGACTGAAAGATTGGCGAAGCTGAATCGCGAATACGTGATTCATGCGGAGACGCCGACAGGCGAGCTGAGTCAGGTTGCAATCGATGGGCTCACGGGCTACTTCCGTTCGCATCCGCTGCCCTCTGAACGCCTTCAGCAGATCAATGAGGTGATCGCTCAGGATCATCTGGCAAAGGATCAGCCTCTGAAGCCGTTCCACATTGAATATGAGGTTACAAATGGAGAAAAATAGGGTTGAGACGGCGGCAACGGCGTTCTTACTGCCATGTGCTTCCACCGTCCGAAGTTGTCCAGACGGCGCCATCATCGGACTCAACCGTGCCGGATTGCGAAGTTTGAAAGTGAATGTGGGCGATCGAGTGCTTGCGGCCATTCTTATCGGGCAGTGCGATCAGATTCCATGTCATGCCATTGTCGATGGAATGATAAAGGCGCGAATGATCGCCGCCAATCCAAACTTCACCATCGAATACCGAAACGACGCGCATCTTCGATGGTTCGTGAGACAGGACCGTCTGCCAGACGCCATCACCGTAGGAGCGCTCCGGTTGTCCCATGCCATTGATGCGCCAGTGCGGACGAGCAGCGGCAGTGATGGATGCTGCTGATCGTTCGCGCTCCGTTGTTGCATTCACAAATGCAGGGACAGATTGGGCCGGAGCGGCTTTCAGCACAGGCGTAGCGGGTGTCGCCATTTCGCCAACTTCCGCGCCGGCCTGGTAGGAACTCTGCCGGCTGACCTCGGATTGTTTTGCCGATTCGATCGGTGCTTGCAGGATTGCATTTGCAGCGGTCAGGTTCTGGAAAAGGTGCGGCGTTTGCGGCGATTTCAAGGCTGCACTGTTTTCCGTCTTACCGAGTGTTTCCTTCCGTTCAGCAGAAGGCGATCGCGCTGGCGACTTAGCCGTTGACAAAGGAATCCGCACGGGCTCCCTGGTTGCCACCACCGCGTTCCTTGGGAGTGCCAGCTTCTGCTGATAGAACAAAACCGCCGAACAAGCAACAAGGAGGCATGCGGCAAGGCTCGCCCAAGGCAGCCACGCGCGCCGCGGCGGACGCGAGGGGCGACGAACGAGGAAGGGCTTGAGATCATCAGCGGGATCGATTGCTGTCGCCGCGGCAATGCTGAGTATCTCGCGGCAGTCAACGCAGGCCGCAAGATGCGCCAATATCCGCTGCCTTTCGCGTTGCAGAAGTCCGCCTTCGGAAAGAGCAGTGAGCACATCGGAATCGGGGTGAGACTCGACCTGCTGGCTGCGCGCCAGTTCTTGCCGCAGCGGATTGGATTCTGATAGCTTCACCTTACCGATCCACTTCCTTCCTTACTTAGAACGTACCGACTGGTCTTTCTTGCCGAAGAGTTTCCGCAATGTTTACGTTCAGGTCGCGCACATCAAGCTCCTGCAAGAGTTCTTCGCAGCGCCGAGGATTGATCCCCGCGTCCTGCAAGCGTTTTCGAATCCGCTTTCGCAACTCACCTGTCAGTTTTACCAACTTCCTGCTGATTGTTGATTCATGTACGCATAATTGGCGGCCAATGTTGGCCAAGGTTCTCTGATCAAGATAATAGGATACGAGGAGAAATCGATCCTCGCCGCCAAGTTCGGCGAGCATCTGCGCGACAGCCTCGGCAATGCGATCGTCCGCGACTGGGACAGAGGGTGCAGGATTTGCCGCAAAGCCGACGCCAGCCTCGACCTGCTCATCGAGGCTCACGTCTTTGGCATGCGAGCGGCAACGGTTTACATGCTGCTGTGCAAGCACGGTTCGGAGCCAGCCTTCGAGGGAACCGCGCCCAGTGTAATAGTCGAGCTTTGAAACGCGGCGGCCTTCGCGGTTGGGGATTCCGTAGAGTTCGGCATAGAGTCCGTCAGCAAGCTCGCGGCCGGTCGCCTCGTCCCTTGCGATGCGATAGGCCGTTTCATAGAGGAGTGCGCGAAAGCGAATGAGAAACACGTCCCATGCATGCTCATTTCCAGCCGAGCAGGCGCGCGCAAGCACCAGATCCCCAACACGCAACGCCGCCACCATCTGCAATCGTTCGGCTTCGCTCGCATCCCGCGCATAGCGGCCCACCACAGCGGCCACAATCTGCTGAAACCGCTGAGGTGCGATGCCGTAACGTTCCGCGCCAGATTCGCTATAGCTCTGCGCGATGGCGGCCGACACAGCGCTCTCCAAGGCGGGATCTTCAACCGGAATTGAAGGGACCGGATTCGGGAGGCGCGGAAGCATCGCTACCGATGGTAGCAAATTCCCTGCAAGAAACCTAAACACTCGCGTTCTTCTTCTGTACGCGGGAAGCAATGAACGAAACAAGGAGGATGCGATGGCAAAGGCGATGAGTGTTTGGATTCAGGGTTTGCGCGTTGGCGTGAAGATGTTTTTGACGGTTTTCTGCGGTCTGTTGTTGGCCAATCGCGCATTTGCCGGCGGCCCCGCCGAGCAGGACGGATTCAAGGTTTTGCCGGCGATTGTGCGCGGCAATCTGGCCATCTTTCCTGTTGTGGCCGCTCACTCCTACGATACCTCGCAACTGATCACGCTCGACGAGGGCGTGCGCTCTGGGCAGGTCACAGTCACAGAAGCCGGGGATGAGCGTGGCCTCATCCGGCCAGGCCAGGCGATACCGCCCCGGCAGGGAGGCGCCGAGGTGAATCGCCTGGTGCTTTACAACAACTCCAGTCATCCGCTGCTTCTGCTGGCAGGAGAGATTATCACCGGCGGCAAGCAGGATCGCGTGATTGGATCTGACCGCATCGTCCCGCCGAATGCCGGACCAATCGATCTCGGAGTCTTTTGCGTAGAGCCGGGGCGCTGGGTGGCTTCCAGCGCCAACTTTGGATCGCTGGGCGCGCAGATGGCTCAACCGAGCGTGCGCACACCGGCGATGGCCGAGCGCGATCAGAATCAGGTCTGGGAGAATGTGCGCACCTCGAATGCAAAGATGGCGCGCAATCTGAGCGGTTCCGAGGCGATGTCGGTTGCCGGCACATCCTCGTATGCCAAGGTCTTCGCGAGCGCTCCAGTGGCAAAGATGGTCTCCGCATACGGAGGGGCTGAGAGCGAGCAGTCCATCCTGCGCGAATTGCGCGCCAAAGGCGCGGTTGGCGTGGTCGTCGCTGTCAATGGACGTGTTCTGTGGGCCGATGTATTTGCCAGCACCGAGTTGCTCTCGAAGTACTGGCCGAAGCTGATGCGCAGCTATGTCGCGGAGGCGATGACTTCAGCAAACGGCGGGGCAGCCGCGGATATTCACGAGGCGGAGCTTTACATGAACGTCTTGACGGGAGGCCGCGAGATTGTGGAGACCGAGCCGGGTGTTTATCGCCGCACCGATATCACAGGCGATGGATTTCGGGTCTTCGAATTGATGTCCCTGCTCCCCAGGACCGGCTTCAACATTCACATCACGAAGATCAGGCAGTGACCCGCAGCCACGGAGTCTCCGCGTGCAATCAACGCATCATGCGACCGGTCTCATCAATGCCAAGAAGCCCAATTTGCCGAAGGTCAGACCTGCCAACAGGTCGGGGCTCATGCACTTCACGAGTCGATACAGAGATCATTTGCGTATGCATTCGCCAACCTCAGGCCGCGCGGAGCTTCGCCAATCAGAGCAAACATTCAGAAGAGAAACGCGCCAAGGCACGCTGGGGAGCGCGTCGCGCTGCCGGCTTGCGTTCATTTGTCAGTTCGCCTTCACGGTAATGCTTTGCGCGACCAGAGGAGCCGCCGAGTAAGTGCTGTTGCCGGACTGCGTGGCATGAATTACGCAGGCGCCGGCGGTAAGCATCGATGCCGAGGTTCCCGAAACCGTGCAGACTGTGCCGGTGGCCGAGGCGAAGGCGACCGTCAGGCCGGAGGTGGCCGTGGCCGACAGGGTCACGTTGGCTCCGACTATCTGGCTGGCGATGGCCGGGAAGGTAATGGTCTGGCTTAGAGGGGTTACTACGACTTGCTGCGTCACGATGGGCGCCGCGGCATAGTCTGGATTGCCGGTTTGCAGGGCATGGAGGTAACAGTTCCCGGCAGCGAGCAGCGAGGCTGTTTTGCCGGAGACGGAGCAGATCGCCGGGGTGATCGAGGCGAAGCTCACCGCCAGGCCGGAGGTGGCAGCGGCCGACAGCGTAATCTTCGTCAACGGATAGTTGGGTCCCGTGATGGCTGGGAAAGTAATGGTCTGGATGATGGGATGCACGTCGATGTCATAGGCGATCAGCGGGGCGACGGCATAGGTGGGGTTGCCGGCCTGCGTGGCATGAATGTCGCAGGTGCCGGCGATGAGGAACGATGCCGTGTTGCCGGAGAGCGTGCAGACCGTGGGCGTGACCGAAGACAGGGTGACCGTCAGACCAGAGCTGGACGAGGCGCTCAAGGTCAACTGCGACAGCGCGTACTGGGTGGTGGTGACGGGCGTGACAGTGATGCTCTGGTGAGCAAGATGGACTGCGACAACCTGCGTGACTGGCAAGGCCGCGGTATAGACCGTGCTGCCGGTCTGCGAAACTTGCAGGATGCAGGAGCCCGCGATGAGCAGCGAAGCGGTGTTGCCAGCAAGGGAGCATACCGTTGGCGTGGTGGTAGCGAAGCTGACCATGAGGCCGGAGCTGGCGGTGGCGCTGAGGTTTATCTGCGATAAGGCGTACCAGACGCCGGTGATGACCGGAAAGGCGATGGTCTGCGGCGCCTTGGCGACGGTGAAGCTCTGCGAGACCAATGGGGCGGCAAAATACGCGGCATTGCCGGTCTGCGTGGCGTGGATGACGCAGGTGCCCGCGGTGAGCAGCGAAGCGGTCGTTCCCGAGACGGAACAGACGGCGGGCGTGGTCGAGGCGAGGCCGACGGTGAGGCCGGAACTGGCTGTGGCCGTGAGCGGCACGCTCGCTAACGCATAGTGTGTTCCGGTGATGGGGGAGAGGGTGATGGTCTGGGTCGCCTTGGAGACCGTGAAGCTTTGCGAGACCATGGGGGCCGCAGCGTAACTGCCGCTGCCCGCCTGCGTGGCCTGAATGGTGCAGGTTCCCGAAATGAGCAGCGAAGCCGTCGTGCCCGCGACGGTGCAGACGGTGGGCGTTGCCGAAGAGAAGCTGACCGCAAGCCCGGAGGTGGATGTGGCCGAAAGGGCAATTTGCGTCGCCGCAATTTGGCCGGGGGCGATGGCCGGAAACATGATGGTCTGCGTGGTTGGCGGGTTAGCGGTGAAAATGCCCAGCTGGAACGGCCCGACCGAGTTGCTGTTTCCGTTGATACCGGTGAAAGCCTCCGCTGTCAAAGGATGGATTCCCCTGAAAGTGGAAGGAAAGCCAAGGTTGACAGTCATCTGTACCTGGTTTCCGTTGAAGACCACCGAACTGCCTTGCCCATAGAGCGTGCAGACGTCGACCGAGAGCGAACTGTTGGATCCTGGCAAGAGCGAGGCCGAGGAACCACCTTGGGACGAATCGAACAAGTAAAATGCTGGGGGATTGCTTCCTGAAAGGTTCATATACGCATCCACTTCACAGTTCCCAACAAGGAAGGGCACATCGAAGATATCCGAGATGCCCGCACTATCCGACGCGGTGACAACAAACGATTGCCCAGATCCCGCTCCCATTGTGGGTGAAACACCGACGATGGTGACGTTTGGCCCATCCTGAACGACGGGCAGGCTTTGGCGCTGCGCGGTGATATAGCTGTTCTGTTGCGCGGTGGTGGGGTTGGCTGCGTAGGTGAAGGGGATAAGTGCATTTCCGCTGCCGCTGGTTGTGCCGGGAAAGCTGATCCAGGAGGCGTTCGAGGAGACGTTCCAGGAGCAGGTTGAAGGCGCGGTGATAGTGAGGTTGGCCGTGCCACCGGCGAAAGAGAGCTCCGAGGCCGAGAGAGACAATGTGGCACAGGGGGTGTCGTAACTGACGGTGATTCCGAGCGAAGAGGAGGTTTGCGCGCCAGCCGTCAGGGTGAGCAGCGAATAGGGGTCGGACCAACTGTTGCCAGGGGCGAGCGTGCCGTCGTTAAAGTTGTTGGAGACGGCAACTGGCGTCATATCGAGCAGGTAGGTGTGCAGCGAGTCCAGGGAACTGCTCTCGTAGTGGATGAGCGCGCCGCTGGTGAGGCTGCCGGGATTGCCAACTATGTTGTCAGGCGTGTAAAAGCCGGTCGGCTGATGAAACTCAAGCCAGAGCCAGGAGTCGGAGATGGGGTCGCGCAGCACATGGAGAGCGCGCAGCCCGGAGGAGTTCTCCGCCGGCACAAGTGTGTAAGTACCGGAGGCGGTGATATCGGCCTGGTCGGTCTTGGGAATCCAGCCCAGCAGATTGACGCGGTGCTCGGCGGAATAAGGTCCTGCATCGTTCCACGGATAACCCATGACGGAGAAGGGATCGCCGTACTCGGTATTGACTCCGCTGATTTGACCTGATGCGCCAACTGAAGTCGTGTTTTCCAGGGGAGGCGGGGCTGAATGAACAGTACCAGGATTCGTAGCGATGAAGTCCAGCGGTCCCAGCGTAACCGAGCCAAAGTCCAGCGTGTTGGCGTGGTTGAGGCCCAGATTATGGCCAAGTTCATGGGAGGCTGCTCCCCACATCTGCGGGTTTACATCGTCGGTCCCATACCAACTGGAGATGGGCAGCCAAACGACCGAATATTGATGATTGATGGTGGCGGTGGAACTCTGACAGCCGATGGTGGCAAGGCCTCCGAAGTAGCAGGAGTTGACGGGGAAGACGATCACATACCTGTTGTATTGGGTGAAGTCGACGGTCCCGGCGGCAGCGGCGATGGCGGCGGTTTGCATATCGGTGGTCGAGTTGCAGTCGTAGGCCTGCGAGAGGGCAAAGGGGCCGAAGACGTCGCCGCTGGCCGAGGTCTGGCCGTAGGAGACCTCGTTCCAGAAGCCGTTCACCGAGGGGTTTGCGCCGAAGAGAACCTTGTTCCAATAGGCAGCCTGATCCAGGCCGGTCGGGAAGGCTGGAGTATTGCCAGGGAAAGTCACCAGCAGGACGGCAATGCGCTGGGTTCCGGTGGCAGAGCAGGTGGCCGGGGCGGCGTCCGCCTGCGAAGCCAAGGCGCTGCTGGCCGTGGTCCGAGCCGATGCACATGCCGCAGCCTCCGCCGGCGTGGCCCTGGCCAGCGAATCCACCGCCATGATGCTATCGAGGCTGATGCCATGCGCGGTTACACTCTGATGCAACATGTGCTCGATGCCAGGAATGGGCTTGGTGAGTGAGAGGTCCAGATCGCGGGTGAAGGTGTGCAGGGCGTAGTGAGTGGAAGCGGCGCCATGCTGAAAGTCGTCGGCGACGGAGACAGCCAGCTCGCCGGTGATGGCTGAGTTCTGCTCAAGCAGGGCAGCCGCAGATGGGTCGGCGGCGAGGATCGCGGAGCGGGTTGCTTCTTCCAGCGCGTAGGAACGCGCGCCGGCAGGGTCGTTGCGCAGAACCTCCTTCAGCAAGTCGCGGCGGGTGGCCAGCGCGGCGCGCAACGATGGGCCGGAAGCCGCGCCAGAACGCACCGAGGAAGCGATGCGGCCATTCACCTCTGAAAGGGTCTGCGAGGGCGCAGCGGGGGCTTGCGCTTCGAGGCAGAAAGAGGCGAAAATGCCAGCCCAGGCCAATGAAACGATGCCGATGCGGCTGATAAAACTCATGCTGCACATCCCTTTCCAGCAAGAATTCAGCTGGCAGAATCGTTGCCCAAAGGGTATCTCCATCGGTCCCGATTGTCGAATGAGCGATCAGGCGGGGGCTCTCAGGAAGCAAGCGGCTGCGGGAGAACTCTGCCGGGGAATGCCGGAGAGTGCCTGCATGGCGCTGGCGCCCGCGCCTGTCACATTGACGGCGCTGAGCGTCGCCGCCTTCGCAGATATGCTGCCGCGGCGTTCTCCTTGGTTTCAGGCAGATTACTAACAAATGCAGCGAAGAATGAGGTTGACAGACGGAGCCTTGGAACAATACGCATAGCGCATTGAGAGTAAAGATCTCGGCCCTTGAAATATTGGCTTCTCCGCTCAAAAAGGGTTCGCGAAGATGGGACCGCGCCGGCTGGCCGTTCGCATTCAGCCCGGCAGGGGAATCTCCATTGACAACCGAAGGAGCATAGGGGTAAACATAGATGATTACGCAACGACGGTTCGCGGCCTTCCCACCCGCGGCTTTCCCTTCGACGTCGACCCCCCTCCTGGATGGGGCTTGAAATCGAGACGTTTAATCGTTACAGATTTCCGCAGGCGCGGAGGCTTGATCCTCTGTCTCTGCAACCCAGTTCACCCTTCCCCCAGGGTGCTCCACAGTTTTCCACGCACGAGGTTCTTGCCATGTCCTCTGGATCTGTTACTGCGCCCAGATTTTCGTCGCTTTGTCTGTGCTTTTCCCTCTTTTTGGTTGTGCTTTTCGGGCTGCTGCTGCCCGCCGCTGCATGGGCGCAAACCTCCGCTCCGAAAGTCGGATGTGCCAAAGACCGCCGGCAGCCGGTCCGCGAAGGACGTTGCCGGGATGGCCGCCGATCCGGCGCGCAAGCAGGCAGAGCCGGCTGAGAAGATCGACCCGAAGTCGGCCCCAGGGCTGTGGCAGGCGTTTGAGCGGGCGCTCTATTCGCTCAAGGACGACGGCCACGGCAAGTGGCAGGGCGTGAACGACGCGCAGCGGCTGACCATCGAGTTCAATGCGCACGAGGCGCGGCTCACCCATCCGGAGGGCAGTGTCGGCTTTCACCTGGCGGGATACGGGTATGGGGATGTGCTGAAGGCTCCCGCCGCTCCCACGCTGGCTGGCGATGGCACGCGCTTTGAATACCGGCGCGGCGGTCTGACCGAGTGGTATGTGAACGGGAAGGCCGGGCTGGAACAGGGATTTACGCTCACGCAGCGTCCCGGAGCCGCAAGCGCGGGGCAGCCGCTGACGATTGCGCTGCGAGTAAGCGGCGATCTGGCGCTCACCCAGCAGGGCGGCACGGTGCTGCTGAAAAACGGTGACAAGGTGGTTCTGCGCTACGGCGGGCTTTCGGCGCGGGACGCGCGCGGGCGCTCGCTGCCGGCACACCTGGAGGCCGGCGTGGATGCCCGGGGGCACGAAATCCGCATGGTCGTGGACGACCGCGAGGCGCAGTATCCGCTGGTGGTGGATCCCCTCTGGAGCCAGCAGCAGGAAGTGACCGCTTCAAACGGTGCGGGGGGAGCCTATTTCGGATGGTCCGTGGCGATGAGCGGGAGCACGGCAGTGGTAGGCGCGCCCGACCAGAACGCTGCCTACGTCTTCGTCCAAAATGGGAACACCTGGAGCCAGCAAGCGGAGCTCACCCCTTACGGGGGTGGCGGCAGCACTTTCGGATATTCCGTAGCGATGAGCGGGACTACGGTGGTGGTTGGCGCGGAGTCCACGACGGTGGGCAGCAATAGCAAACAGGGCAGCGCCTACGTCTTCGTCCAGAACGGGGGCACCTGGAGCCAGCAGGCGGAGTTGACCTCTTCCGACGGTGCGGCGAACGACTGGTTCGGATCGTCGGTGGCGGTGAGCGGGAGCATGGTCGTGGTCGGCGCACAGAATAAGACTCTCGGCGGCAGAGATGAGGAGGGCGCCGTCTATGTCTTCGTCCAAAACGGGACCGAATGGCCCCAGCAGGCAGAGCTGGAAGATCCCGACCTCAGTTGGGTCTCCTATTTCGGGGCCTCCGTGGCGTTGAGCGGGGGCACGCTCGTGGTTGGCGCGCCCGAGGACAGTAACGCCAACGGCGCCGCATACTTTTTCGAGCTGAGCGGGAACACCTGGAGTCAGCAGGCGAAGGTGACCGCTTCCGACGTTGGGGTATTTGACCATTTCGGCACTTCCGTGGCGTTGAGCGATAGCACGGCGGTGGTTGGCTCGCGTGACCACTCTGGCGGGTTCGGCCCTGGCGCCGCTTACGTTTTCGTGAACGGCGTCAACGGCTGGTTCCAGCAGGCGGAGTTGACCGCTCCCGACGGTGGGGGAGGGGACTATTACGGGAATTCCGTGGCGGTGAGCGGGGAGACAGCGTGGGTTGGTGCGCCTCTCCACACGGTGGGCGGCAACGCGGAGCAGGGCGCCGCCTACGTGTACACCGCTCCGGCGGATGCGCCGTTTTTGGTGCCGAACGTGGGCGCAGGCGGCGCCTTCACGCAGGGTTTGACGGCCAACTGGAACATCAATGTCACAAACATCGGCACTGGCTCGACCAGCGGCACCATCACCGTAGTGGATACGCTTCCTTCGGGCGAAACGCTGTCCAGCTATAACGGCTCCTCCGGGTGGAGTTGCTCCGGCACGGGTACCGTTACCTGCACCGAGACCCCTGCGGCCCCCATCGGCGGCGTCGCGACCCTGTCGCTCATCGTCAACGTGCCGGCCAACTCGCCCACCTCGGCGACCAATAGTGTAGTGGCCTATGGCGGCGGTGACGCCACCCACACCGGCGTTTCGCTTTACGACTACTACAACAACGGGGGGACGGCCCCGGCCGACAACGCCAGCCGCGAAGTGAAGCTGACCGACGCGGGGCGGACGGTCTACGGCGGGGGCGGCATCACTCCGGATGAGAAGATTTAAGCT
>Ga0302275_10002404_pt1 | contig 19697 bp, 16 predicted proteins | sample III_Bog_N2_2_FD_200229 | JGI IMG/M metagenome (GOLD analysis project Ga0302275, IMG submission 200229) | Peat permafrost microbial communities from Stordalen Mire near Abisko, Sweden - III_Bog_N2_2 | ecosystem: Environmental > Terrestrial > Soil > Wetlands > Peat | place: Sweden: Abisko... | reverse complement strand
AAAATTAAGCTTTTGTCCTACAGCAGTCATCATGGGATTAAATCAGCGGTTCCCTAGGCTAATGGCTGTCTCCCATCGTGGTGGAGATGACCTCTTCGGCGGTGGTCATTCCGGAGAGCACCTTTCGGATGCCATCCTCCCGAAGGGTCCGCATCCCGAGTTCACGGGTTCTGTGCCGCAACTGGAGGGTTGTGGCGTTGTTGTTGATCATCTGGCGAATTTCATCGTCCGCGACAAGGATCTCGAAAATTCCAAGGCGCCCGCGAAATCCCTTGCCGCGGCATTTTTCACAGCCTACTGGCCTCATCGGGGTGGCCTTGGCAAGCTGCACAGCATCCAGATTCAAGGCACGGGCTGCGTATTCCGTCAGTTCGCCGGGCTCCTTGCAGTTGGAACAGAGTCTGCGCACCAGGCGCTGGGCCATCACCCCCCGGACGGCGCTGGAGACAAGAAACGGAGGAACACCGATATCCACGAGTCGGGCCACGGCACCGGGAGCGTCGTTCGTGTGGAGCGTCGAAAGCACGAGGTGACCGGTCAGCGAGGCGTTGATGGCGATCTGGGCGGTCTCTTTATCGCGGATTTCACCCACCATGATGATGTTCGGGGCCTGACGGAGCATGGCCCTCAAAGCCGACGGGAAGGTCATTCCAAACTCCGAATTGACCTGAACCTGGTTGATGCCGGTCATCTGATATTCGACCGGTTCCTCGACCGTGATGATTTTCTTGTCCGGCCTGTTCATGTAATTGAGACAGCCGTAAAGCGTCGTGGTCTTTCCCGAACCCGTAGGCCCGGTGACAAGAATCAATCCGTCGGGAAGCTGGACAAGCCGTTCAAAGGTGGCCTGATCGTCGCTCAGGAAGCCGAGTTCAGGGAGCCCCAGCATCAGGGAAGACTTGTCCAGAATACGCATCACGATGCTTTCACCATGCACGGTCGGAACGGTCGAGACACGCAGGTCGACAACCTTTTCACCCACCTTCATCTGGATGCGGCCATCCTGGGGAACGCGTTTCTCCGCGATGCTCATGTTGCCGGTCATGATCTTGAGGCGGCTGATGATGGTCCCCTGAAGTTTCTTGGGAGGGCTCTTGATTTCCTGAAGACTTCCATCAATGCGAAGACGGACGCGGAGGCTTTTCTCCAGGGGCTCGATATGAATGTCGCTGGCCCTGTTGTTCTGTGCCTCGACCAAAAGACTGGAGACCAGCTTGATGATCGGCGCATCATCACCGCTCTCTTCCACTACCTCCTCAACAATGGCGACGGGTGCTCCCAACAGGGCCTGTAGTTCCAAAGGATAGAGACGATCCAGTTTATCCGCGATCTGTTTGGGCGTTGCGCAGACAAACTCCACGGGACGCTTGAGAAGGAATCCGATGCTGTCAAAGGCCTCGAAATCCATCGGGTCGGAGATGGCGAGCACCAGCGATCCTTCGTGTTCATGCAGCGGAACAGTTTTGTATCTCCTTGCAAGATCCGCCGAGACGAGGGAAACCACATCGGGACTCGGGGTCGTCCGGGAGAGATCGACGAAATCCATCCCGTTATGGGCGGCAAGCGTGCGGGAGATATCCTCACTGGAGACAATGCCCTCCTCAATCATGGTCTCCACCATGTTGACGCCGCCCGTGCGTGCAGCGATGTCATCAGCCTGCTCCTGCGTGAGAAGACCGACATCCTTCAGGATTTCAATCACATAGTCGTCGTTGGCTGGCATAATCCGGGGAAGAAATCGTTAAAAGTTTGAAGGGGTGGGAGTGTGATATATCTTCGTCCTGATTCTGTATGTCAATAGGTGGCTGAAACCGGCGCTTCCCTACTTCAAAAGGGTGCGGTTCTTCCAGAGATAGGCAAGTCCGGAATAAATCGTCAGGATGATCGTGATGCCTATCAGAACGGGCCCAAGCTTCACTCCCAGAAATTTGAGCCAGTGGGAATCGTCCCCAAAGAAATCCCCGGCAGCCAGCAGAACCAGGAAAAACAGGATGGTGATGAGCTGCCAGGCGGTCTTGTGCTTGCCGAGGGGGTCGGCAGGAAGAATGATGCCCTGCCCGGCCGCCAGTTGGCGAAGACCGGTGATGAGAAACTCGCGGGTGATGATCACGATGACAGCCCATGCGGGGATGCCTACCGGATGATCGTTGTTGGGTATCAGACAGACCAAGGCGGAGGCCACCAGTACCTTGTCGGCAAGGGGATCCATCAGTTTTCCGAAATTCGTGATCTGGTTCAGACGCCTGGCGAGATGGCCGTCCAGCCAGTCGGTGAAGGTTGCAAGAACGAAAAGCAACAGGGCGGTGAAATCGCCCCAGTGCGTGCTTGTGGAGAGAAACAGGACGAAAAAAACCGTCAGGATCAGTCTGCCGATGGTAAGACGGTTGGGGAGGTTCATGAACGATGGTCGCAGAGGCAGATCGCAATTGCCATCGCCAACCTCTTGGAGATAAAGTTTCCATCCGTTTCGGACAACCTGAATTTTCCAAAATTATGAGCACCAACCAAAGTGATATCGGCCTGATCGGCCTTGCCGTCATGGGCGAAAACCTCGTCCTCAACATGGAGAGCAAGGGTTTCTCCGTCACTGTCTACAACCGCACGGCGGCCGTGACCGAAAAATTTGCCGAAGGAAAGGCCCGGGGGAAGAACATCCATCCCGCCAAGACCCTGGAAGAGTTCGTGGGCTCTCTGGCCCGTCCCCGCAAGGCCATGATCATGGTGAAGGCTGGGGCGCCCGTGGATGCCGTGATCGACCAACTCGTGCCGTTGCTCGAACCGGGGGATATCATCATCGACGGCGGAAACAGTCTCTGGACCGACACCCAGCGACGCGAGAAGGCGCTCAGGGAAAAAGGTCTCCATTTTGTGGGCTGCGGCGTCTCCGGTGGCGAAGAGGGAGCGCTCAAGGGGCCCTCGATGATGCCTGGCGGCTCGGAGGAATCCTGGAAATTTGTCGGACCCATTTTTCGTAAAATCGCCGCCATCGTGGATGGCGAACCGTGTTGCCGGCACATGGGTCCGGACGGTGCGGGCCATTATGTGAAGATGGTTCATAACGGTATCGAGTATGGGGACATGCAACTCATCTGCGAGGCGTATGCGATCCTGAAGGCCACGATCAACCCGAGTGCCGAGGAATTCCACCGGATCTTTGCCGAGTGGAACAAGGGCGAACTCAACAGCTATCTCATCGACATCACCGAGAAAATCTTCACGAAAATCGATCCTGAAACCGGCAGTCCGCTGGTGGATGTGATCCTCGACAAGGCGGGGCAGAAGGGCACGGGAAAATGGACCGTTGGCAATGCCGTGGAACACGCCGTCGTCCTCTCCACGATCAACGCGGCCGTCGAGGCCCGCATTCTCTCCTCGGTGAAGGAAAAGCGGGTCGCCGCGAGCAGGATCCTTCCCGCTCCGGAAGTCATCCCCTTCGCGGGGGACCGCCAGCACCTCATCGATTCCGTGAGGGATGCCCTTTATGCCAGCAAGATTGTCAGCTACGCCCAGGGGCTCGATCTGCTGGGTACCGCAGGCCGCTTCTACGGCTGGAATCTGAATTTCGGCGACATCGCAACCATCTGGCGGGGAGGGTGCATCATCCGGGCTCATTTCCTCAACCGCATCAAGGAAGCGTATGAACGCAATCCGTCCCTTGAAAACCTGCTCCTTGATCCCTTCTTCACTGAAATCATTGCCAAAACCCAGAGCAACTGGCGTCATGCCGTTGTCACGGCCGTCGAGCAGGGGGTGGCCGTTCCCGCGTTCAGTGCCAGCCTTTCCTATTATGACAGTTACAGGAGTGAACGCCTGCCTGCCAATCTGCTCCAGGCCCAACGGGACTTCTTCGGAGCCCACACCTACGAACGCACCGACAAGCCCTCCGGCCAGTTTTTCCATACCGAATGGCTGGCTTAACAAGAGGCTTCTGAAGGAGCTTTTTACAGAAGTATCAGTTCGTATCTGAAAGCTGACGGAGTGGGTGAACGGGGATTTCCCCTTGCTCAACCTCCATCCTCCCTTAGCTTTAACTCTTTCTAGCTTTAATTCTTCATGTTGATTTCGCCCAGGTCTCTCCCCCTGCTTCTTTTGATGCTCCCGCCACTGCTGGCGACGGGCTCGGCCTCGGGTTCCATCACCTCCTGGATCGGCGGTGACTCCGGGGGAAATATGACCGATGCGGATTTCCAGAGAATGGCGCTCCAACTTCGGGAAAGGGAGATTCAGCAGTCGCATCCCCCCACGGTCACCATTCCCACCTCCACCGTCGTCGGTTTTGGCCGCTACCCCTGGCACCGCGATATCATGACCACCATTTTCTGGATCGGAGAACGCCCCACCGCGCGCAACCCCGTTCCCAATAACCGGAGCGCCTGGGATTCCCTCTGGTCGTACCACTACGGCGGATACGACAATCCGGATAGCCGCTGGCGGCGAAACTACATCCCGATCGGATTCACGCCGCGCCAGAATCCCTTCTACTGCGCCCTTCCCTACTGCGATGTCTCCAGGGGAAACACCAAACCGGAAGCCAGGAGGGTCATCCCTTGGTTCCGTGACTGCTTTGAAAAACCCGGAAAATCCGTGCTCAAAGGCCGATGGGTTGCCATTCATCATGCAGGTCGCACCTGTTTTGCCCAGTGGGAGGATTGCGGGCCCTTCCGAACCGATCACTGGGGGTATGTCTTCGGAAGGGAACGCCCCCGTCCCAACCTCAACCGGGGTGCAGGTCTCGATATCGCACCTGCGGTCCGGGACTACCTCCGCATGGACAAGAACGATATCTGCGATTGGAAATTTGTTGATTCAGGCAGCGTCCCGGACGGCCCCTGGAAATTTTACGGTGATAACAACACTTTTGCGCTGCTGCGCAAGGGGTTCAATCTCTTCGAGCATGATCGGAATAATGCCAGGCGCACGACCAACGCCTATCCCCAGACCCGTCCCAGTCTGCAACTCGGAGGGTATTGAGGGGAGAAGGTTGGGGAGTAGAGGGATGCCGTCGGATGCGTAGCAACGGACGGGCCAGCCAACTTGAGTCAGAAGGAGTCGAGGGTCAGTATTTCAAGCCCTCGCTTTTCCCTCCTCCTTCACCCTTCAGGCCACCTTCCCATGCCGGAAGGCCGCGGTGAGCAGGAAAAGGATTTCACATCCGACAAAGGTCGCCACAAGGGGAAATCCTCCCGTCCCGAATCCGTAGCTGTGCAGACCGACTCCCAGTACAAAATTCACGCCATACCAGGCCATGAGCACACTCTGAAAGGCAATGACGGAGCCGACAGCCAAACCGAACCCTTTCCAGAGGCCGCTCAGTCGTCCATGAAGGAGGAAGAGATAGCCGAGAAGGGCAGTCAACGCCCAGGTCTCTTTGGGATCCCAGTCCCAAAACCTCCCCCAGGAATAGTTTGCCCAGACACCGCCGAGGATGGTTCCGGTGGCCAGAAACAGAACGCCGACCTGAAGGGTCTTGTAGAGATAGTTGTAGAGTTTTTCGGATGGCTTCTCCCCAAGAATAATGCGGGCCAGCGCCACATGAGCCACACCGAGTGAGAGAGCGAAAGCGGCGTAGCTGAGCGTGATCGTCAGCACATGGGTGGTCAGCCAAAAGTTATCGCGCAGCACAGGTACCAACGGATGAATGGAACGGTCGAGAATCATCGGTTGGCTGTCAGCCAGGATCATGGAGGCAACAGCCACAGGAACCGCTCCGAGAAGAAAGTAACCGGCGCGGTAGATTGTTTCGAAAATCAGCGCGAAGAGGATCGTTCCGAAGGCAACCCAGATCACCGACTCGTACATGTTGGTAACCGGAGGTCGACCCGCAATGAGGACACGGGAGGCAAGCCCCGCTGCCTGAAGCAGAAAACCGCTTCCGGCGAGCAGCCACGCGAGTTGGTAACCACGGCGTTCCCAGCTAGTCCTGGAAAGAAGCAGGATGATACCGGCTGCGGCGTAGAGGATCCAGGCCCAGCGGAAGGGATGCGCCTTTTGATACAGGACTTCAAGTCTGAGTTTCCAGTAAGGGGGAAGTCCCCCAAGGGATTGTTGGAGCCGAATCAAGTGGCCGCCAGCCAAGTCAAATTGCTGTTGTTTGCCCTCCAGCCAGCCGGATCTCATCATTCCGAGAAATTTGAAAGCTTCACCGTTTCCGACAGTCATTGAGGGATAGGCGGCAATCCACTCCGAGCCGGAAGCAGGTGGAATGATCCTGAACATTTCACCATGGATCAGACTTTCAAACAAACCCAGTCGAAGCCCGACATCCGAAGCCTCCTTGGTCAGGCCCGACAATTTGGCATGGGAATCCCGGCGCCGGTTTTCAGCCGCAAGGGAAATCTGGCCGATGAGGGCATCGTTTGCTGAAAGCTCGTGGTAACTGAATAGTTTGCGTGAGAGATCGAGTCCACACTGCTGTTTGAGCGGACGGTTGGAAACGAGAATCATCTGCTTTTCTTTCCAGGAATCCAAGGGATCCATCCAGATTCCCGTGATCAAGGTCATGGCATCCTGGGTGCCGCCGTCAAGGGCAAGGGCGGTTTTTCCCGAAAGGGACCGAATGATCTCCTCGGAGAACACAAGATACGGCTTTTTGCGCCCTCCTTCCTGGATCGTCAGCATCTCCAGACCGGCTGGGGAGATGGGAGGGATGGCGGGGCAGGATGAGGGAAGCATGCCCAGCATCGGGAAAAAAAGCGGAACCAGTGATGCGATGAGATGGATTTTCATGGACGGGGACGGATATAGAACATGGTGGCGATCCCGAGACAGATGGCAAGCGATCCGACCCATTTGAAAAACCAACCCGGATCATAGAGAACCTGTAGGGTTGTCTCTTTCAAATCACGGGGATTCCATTCGGCCTGGGAGAATTTGTAATTGAATCCGGTCAGATTGGCGAGAAGTCCCCCAGGATAGGAAGCGGGATGATTCATCCGGATCAGGCCGGTTTTTTCCCCGCCTGTTTTGAGATTTTTAAAAAGCACGGACGCCCTGAAATCGGAGGGTGTATCGGTTCCCTCATCCCGTGGAACCTGAAAATCAACCAGTTTGATCGAGAAGGGAATGGATCGAAGTTCCAGGCCATATCCGACGCGTACAAGATTCTCGCCCAGGAGGAGCGGCGTTACTTCACCGGAGACCACCCACACCGCCTCTCCTCTCCTCGCAAAAAGATCCCCCTTTTCACGCAAGTAGGCATGAAACCCGGGCACCCCCACCGCTGATTCCCCCCCGGCAGGTTCCACGACCGTGGTCACAGCATGATTGGAACCTGTTGCCAACAGCTGTGCTTTCCAGTCTGCCCAGCCGAGAGAAAGAATGTCGCCTTTCACAAGAACTCCCGAAGCGAGAATGGCTCCGGAACGGCCGAGTTGATAGGACACGCTGTCAGGAGCCTCTGCGGGTGCGAGTTCCAGCCAGGGCTTCTCATCCCTTTCAGAGGAATTTCCGGAGGGAAGTTCCACACGACAGACAGGCAGCCCCCCGGAAGCATCATGAGAAAATTCCCTGAGAATTGCCCTGAGTGAACCAAGGGCAATCTCACGGTTCATCACCTCATTGATCCTGTATCCCGTGGAAATTCCATCCTGGGAGTGGAGGAAAAGAATCTTTCCATCCCTGGAGAGCGAGACACCCTGCACTGGCGGAGCCCCGGCGGCGACAAGGATCGTGGCGGCAGAATTCGTTCCTTCGTGAGCCGGGAGTTTTCTGAAGAAGGCAATCCTCGCCAATCCAAAGAAATCGTGATGATCCGGCGCCCCCTCCCCTGTACCCAGCCCGAGACGAAATGACTGATTCAAGGCGCTGCTGGTGAAATCCATCAGAACAGCGGGGCCGGCAGCCTGCCCGGAAGTCGGCGTGAGCATCGGTTGCTGCACGAGATCCTCGGAGGAATCATCGATGACCATCTCCAGTGCCGTGCCCGGGATCGGAAGAATACTGGGACGCTTTGCCGTGGGATGGATGAGTTTGGCATCATACGGAAGCAGGTAGAGATAGCTGTCGGCGGGGCTTTCGATCTGAAGGGTGCTCCGGTCGGTGATAATGCGCCGCAGCGGCTGCCCGTCTGTTCGCAAGGTGACATTTCCCTCAAACCCGAGTTTGGACCCGATCACGGCCCCGATGAGCAGGAGGATGATTCCATAATGGGTGATGATAAAGCCGGTGTGCTGCTTCTGCCACGGCCAGCGACTCAGCGTGACGGCAAAGAGATTGATGCAGAGGACGCCGAGCCAGGCAATGAACCATGGAGCCTTGTAGATCCATGCTCGGGCAACCGCCGCATCAAAGCGGGATTCCGTGAAAGTCGCCACGGCTATCGCAATGGCAATCGTGCCGATCAGCAAAAGGGCCAGCTTCAGCGAGGCAAGCAAGTGGATCAGCCGCCAGACGGGATATTTCCGCTGCCGTTCGGCGATCATCCGGGCTCGGGATGAAGCAGGAATCGTGGAAGTGCCGGACGGAGACATTCCCAGGGAGAGTAGATGCCAGCCGGTGGTCTGACAATCCGCAGCTTTTCACATTCGCGAGCGATGTCGTCCTGACATCCCCAGTTCCTCTCTGCTCGCCAGGTGCGGACTTTTCGAACAGCCTCAGGTCATGGAACAAGAGCTTGAGATTTTGATCAACCGGGTCTGGATCACCCCGGGAGCTGATCGTCTCCTCTCTTTTCTTTCCGATTTTTCGGCTTGGGCTCCATGGCTGCTGGGGCTCGTTGTCATTGGGATCCTCTTTGGAAATTTCAAACTCCGTGCGGTCATCCTGACCATCGGACTGGCCATCGGCCTGAGTGACGGGATCATGGTGAATCTTCTCAAACATGCCGTCGCCCGCCCGCGCCCGAGCCAGGTCGAACCCGGCGTCCGTTCGGTCACACTAGGCAAACCACCGGGGCATTTTCCAAGGATCACGGGCCTTTTTTCGGAGCCAATCGTCATTTTCCCTCACGGAACGATTCCTCCCCGTGAACATTCAGGCTTTGTCGCTTGTCCGGATACAGCCCATGAAATCAGGGGCCGCTCATTCCCTTCGGGTCATGCCGCGAACAATATGGCGGCGGCCACCGTCCTGATCTGCTTTTATCGCCGCTGGGGATGGTTCTATCTTCCGATAGCACTCCTGATCGCCTACGCACGCATCTACACGGGTGCCCACTGGCCGCTGGATGTGGCGGCCGGCATTCTGGTTGGTGTCGCCGGCGGCTGGCTGGCTGTAAAGATCATGCAACTTCTATGGCGTCGCTTCGGCAGCAGGGCTTTTTCCACACTGTCTGCGGAACACCCTGATCTCATTCATTGATTGATGAGAAAACCGACAAAGAAAAAGAACCGTTTGAAACCCGGTGCAACTCCCTTCCAGGGCTCGGTTGTCTGCCTTCTCCTGTTTGGCCTCACACTTCTCCGGCTGCATGTCGCCACATCAGGATCGCTCAATGAATCCGAGGCCATGCTCGACGTCTGCGCCACCCATCCCGCAGGTGCCTATCTCGAAGGTCCCGCCGGAGTCCCCCTGCTGCTTGGGTTAAAAAACCTCCTCTTCGGATCCTCGGAATCCGGCATCGGTTTCCTGGCCTTGCGCTGTGTCTCTCCGCTCGCCGCACTGCTTCTTTCCTGGTGTGTCTGGTGGATGGGGCGACAACTGGCTCCACAGCGTCCGTTCATCGCCCTCGGGGCGGTTGTCCTGGTCAATCTCCTGCCAACGGTCAATCTCGCATCCCTCGTGATGGATGGCGCGATGCTGACAGCTTCGATGATCCTTCTCTGCATCATCTCGGGATGGAATGCCGTCCAGGCGAAAAGAAACCAAGTGCTCGCCGCATGGATCCTCTTCGGTGCGGCTCTCGGAGCGGGAACTTTTTTTTATTGTCCCGTGGGATTCCTTTTTCCGGTGGCAGTGGTTGTACGGTTGATTTCACAAGGAATAAAGCCGTTCCCGTGGCAGGCATTTCTCCTCGCCATGATTCTCCTTGCTGCTGGCTGGATATCCCCGGTGCTCTGGAACCTCCGCCACGACTGGCTCCAGTGGAGCAGTGTGGCGGCGGGATTCGACAGCTCTCGTTTTTTGGAACTCACCTTCCCTCTGGGGCCGATCACGGCGTTCAGTGCTGCTTTGGTGCCCCTGCTGCTCCTGCTTGCTGTCTCCAATCTTTGGTGGAGGGGACTGACTCTCCTGGCCGCCCTTCTCCTCTCCACGGGGAGCGCCATCATTCTGCTGCTTCCTCAGGAACTTCCATCGGGGCTCCCCTCACCCGTCGGCGTGGAGGGGTTGGAACCTTTGACGAAATCTTTGATGGCTCTCCACGAACAGCAGCATGATCCGCACGGGCAGGAAGAAGGTTCCTTCCTGATCGCCTCCACACCGGGACTTGCCGCCCTGCTCGATGCCCGGATTCGGCTCAACTATCCGGAATGCCCGGACGCTCCCTCCGTCTTCACCCTCGAATCCCCGAGCATGAACAGCTCCTTTGCCTTGTGGCCGGGATACGCTGATGCCGTGGCTCCGGCCGCAAAGGATATCCTCTATTCGGAAGAAAAATACGTCAGCCCCTTTCTGGGACACAATGCACTCTATATCACCACGGAATCTCTCCGTGAACTCCCCCAAACCCTTACGGGAGCTTTCGCTTCTGTTCGTCTCGTTCAGGAAATCCCGGTCACCTGGAATGGCAGACCGATCACAATTCGCCTGTATCAGTGCGAACGATATCGCGCCCTGTCGCTATGATAAAATTCATCGAACGTGGGTTGACTGGGACTCGAACCCAGAACCAATACCTTAAAAGGGTACTGCTCTACCATTGAGCTATCAACCCGTGCGACATGCGCCTTGGAAATAATTTCCAAAACGAACGGCGGAATAAAATGCTACTGCTTTTGCAGTGTGTCGAGGGCTTTTTGCACTTCCTGAGCCGCGCCTCCTGTCTGGGCGCTCAGCGACGACCATGCCAGCTTTCCATCCTTGATGATGAAGGACTGGCGTTTGGTCACGCCCACCACGGGAATGAGCGGCACATGAAAGGCTTCGGCAACCTTTCCCTCGGGATCGGCAATCAGGGTGAAGGGAAGCTTGCGGTTCTCCTGAAATTTTTTCTGAGCTGCAACAGTGTCCTTGCTGACACCGAGAATCTGCAACCCCTTGGAATGAAGCCCCTCGTACGCATCACGGAGGGAACAGGCTTCCGCGGTGCAGCCGGGAGTCTCCGCCTTGGGGTAAAAATAAACCAGCGTGATTCCCCTGGCATAGACATCGCCAAAAACAACTTCCTTCCCATCCTGATCCACCGCGGAGATGAGGGGAGCGGATGATCCGATGGCAAGCGGGGCTGAAGTGTCTGCGCGGGCAAACAGGGAGAAAAAATTCATGGCCATAAGCAGAAGGAAGAACAGAGAGTATTGTTTCATCCTCCGAGTGATAGCACCAGTCCCGAACACGGCAAGCGTTTGAATCTTTTCCAAAAACGAATATCACAGCAGAATCAACCACTTCGTGAGTTTCATCAACAGACCCATCCTCCGTGCCGCCGGAGTTTTTCTCCTCATTGCGTTTCTTGCCCTCGTTCCAGCGTTCCTGACCGCATGCCGTTCTAAAAAAACAGACCCGCGGCTCGCCTCTCCGGAACTCACTCTTCATGAAATACTGAATGAGGGAACACCCCTGTTTCTCTCCCCTGAATTTTTCCCGTTCGTCCCCTCAGCGAACAAGGCCCTGATTCCGACGCGTGAGGAGGCCCTCTCCGCCTCCAAGGACAAAACTCTCTTCTGGAAACTCAACAGGGAACATCATTTCAGCATGGTCTTTCTTGGGCCAAGTCCCCTCTGGAATTCCCTGGAAGATTCGCTGCTGAGCTCCCCCCTCTGGATACTCTCCGAAGTATCACCCTGGGGCTATCTCTTCAAACACGCCACAACCGATGCACCCGCATGGAAAATTCCCTCCGAGGAGACCCTGAAAAATCAATGGCCCGATCCCTCCGACCGCGCCCGCTTCCTCATCCTTACGGCGGCGAATCTGCAAGCTCTGAACCGCATTCCCGAGGCCGGAGAGCTTCTTGAAATGGCAGCCGCCACCCATAGGCTGCCCTCACTCGTCCTCAGCTCGCAGGCTTCCCTCTCCGCTTCCCGAGGTCGCTGGGAAGAATCGGCGGCACTTGCCAGAAAATCCCTTCAAGCGGATCACCACAATCTGCCTGCAAGAAAGATCCTGACCAGAGCCCTGATCGAAACAGGGGAGACCGATGCGGCCCTGGATGCAGCACGCCAAATGGCTGCGGAAAACACGCAGGATGAAGAGGCTCTTTTTTTGCTGGCACGAGCCGCCAATGCATCCAACTCCGGACAGGAAGAAATTGACTCCCTGTCCCGCCTCGCCTCGCTAGAAAGAACCAATCATGAACCCGCCGGTGTCATCCTGACTTACCTTGGCCAGGCGTATGCCAAAAATGGTGAACGCGGCGCGGCCCTCCGGACATTCCAGGAGGCACTTCTCTGCCCGGAGCTTTCAGACAAGGAACAAAGCTCGATCCGCGAAATCATGGATCACCTCATGGAAGGCAATGCCTCATCGACCACCCTCCCTCCGCTCAAAGTCCCCCAAACAAACAATCGATGATGGATTTGCCATTCCCTTTTGTTACGATCTCGCGATGAGTTCCCGCAAAAAATCGCCTCCTGTCGCCTCTCTCCTGCGCGCCCATTCCTCCCTCATGCTGGACGGGCCAAGCCGCGCCGCCAGCCGCGCCATGCTCTACCCGGTGGGATTCAGCGACAAGGATTTTAAAAAATCGCTCATCGGCGTCGCCTCCACCTGGAGCATGGTGACGCCCTGCAACATGCACATTGACGCCCTCGCGCGTGAATCTGCCCTGGGAATTGACTCGGCGGGCGGCAAGGCGATCATCTTCAATACCATCACCATCTCCGACGGCATTTCCATGGGCACGGAGGGAATGAAATACTCCCTCGTCTCCCGCGAAGTGATTGCTGATTCCATCGAAACGGTGGCGGGTTGCCAGGGATTTGACGGACTGGTCGCCATTGGCGGCTGTGACAAGAACATGCCCGCCTGCATCATGGCCATTGCCCGGTTGAACCGGCCATCGGTTTTCGTCTACGGGGGAACCATCCTTCCCGGATGCCTGAATGGCAAACTGGTCGACGTGGTCTCCGTCTTCGAGGCGATCGGACAGGAAGCAGCGGGCACGATCTCCTCAAAGGAACGCGCAGCCGTGGAAGCCTGCGCCATTCCCGGACCGGGATCGTGCGGAGGAATGTACACCGCCAACACGATGGCCTCCGCCATCGAGGCCATGGGAATGAGTCTTCCCAACAGCTCCGCACAGGCCGCCATTTCCTCGCATAAAATTCAGGATTGCCGCGATGCCGGCGCCGCCGTCCTCAACCTTCTCAAAAAGGGCATCCGCCCCCTCGACATCATGACGAAGGAGGCCTTTGAAAATGCCATCACCGTGGTGATCGCCCTTGGCGGCTCCACCAACGCCGTCCTCCACCTTCTCGCCATCGCCCATACGTCGGGGGTGAAGCTGTCCCTGGAAGACTTCACCCGGATTGGCAAACGCGTTCCCGTGCTGGCCGATCTGAAGCCGAGCGGAAAGTATCTCATGTCCCAGCTTGTGGAAATCGGCGGCATCGTTCCCATGATGAAGCAGTTGCTCGCTGCCGGCCTTCTTCATGGCGACTGTATCACCGTCACGGGCAAAACACTCAGACAGAACCTCGCCGCCTTCAAGCCCTACCCGAAGGATCAGCAGATCATCCGCCCCATCTCCGATCCGATCAAGACTGAGAGCCATCTGGTCATCCTCAAGGGTAACCTGGCACCCGAAGGGGCCGTGGCCAAGATTTCCGGAAAGGAGGGGCTCCTCTTTGAAGGAAAGGCTCGTGTTTTTGAATCCGAGGAAAAAGCCCTTGAGAGCATTCTCGCGGGAAAAATAAAAAAAGGGGATGTCATCGTCATTCGCTATGAAGGCCCCAAGGGCGGTCCGGGAATGCGCGAAATGCTCTCGCCAACCAGTGCCGTCATGGGGCGTGGCATGGGCAAGGAGGTCGCCCTCATCACCGATGGCCGCTTCTCCGGGGGCACCCACGGTTTTGTCGTGGGACATATCACCCCCGAAGCCTTTGTCGGCGGCCCGCTTGCCTTGGTGAAAAATGGCGACACCATCACCATCGATGCCAAGAAACGCACCCTTTCCCTGGGTATCAGCCCTGATGAACTGGCGAAACGCAGGAAATCCTGGAAACAACCTGCTCCCAGATACCGCCGGGGGGTTCTTGCCAAATATGCCTCCCATGTCACCGACGCCTCTCATGGGGCGGTCACGGATGAAGGGCTGTAGGGGGAAAGCTAAAAAACTGACACTCTGAAAGGCTGGCAACTGAATTCTGAAGTGAGTGAGCGACTCAGGCTCGTCAACTTAGCCGTTCTAATTTTTCAGCGTTTTAGCTTTTCAGATTTTCAGTTTTTTTCCCAACTGCCAGAAATTCCCTGGCGATGCTCTCGTAGATGATCCTGGCAAACTGAACCCGCGCATACCATTTGAAGTCCCCTGGAATCACCGTCCAGGGAGCAATCTTCGTGGAGGTTTTCGCGAACATCGCCTCGGCAGCCTCAATATGCTGCCTCCATTTGCGACGGTTGCGCCAGTCCTCCTCATTGATCTTCCAGTGTTTATAGGGATCTGCCTGGCGCTGCTTGAATCGCTTCAACTGCTCCTCCTTGGAAACCTGGAGGAAGAGTTTGATGATGATCGCCCCGTCATCGATAAGAGTCCGTTCCAATTCATTGATCTCCCCGTAAGCCCTCTTCCACTCAGGCTCCGTCGCAAATCCCTCAACCCGCTCCACCAGCACACGCCCATACCAGGAACGGTCAAAAACAGCCATTTCACCGCAGGAAGGGAGTTTGTTCCAGAAACGCCAGAGATAGTGATGCCGGTATTCCTCGGGCGTCGGCTTCTGGGTCGAATAAACCCGGATGAGGCGAGGATCGAGGCGTTCCAGAGCCCGCTTGATTGCTCCACCCTTGCCTGCTGCATCCGGCCCCTCAATCAGGATAATTACCGATCGCTTGCTCTCCTTGAGGCGAAGCTGGAGATCCAGCAGACCAAGCTGATACTTCTTGATATCACGGGCGTAATCCTCTTTGGAGATCGAGGTGTTCTGGTCGAGCGAGTCGAGACGGATTTTTTTAATAGTGATCATGGTTTTGTGACGGCGGCATCCGAAAATTAGAGGATAAGCGAGCTGATTGATAACCTAATTTTCAACCATGAAGCATGGGAGGTCTTTCGATGCAGGTGAGATCATGGGTTTCATTCAGTTCACCCTCACGGGATTGTCCCGCAGTTGCTGATGCGCCCGGAGGGCGGGCATGATTGTTTGGCGGATGAAACCTGCCGTCTTGAAATCACCGGACTGCTGATAGGTTTCAGCCGCCTGATCCGCCACTGTGATCGCCCGGTCGAAGTCCTTTGTCTCCGCCAAGGCCGCGCTCAGGGTCAACAGATAGACCGGAACCTTTCCCTTGGTCTCATTCACGATCTGCTGCGCCAGGGAGAGAGCCTCTGCACCATTGCGAACGCTGGCATCGGGATGGGTCGCCAGCACCCATGCCAGAGCCCTTTGATTTTGAAGATCCGTGGGGTCGATCTGCAGGGCATCATGATAGACTTGGATGGCGGGGGCGGGATTGCCCGTCATCAGGAGAATGAAAGCGAGATTCCTGGCCGCCCCGCAGGTGGGACGAATCTGAAGCGAATGCTGGAAGGCATTGCACGCATCCTGATACCTGTTCAATTTCAGCAGGGTCAGGGCCATGTCGTTGTATGCCTCGGCATTGGAGGGGCGAAGCCGGATGGCTTCTTCAAATTCTTTCAGTGCCTCGTGAAATTTGCCCTGGGTATCGAGCGTGCAGGCATAATTGTGACATGATTTCCAGCTTGTCGGATTTCGGGCCAGAGTTGCCGGGAAGAAAGTGTTCCCATCCCTCCATTGGGGAAGTTGGAGAAGAGTCAGGATCGTCCAGGTGGGGATCAGGATGCATGAAACGATCACCGCATTCCGACAACTCACACGGCAGATCACGAAAGCCAGCGCAAGGGCCGCCCCAAGCATGGCCAGGGTGAGATAATGATCGCTCACGGTCGAGACGACCTGAAAATTAAAGGGGATTAGACCCAGGGTTGGAATCAGTCCTATGCAAAAAATCCCCAGAGGAAGCAGGTAACAGCGCAGCGGTCTGATGAATGCGATTAAGGCGAAAAGGGCTGCCGGTAACAGCCATGTCCAGTAGAGAACTCCGGAATCAAAAATGGAATTCGGAGAACGTCCGTAATCGGCGCAGAGTCCAACGGGCAGGAAAACCTTTCCCAGGGAAAAGGCCAGTGCATCACCGGCCACCAAGGGTCTTGTCCAGAGGGGAACAAGTGTTCCGGCAAGCTCGGCGGCTGGCTGTGATCGGGAGGTGACAACCACTTCGGTAAGAGCCAGGAAAAACCAGGGAATCAGCCAGAGCAAACCGCGCCATGAATCGTGCCTGACATGCAGCAGCCATCCGCCGATCAGAAGGGCCAGCATCGGAGTGACCACACTGGCGGGCTTCGATCCAAAAGCCAGCAGGAGAAAAAATGTCGCCCCCAGATAGAGAGCAACCGCTTTGATTTGATACCAACTACCATTAGCAACTGGACTATTGAGCTGGTTCTTTCGGCGCGTGGCTTTGTTGTCATCCCTCTGGTTCCTACAACCGGAATTTTCCAGAAAACTCAGGATGATCGCGATGGCTGCCAGGGAGAATGCGCCACCAAGCAGATCGCGGAGTCCGGAGACCCACGCCACAGCCTCCACCTGGACGGGATGCACGGCAAAGGCAAGGGAACCCAGGGCGGAAGCAGCGAGAAGACGCGAGCGGGAGATTTCTGGAGAAAACTGTGCGGCAAGCAACCGCCGGAGAATGAGATAGACGAGCGATGTCGAGACGAGATGCACGAGCAGATTGGCCGTGTGAAAAAACACGGGGTTGATCGGGCCCACGGCGAGGCTGGTTCCTGCGGCAAGCCGGGAGAGAACAACCAGACCGCCCCAGAATGAGTAGGTCACGGGAATGTAGAGTTGCTGAAAGGGAGCCCTCCAGAATTGCCCGATGCTTGCCCAGGTAAGTGGTGAATACAGGGGATTGCGGTGGATATTGGTGTCGTCGTCCCAGAAGGGGAGAAACGCAAAGGTGCAGACCTCCCGATAGACGGAGGCGACACTTCCGATCACGAGGGCCCACACCATCCAGTGTGAGGAGGCAATCCGGGCGAGCAGGGCCTGGGAGGTTTTCGCTATTTTCCGGAGATCCACACTTTGGGGGGAAGTCTGTTGTCCAGAACCTGAGCTGCAATTTCCCTCTCTCCCTCGTCAGGGACCGCAAGGAAGTCGGCCACCGCACCCGGCGAGAGCTCACCCAATCTTCCCGCGCGGCCGATTCCCGCTGCCGGACGCGTGGTGGCCATGCTGAGAATTTCCATCGGATCAAGTTCCGGAAAAGCAGCTCCCATCGCCCTCATTTCCGAAAACATATTGAGGTCATGATTGCTCGCAAGACTGTCGGTGCCGAGCAACACGGGGATTCCATTGTTACGGAAAAATTCCAGCTCGAAAGGAGCCCTGTTAAAAAACGCATGGGTTCCGGGACAATGAATGACGGGAAATTGACCCGCACTTCGTTGAAGCAATTCCCGATCTTCCTCATTCAGGATATTCATATGAACAAGCAGGGATCCTTGAGGAAGCAGTCCCTGGCCAAGCACAGCCTGAACGGGGGTGATGCCTCTGCAGTCATCCATGGAGCGGCCGATGGAGCGGAGAAATTCATAGAGGGGGCCCTCGGCATCCCGGAACATCGCCATCTCCTCCTGCGTCTCCGCCAGATGGGTGCAAACCGGCATCCGGTATTTTTCCGAATACTTCTGGACCAGTTCGTACAGATCCCGCGATGCGGTGTAGGGTGCATGGGGCGAGATCCCGAATCCTCCATGGCCCTCACCCGCTTTTTCAAAAAAGCGGATGGCCCCCGCCAACGCCTCCCCCGTCTCCAAACGGCTGCGTACATCCATCACTTCCAAAAACCACCAGGTGCGGATCGGTGACTCGGGAAGAAAGGGAACCAACTCGGGAAAGGACTCGATATTCAGCACTGTGGTGCAGCCCCAATGTTTCAACTCCTCAAGTCCGCTGGCAATGGCCTCCAGATAATCACTCTGATCCAGCGAGCGGCGCATCGCATTGAGTCGCTGAATCCAGAGCGCGAAGGATTCGCCGCCAAAAAGGGCACCACGCATCATCGTGTAGTCAAGATGGCAGTGCGCATTGATGAGTCCCGGAAGGAGAATCATCTCCCCCAGATCCTCGCGGAGCGCACCGGGATGTTCCCGAATCAGATCGTCCCAGTGTCCAACCGCAAGAATCTCACTTCCGCGAACAGCAAGCCCCCCATCCTCCAGGGGTGGCCGACTCATGGGCAGGATCCTCCTGGCGCGATAGAGCTGGGTTTTTACGGGGGCGGGCATTTTATGAGTCACCCACCTTGGGAAGATTTCCCTTGGCGATCGGCCTGGCTGCGGCCACCACCAGGTTGCAGAGTTCACGGCAGATCAAGGGAATCCGATCCGAAGAAAGAGTGTCGAGTGAAAACTTGGATGGGGGCGGACAAGTGGAATTTTCCGCCGGATTCATCTTCCAAAGAATGGTGCGCAGACAGCCGGTCTCAGAATTGCAGCACCGTGCCACAAGTTCACCGGCCTGGGCCTCGGTGAGGAGTTGCGTCACACGATACATCCCTGTCTGACGGGCCAGGGTTTCCCTGAAGGGGGTGGGATGAAGCGTTCCCCTGAGCCAGGATAACCAGAGTCCCAGGGCGGAGGGATAAAAAAAATCGAGCGCAAGCTCCATTCCCTCCAGGGAACCTGCATGAAGCAGCCATCCCCTCCCGAGATTCGGCGCACTCTTGAGCGGACGATAATTCCCCAGTCCGTCATAACGGGCGATCTGACGGGCTTGCTGCGGTTCATCGTATCTTTTCAAATGATCCAGGCCTGCGTCTTCCTGATGACGCAGGCTGAAATCAGTCCCAAGAAGAATCTGGCCGATATGCACACGACCTGATTTCAAAGCCTGATCGAGCAGATCCTTTGAAGTTCGTGGCAATTGTTGGAAAGGTGGGGCTTCCATATCCCCGGCTCCGGATGAAACTAACGGCGCGTGCGGCGCTTCACATGAAGCTGTGCAAGCGAGCGCAGGAGGGAAGACTGAACCAGGGCAAGTTCCTCGCCGGAGAGCGCCCCCTCGCGAATTTCGCGTTCGGCGCGGGCCACGGCCTCTTCGGCGGACTTTTCGTCGATCTCCTCATCCTTCAAGGCCATGTCGGTGAGCACGGAAACCCGATCCGGCCTCACCTCAAGAAACCCCCCCCCGATGGCGAAGGTCAACTCCTCCGTATCCGTGGTGACGATCAATTCCCCCGGAATAATTTCGGTCAGGAGGGGAATATGATCAGGCAGGATCCCGAGCCCCCCCTCCACCCCCGGAACAATGACGAACTTCACCTCGCCCGCGAAGGATCGAGATTCCGGAGTGACGATCTCTAGGTGAAGCGTGCTCATCAAAATCAATCCTTCTTTGCCGCGGCAAGAACCTGCT
>Ga0302275_10002401_pt1 | contig 19700 bp, 23 predicted proteins | sample III_Bog_N2_2_FD_200229 | JGI IMG/M metagenome (GOLD analysis project Ga0302275, IMG submission 200229) | Peat permafrost microbial communities from Stordalen Mire near Abisko, Sweden - III_Bog_N2_2 | ecosystem: Environmental > Terrestrial > Soil > Wetlands > Peat | place: Sweden: Abisko... | reverse complement strand
ATGGGGCCTTTTCGAGACATCGTTATCTGATTTGAATAGTTCCATAATATAAATAAGACCCTGATCAAATGTCTTCCAAGTTTGTCATTATGCCTGCGGGTCGAACACCTGGAGGTCGAAAGCGCCGAGGCCGAGGGGAGATGAAGGGGGGTAACTTCTTCAGTGATGCTGGTAAGTGGCTGAAAGGTGCTGCCAATACCGTAGGTCATGAGATCGTTGACAATGCCAAGAAGATTCGGCCGTCTTCCATCTTGGGCCTTGTTCCCCACCCAGGTGCTCAACTAACTGGAGGAGTCTTGAGGCTCATCGGTCTGGGTAAGAAGAAGCGTCGCAAGGGTGGATCCGCATTGGGCGATGCTATTAAGAAAGCTGCGAAGAAGCCTTCCAAGATACTTCGCCTTGTCGATCACCCTGAAGCTCAAAAGGTAGCGATGGGTTTGCACCTTGCTGGCTACGGTCGGACTGGGGGTAGTAAGACGGGTGGTCGAAAGAAGAAGCGAGCTCCTAGTGGTTTGCACCCTATAGCCCATCGAGGTAAGACCCATGCTGGGATGATCGTGCAACCAAATGGTACCGGTTTTAACACGATGCCGTTGAGTCTCAATGGTGGAGTGATGAGTGGTAGTGGTCGGGGTCGTGTTCGTTAACACTATATGTCTTCAATTGAAGACATATGTTTGGTGCTGTTCTAATACAAATGGCCGTCGTCCACGAACTGAAGGATAAACTACCACAGTCGGTGGTAAGCCTGGTGCTGAGCTACTGGGATGCTCCTCACTTAAGCGCTGTCTTCCAGCAGATGAAGTGCGCTACGCCATTACGCGATGTTCTCAGGGACTATAATTATTGGGATCCTACTTGGGGCGGGTGGGTGCTGAAGAGCAAGCACTTTCTTCCTCTCTCGACTGGATGGATCAGGAGTAATGCTCGCCTCGCCAATACCATCTTCTCATCCCTTACTCCGTCACCTTGGGAGCGGGACGGGTCCGGGAAGCTGGTGTGTAATCAAAGCAAGAACATTAAGACCAGCTTCGACTGGTCTCGTCACTGTACCACCGAGAAGTTACCTCTCCCCAAAGAGACGGAGGAGAAGGGAATATCGGTGCTCCCAGTCCGACTGAGTAAGGGTATACGTTAACACTATATGTCTTCAATTGAAGACATCTGTTTCCCTTCACTACCAACACAAATGGCTTATACGAATGTGGGTCAATACGATGGCCTAACTGGCTTAGATAGCTTGAGCTCTCTTCTCAACCTCCAATCCCCTTACTCGATCTTAGAGCTAGATGCTAACAACAACCTCATTGGGCAAGTGCTCACTAATGGTCAACTACTTGTGGGTTCTACTGGTGGATCAGCTGTTGCTACCGTGCTAACTGGGAGTGGTAACTTGGTGGTGACTAATGGGGCTGGTTCCATTAGCTTGGATACAGTGCAACCTATTCAAGCCACTTCATCACCGAGCTTTGCTGGCTTGACGTTGAGTGGCTTAACCAACACTGCTCTGGTGGCTACCAATGGGGTGGATGCCCTTCAATCGGTACTGATCACCAACGGGAATGGAACCAATGTTTCTTTCGGTGGTTCGACATTGGCCTTCAGTATGACACAGAACCTCAGCACGGTGGGGACGCCTTCGTTTGCTGGGTTGGCTCTCACTGGTTTGACGGCGAGTATGCCTCTCCATACCAATGCTTTGATGCAATTGGTATCGGGTCTCATCTCTTTGACTTCAGATGTTGCTGGCGTGCTGCCTGTTGCTAATGGAGGGACTAACTCATCGACGGCATTAGCAGGTGGGGATATCATGATTAGTTCGGGAGGGAAGATCATTGAAGGAACATCAGCAACCTCTCCCACCTTCACGGGTACATTAACAGCTGGTCAAGTCATAGCTAGTTCGGCTTATGCTCAACCTCTGACGGCTAACAATACTACCGTGGGTGGTAACATAGCGGTAGCCTTAGAGGTGGGTGGTTACACCGTCACCACTTTCGGTTATATCGCTGGTACTGGCATTGGTATCTATGACTTTGTGAACACTGGTTGGTGGTTAACACAGATTGGAGGCGTGAAGAACTCTATGCAGACTTTCAACAATATCTTAGATGATGGTGCAGGTAACGCTACCTTTCTAGGTCTCACGGACTCAGGCTTAACAGCTAATGCATTAGTCTATGCTAATGGCTCGAAGAAACTACTGAGCCTACCTCTAACTGCCGGCCAGATCCTCATTGGTACTGCTGGGGCTCCCAGTGCAACTACTTTGACTGCTGGGCTGAACATGTCGATCACCAGTACGTCGGGAAGCATTGTGATTGCGAGTTCGGTGGGTCCTGTCTTCACTGGTACCGTCACTGTAGGCAATCTCATCGACTCGGGTGTGGGTCCGAATGCTATCCTGTGTACCAATGGTTCCTCACAGCTAAGCACCATGACTGTGACTGGCTCTAACGGTATTACATCTTCATTCGCTGGAGGCACTCAGACCATCTCCTTGCTCACCACAGCCTCACCCACTCTGACAGGCTTGACTTTGAGTGGCTTAACCAACTCTGCGTTAGTGGCCACAGATGGCTCCAATGACCTCCAGTCAGTTACGATTGCCAACGCAGGTGGGTGTAATACCACCTACAGCGCCGGCACCCTCACGTTCTCGATGACCCAGAACCTGGCGGGAGGCGCTTCACCTAGCTTTGTAGGCCTCAGTCTCAGTGGGTTGAGTGGCACTGCTCTAGTTGCTACCACTGGTGCCAGTGCCTTGCAATCAGTAACGCTGGCTAACAGCAATGGCTGCAATACCACCTTCAGTGCTGGTACTCTCACAAGCTCAATGTCACAGAATCTGGCCAGCACTGCTTCACCCACGTTTGCCGAACTAACTTTGACTACAGGTGTGCTATTACCTACCACAGGCGGTACTGCTACAGCCTTGGCTTACTATGAGGAGTACAATCACGTAACTACTTGGTCGGGTCCCATTGCAACAACAGCTGCTATTACCTGTCCAATCACCAGGGTAGGTCGGATGGTGACCATCAAGATACCCAGTGTTAATGGCACTGGGAATGGAACCTCCAGTAACCTCTCTATGACAACCTCACCACCTGCTCGCTTCTGCCCGACTGTGCAGATCTATTGTGAGTATGGCCTCACTGCGAACAATGGTGTCTTCTCCAACGGGTACTTCCTCATCCAACCGAGCGGAGCAGGTGCGTGGTTCTTTGGGCAAGGGCTTACTGGTCCCTTTGCTGCCAACACAGGATCTACCGGTCTTTTTGCAGTCACCACCTACACCTATAGCGTGTAGAATACATATCTCTCTGTGATGGAGGGATATGTTACTCGGGGTTCTCCAAGGCATCTGCTGCTCGGTCAGCGAGAGTTGATGACCAATGGAGAACAAAGTCTATGAGATCCTCTGGTATCTCGCAGCCGAGTGTTAGTGGTTCATCCACATCAAGGAGTATGTTTGCCATGCACTGCAGGGAGAGATTCGCCATCCCTGTTGCAAGTGCAGTATTGGGTTGGAGGCCTGCATCCTCCATATCTCGAATGTAGACAGCGACTAAGGCTTGACGTGCTTCATTGGGGATCGGAATGTCTGCCATTTAGAGAGGGGTTGGGAGGTTGTTATAGCAGATCACTCTTGTTGGAGGGATATGCTTAGCGGATGTAGCTACGTGGTTGGTGGGCGCGAAGTGCACCGCGATTGGCTTGAGAGCAAGCCTTACATAGCTTTAGCTTACCTGTGCCCTCCCACCCGTCCTCCTCATCGGTTGGAGGCGTGTCTTTGTTCTCAGCTCCTTTCGCTGGTTTGGTCTTCTGCTCCAACTCTGCCTCGAGGTCTTTCAGCTCAGCAGGAAGATTCAACTCCCCTGGTCGTTCCAGCATTCGTAGTGCCAAGCGTGTTCGTTGTTCATGGTTCAGGTGGGAAGTACGAGGGTCTCGTAGCAAGTCTTGATATATGGCGCGCACCTTGAGTACGTTGTCTCGATTCAGTGAAGCCATTTAGAGAGGGTTGGGATGTTATTGTAGCAGATCACTCTTGATGGAGTGATATGTGTTTACTTTCGCTCTATTCAGTTGGCATGGGTAAAGTGAACTTACCCGTATGGACATTGATATCTCGCGTGGGGTCATAGTGTATCAATGGATCGCTGGACGGAATGCCATACTTTGTGAGCTCATCGAGGTAGTATTTAATGTTAGTTACCTTGTTTAGTGCAAGCTCTACCTGGCAATAAGATCCCCCTCTCACCTTCTCAATGCCATACTTCAACATGTACTCAAAGGTCACAGCAATCTCCGCGTTGATGTACCGACCACGGATACCTATTTGGGAATTAGCGTAAATCCCATCAACGGCAGAGATCTCCCTACAGTCGACGAGATCAACGTCATACTTTTTACCCAACGATCTCCTGTATTGTCTGTTGACCTTTTCTCTATCCTTCACACTCATTGATCCCGTATACTTCTCGTCGAACACAGGTCTTACGTGTTTCTCATCAAGCAATACGCGGTGCTTCATGACCCAATCTACAGACTTAGTCCTGGTATGGGTCCATAACCTTTGTGGGAGGTTCTTGGTCATTCCTACATAATAGTAAGGATCGTCATATGTTCCCAACCGAAGTACATAAATTAAGGGTGTGTTTTTCGCATACCATAGACCAACACTCACTAACCAATCCTCGATCTCCCTCTCGCTTGCTGTTCGCTGTTCTGATTTCGACATGATTTAATCTCTGGTCTAGATCATCATCACGAAATCAATCATCTCATTGAGATGAGGATGATGATGTCAATTTCATCTAACCCTTTTAGGTCCCTCTTTTTAATCATCTATTTACTTCATATGAGAAAGAACTATATAGATAAAGTAGACATCATCACCATCAGCTCAATGAGATGATTGATTTTGTGATGATGATTTTACACTTCAATCAAATCATGTCTTCACTACAAGCGTTTCTTGCGAACAGCACTCCGGCACGACGGGAATGGTTTATGGCTTGGTCGGGATTACCTAAGGAAGACCTTCAATGGTTTGCTCAAGCAGTTAACCACATGGCTCCTTCACCTCCAGGGGTAGTTACTACCTCACCCCCGAAGCAGATGGTTAAGCCTGGTATTTACAACCTAGACTTTGATTGTACTGAGCCCGATTGTGTTCGAGCCACCGGTTCCGCTTCACCAAACAAGACGTATTGGTGTCTCACTGCTAGTGGTGATAGCTACATGGCAAACTACATCTTCTCTCGTTTAGTGTCCGTCATTCCTCGTCCAAAGTATGTTGTTGGTTGTGCTTGTAACAACCCAGCCCATGGACCTGAGCTTCACTACCACTACTTCGTTCGAGCTGCTGGTCAAGTACGAAGAAGTTACTTCAGTGGAGTGCCCTCCATCGAGACCATCTGGCTCCGACCCTCAGACCAAGGGGAGCAGAAGAAGCTCATCGCCACACTTGATTGGTCTAGTGGGAATACCAACATGAACTGGGGTTACACTCCTTGTGATGTAACTGCTCGAGTTCGAGCCTCTGCACCTAAGAAGGAAGCCACCATCGTCAATGTGGAAGAAGATGTTGCTGTGATGGAGAGCCAGCTTGGACACATCAAGGAAGATGTCGACAACCTCGTCAAAGAACGACTCGCCATCACCTCAAAGGAGAAGACGACTAAGGAGGAGGATAAGAAGGCTGATGTCCTTCTAAAGAAGATTCGTAATCTCGAAACCCAAGGAGTCAAGCTAGAGACACGCAAGCGAGCCCTCATTGACAAAGCAGAAGAGGCTGCTGATCGAGAGGCTGAGTCTTTAGAGGTACCTCAAGAAACTACTCCACAACGACCTGGTGCAATTCCCCTAGGCATCCCCAAGCTCCCATTCTAATATATCCCAGCGCAAGCTGAGATATACCGTTAAAAACCCTTATTTTCACCCTTTCCACAAGGTCGTCACTACCACCAAACCCTAGTGAGCGGTAGTCGTTACTTACCCTCCGTGGCTTCTGACCCTGTGGCCAAAGCTCAGGGATTTGTGGTGGAGTAGAGATAAGGTGGAGTAGAGATGATGATGTCAATTTCATCTAACCCTTTTAGGTCCCTCTCTTTAATCATCTATTAACTTCATATGAGAAAGAACTATATAGATGATATCACCAGCATCTCCATCATCTCAACTCAGTGAGTGGAGATCTCGGCCTCACTTGATGAGCATGATGATGTCTACTTTATCTATCTTATTCTTTCTCATATGAAGTTAATAGATGATTAAAGAGAGGGACCTAAAAGGGTTAGATGAAATTGACATCCTCATCATCAACTCATTGAGAGGATTGATTTCGTGATGATGATTTTACTCTCATTTCAAATCAGCCATGGCTTCCGCTTCTACACCCACTACTACTATGAACGATATCGATAGCCTCATGCTCTCCATCGAACAGTCCTATCAGGAGTACGTTACCCCTCCGAAGAAGGAGGAAAAGAAGTTACGTAAATCGAAGACACTGCAGATTCTAGGTGCACCCGTACCTCCGTCACCGAAGAAGGTTGTTGTACTCCCACCTCCGACTCCTACTACATCACCCGTGTTAAGTCCATCTGTAGCTTACGCGGTTCTACCTCCCATTCCATGCGGACCCCCATCCCCACAACGGCTTCCACTTCCGCTTGAAAAGCCAACACTTCCTCCCTTCAACCCATTCCCATCAACTCTATCCGGGTTTGAAGCTACCCTACCGAAAACACCTCGCAAGAGACTTCCACCACCGAAGTCGGGTGACTTGTATATGACACCTGGAGGTGTCATGTGTCGCCACTGGTAACACTCTTCTCGACATATCACTCACAAGAGTGATACGCGCATGCCCCGTTTGGGCCGGGGAAATAATCTCTGTTCAACTGCTTTTTAGCTTTTCCCTCTCAAGAGCTGCTGGGCGAAGGACGTACAAACATTTTGTTATTAATGGAAGTAAGCGAAAGGGACCAGCATACAACATATGCATATGTTGTATGGAGAGAGGAGAGACCACCAAGCAGGTGTTAGAATTGGATGGGGAGCATATTCAGAGCACCGAGCGAGCCGGGGAGGTGGAGGGGGGCGAAAGCGGGGGCAGGGACACCACGACTAACACTGGGTGCTGGACGCCGATCTCGCACAGGGGATGAGGGCTTGGCACGCTTGCGACCTCTCTGCAACTTCTGCTGGACATCGATGACGACGGGGTTACTTGGGTTGCCGTATTCACCACCATAGCTCGCCAACCCAAACGCGTACTCACTCTAATCACCACAGCAACAAACAATGGGTGGTGAGGTTGGTGGATGGAGTGGAGTGGATGGAGTGGGGTGCAGTGAGGGTGGTGGAGTGGGTCGATACCTCGAGTTTCTTTAGAGCAGCTACGAATTGGTTGTTGCCAGCACGCACCTTTGCCTTTGCATCCTTGCATTGTTGTTCCGCACTACGATACCATCACCAACAACCATCACCGACAACCATCACCAACAACATGCAAGCGAGTAGTGACTTTCGGATGACTTGTTGTAGGCGAGTCTCGAACTGCTGATCGAGCACTGCAAATCCAGCCTCGAGTGCTAGCTTCTTGGCCTAGAGGGTGAGGGTGAGGGAGAGTGAGGGTGAGGGTGAGGGTGAGGGTGAGTGAGGGTGAGTGAGTTACATCATAAGCGACGCGAAGGCGAAGCTTCAGCTCGATCGCATTCTTCTTCTGCTCGGCCTTGTTCAACTCACCAGCAGTAAGAGGAGCCGGGCGGTAGGGGTCGACTGCCTCAGGGATGACGTTGGACACATTGAGTTGGCTTGCTGCTGCAATGAACTGCTGCAGTTGGTCATCCTCCGACGGAGGAGGAGGGGGCGGTGATGATGCAAACCAGGAGGCCAAGAACGACGACATGCTAGCACCAGACCACATTAGCTAGCAGCAGAGCAGAGCAGAGACTGTGGAGGATGGATATTTGGGATTGTGATATCAAAATAGTTGGTGGGAGACCAGTGCCACTCACGCAATCGAAAATAGCCAAAAAGAGCCAAAAGTGGCTCTTTTCGATTGCGCGCCGGTGTGCCGGGTGTCGACCGGCGCGCACAATAACAGAAGAGTGCATAACATAACAATACATAACGAACACTAATAAAGCATTTTGGGGTATTATAGAGCAAAGGGCGGAAGAGGGCGAATTAATTGTGCGCTGCCTTCTGATTTTTGCGCCCGGGGACCTCGCTGCGTTTTTCTGCGCACGGTCCCCTCTTTAAAAACACCATGCACAAAAAACATTGCAGATCACTAGGGTTAGTGATATGCCATTACTCCGAAGGCTGGGATAGCTTCTCCTCATTAGCCTTAGTGAAGGAAGCCTTATACTCCGCTGCGAGCTTCTCCTTCTTGGCTTGCCAATCGCGGTCGATGGTAGCCAACTGCTCACAACACTCTGCCTCAAAGCGCTTGCGTAGTGCGAGGTACTCCTCCATCTCGTCTACCTGCTCTTGTGAGTAGCACGAGACTACCTTCTCATCCTCGAAGTCCTTAAAGGTAAAGACCTTGAGCGGCTTAGCTGCCATGGGGGTATCTGGTCGCTTCACTTCTGCCATTCTTTACATAGCCCTACACATCTGTTATGGGAAACAAATGTGTCTATGTTGCTGCCTTCTTCTCCACGAAGGTAGCCGCGAACGCCTCTACCTCTTGCTTGTCAAGACTGGCGACGATGTGCTTGAGGCCTAGGTTGATCTCACTAATCTCTTTGTCCACTTTGAGCCGGTGTTGGTCCACTTGAGCCACCGCCCCTTTTGGATCACAGTACTTGTTCGGGTCATCAAAGCATTCGCGAAGGTTACCACAGTTATTGCAACAGAAGCAAGTGGAGAAACCGCAGATCCACCACCAGCACAGATGACAATTATGTTGAGCGGGAGTCTTACACGACATTCTTTGAGTAGCAGCACATATCTGTTATGCAAAACACCTTTTACTCCACGCAGTCAAAGCTGGTCTTCGCCTTCTTGAGGGAATAAGTGCTCTTGACGCTCTCGATGGCTTCTTTCAGCTTCTCTGCAGTGATGCCTAAAGCCTTGAGAGCTTCGGTCTCGATCAAACGAGCCATAACTTTCTCTGCCTCACCCACCTCAAGGGTAACGTGCACTATCTTCTTATCCTCCATGACCCAATAGGTGGTCATTGGGTCGGAAACCTTGAGCTCAGTGGGAGTAGACATTTTGATGGCAATGAATTTGTAATGAATTTGTAATACTTTAAGAGAATTCCTAGACATCAGAAATGGCCTCGACAAGTACTGACCCAGAACTCCTAGAAGAGAGCTCAGGCTCCGAAGACGAACAACCTGAGCTCCAGGCTACGGAGGATAGTGTAGAAGCTGAGGAGAGCGGTGATGAGGAAGAGGAGCTTCCACTCCCTGTAAGCGGTAGCGCACCTGTAGAGACGAAGGAGAACAAACTCCCACCTCCATCCGAATATGTTGCCCCTCCCCCACCAGTACCTCGTGGTCGAGGAGCAGCAAAGAAAGAGGGGGCTAGGTGTGATTGGGTAATGACAAGTGGAGCTCGTCGGGGTGAGACATGCGCTAAGCCAGCCAAAGAGCATGGGCTATGCACCCCTCATGCCAACACAGTGAGTGGGAGGGCCATGGTCGCCGCTCGGAGTGGAAGCACCTCTTCCGCAGGCGCACCTGAACCCACCCAATCGGTGAAGCCAGCCAAAGCCGTGAAACCAGTGAAGCCCGCTAAACTAGAGCGAACCTTCCAACATTGGGGTTCAGAGGGTGAGGATGACGGGGTGACTATGTCCCCCGCCGACTTCCTCTCCATCTTCTCTGATATCAACGCCTCTAAGGCAAAGATGGCAGCACGAGGTCCAGCTAAAGCACGCAAGCCAGTAGTAGAGAAACAAGTGGCCACTGAAACTCCCGAGCCAAAGAAAGAGAAGAAGGTGGCCCAACCGAAAGAGGAGAAGAAGGAGCCTGTCCCAGTGAAGGCACCTGAACCAGCACCCCCTCCTCAGCGGCGCATGATCCGATAAGCATATACCTCTAAGAGGCATATGTAGTTTATAGTAGGAGTAGAAGGCTATCAGTCCACTGAAGGGTCTTAGTGAACGTAGCAAAAGCAATTAGCGCCATAGGACTAGTTACAGCAGGAAGGGTGGCGGTGAAATTGTAGACGACCTGTTCCGACCCACTAATACCGCTTAATGGGATTCCGCCGAGTACCATGCTCTTTTGAATGCTGTACTCATCGCCAGTAGGCTTCATACCTTGAAAGTCATCACAATGGTGCCAGTATTGCTGGTAGGTAAGGCGTGATTGGAAAAGAGGACTATCACCACCGAGCTTGCGGTTCCATTCCCAATCGCCGTAGATCTCGGTACTACCACCTAGGATGGGCGTGCAGTTAAGGGGAGCTACTTGGAGCAAGGTGCTACCGACTTTGGTCTGGTACGATGCCACTTTTCCATAATAGGTGGTACCAACGCCGGTCTGGCCATCAATGTTCGAGCAGTTACAGCTACTGTATATAGTTGGTGTCTGATCCCAAAGGGTAACCACGATCTTTCGTAGTTCCGAGCCTTGGCCGGAACCGAAGGGGATGTCTTGTGAGATGTTACCTGCACTAATAGGGATGGCATACCGATAGGGTAGCGTGTATGGTATCGGGATGGCAAAGCCGGTCTTACACATGCGAATAACCTCTGCACGGCGTTCAACGTTAGTCTCCACTTGTAGGCGGAGACGGAAGTTAGTCAGAGTACCAGCGCCACCCGTGGGAATTACTGCACCCAAAGTCAGGTCGGCTTGAGTGTTCATCCACCAGCTGAAGTTCTGTTCCGCAGCAAGGTTGACCGTTAGGGTCAGGTCCTCCGGGAACCTTAATGAGCAGTCTAGACCAAAGAAGGTATCGGGGAACAAATCTCCAAGCTGCCAACTAAAGTTGGTCGTAATAGTGGTAGCAGTAGGCACCGTTCGCACCATCAGTGGAGCGTAATAGTCGATATCCAACTGACAAGCAGGAACCGGGACCATGCTCGGTGAAGCCGATGAAGTGGTGTACGGAATGGAGGTGGGAACGCAGATGAGTGCTTGTGAAGAGTTCTTCTGTACCCGTGATGGGTTACCATGGTCCGAGAGTTGGTTGTTAATCCAGCTATCCCAAGTGGTTTGGCGTAGGCGACATACCTGCAGATACTGTTGGGCGTAGGTTAGGTTGACGATGTTAGCACCAGACGAGTTAGTGAGCAAGATGGAGTCGATCCATGGTCGGTTAGCCACAGCCATAGCCAAACCAGCAGTATTACCCAAGAGAACGTAGGTTCCAGTGATGATGGAGCGGTACAGGTTCTGTACATCACGTTGAATCAAGAATTGGAACATCTGGGTAGAGTTTTGCCCTACAATAGAGGTGGTTGAACCACCCAAAGGCGCCTTCACATTCTCTGAGAAAGCACTAGGGTTCTTAGACCGAACCCAAGCATAGTCATAGGGCTTCGCAATGAGACCTGGCTCTTCGAGTGACGATGCTGACGGAGTTGCCATTTATAAGGTACCTTTGTTGTTGTTATGGAGAATTTCATATATCTCCCAGGGAGATTTATGTTTACACAAAGCCATATTCTTCGTCATCTCCATCCGATAGCTTCCGACCACCACCATTCTCTTGCGGTTCCCCTTCCCTCACATTTATGTTAGTAGGTGGAGCAACTACTTCCTGCTCATCGACCTGAGGAGGTTCTACTTGAGGTGGAGGAGGGGGTGGTGTCTCGGGGAGAGGTGGTGCTACCGCTTCGGTTGGTAGCGGTAGAGGAGGTGCTTTCTCGGCTAACAGCGCCTTCAAGTCGTTAATGGCAGTCGTCATTAGCTGCAGTTGGCTTAGGATCTGCTTATCCACCCAAATAGCATTGTCCTCCAAGCGATAGATCTTTAGGTGAACGATGATGGGTAGCCCATTGAGGTTGATGGGCCGCCCAGTCGTTGCTGATACCAGCCAAAACCGAAAGGCAGTACTACCTGTGCGGTGGAAGCGTTTGGTTTGGGCCAAACACTCCTGAAGTTGGAAACGAATGATGGAGCCCGGGCCAGATAGACCCACATCGAGAATATCGGCCAAGGTACTATCCCCCTCACTCTCACAGATATCACTACGCAGGCGAATACCAAACTCCCCAGTAGCATTGTACGGAATGGTTCCCTGAAGGGTACCGCCTACGAAGGTCCAAGTACCTGAAGGAAACCCAAGTTGTTGGGAGAGATCCCCAGTAGTGTTGACGATGAAGCTGGGTTGGAGTCCACCTGATCCCGTTACTGTGTAGGAGACTACACCTAAGCTCGGTGTATTCACCATCACTGCCGTATAAACCCATCGATTGGGTGAAGCCGTTGTGATGATGGCTGGCACTTGAGACACCCATTGGGGGTAAGAGTAGTTACCTGCCGGGATAGTTACTGTTACTGACGTCCCGTTCTCTACCAAGCGGAAGGTATTGTAGGGAGCGGTAACCAAATACCAGGACTTGGGGATGGCAACGTCCACGGCAGCTACTCGGTTAAAGTCCAACCCATTAGGTGGAGACGGGATCGAGCACCCAATTGTGAAGTCACTAGAGGTACCTGATAAGGCATCGGTCGAGGAGAAGTGAAGATGGAACCCATCTGAGTTAGCTATATTACTGCGATCACCCATCGTTTGAATAGAATGAGATTTCCTTGTGTTATCATAACAAATTAAATGGCTCAACCAGAACGCAAAAGTACACGCCTTAATGCTTCCGTGAGAAATGCGTGTTGGATACGAGCTAATGGAACAGATGGAATAGCTCCGTGTTATTGTTGCCATCTGGAGCAAGTGACCAGGAGTAACTTTGATGCCGGCCATGTGATATCACGAGCGAACGGAGGTTCAGATGAGCTCCCTAACCTCCGACCTATATGTGGGTGTTGTAACTCTAGTTCAGGTGTAGAGCACATGAGGGACTTCGCCATTAGGAATGGGCTTGCAGGTCGGATTACTACAGAGAAAGCACCTGAACCACCTTCATCTACCTCAACAGTATCTGTTCTCCCTCTACCTACCGAATCGTCAGAGTCAAAGAGTAGTAAGACTGCTTGCCAGACTTGCCAGAAACTCTTTGCCCTCTCTACGTTAATCAAGTACGATGGGAAGAACTGCTACAAGTGCTTCCAACTGAACCTGATCCCTCAGAAGCTGAAGCTAGTGAAGGCTAATGCGGCTGATACCGAGGGTGTAGTTCGGTGTGCTCACTGTAATGAACGAAATATCGTTACAGAGGAATAGGCACTAATCTACATGTCGCGTTGGATCAATAAGCCTGACAATGTCGTCGAACTCGATGTAGTTGGTAGTTGTAAGGAGTAGGCGCTGAACCAACTGTGGGTCGGCTTCATTGTAATTGGATGCCACTCGGATGCTAGCGATATGGGGTTCCAGTGCTGTGCGGACATAGTCCACTGCTTCTGCTGTACTCCATGCAAAGATTCGGATAGTAAAACGCCATTCAGGTAGTGGTGTACTCATTTGGATGGCTACCTGTGCTGTTATGGTTATCATATCTCTCCAGGAGAGATATGTCGTTTAGGTGAAGGTAGCCGTAGTGTGCACCGCCGCGATGGTGTAAGCAGACCAGCCGATACCACCAGAAACAAAGCGCATAGAGTCGTTCGCGGCTGCAGTGGCTGACATGAGACCGTTGGCTTGACCGCCGACTGCGATAACAGTGTTATCCAAGCCCATTGACACTACACCAGAGATGTTACCGGCACCTCCTGCTGTAGTAATAACGTGACCTGGAACACCAATCAGCTGCACGATGTACTCCGCCCCATACGAATTAGCAGGAAGGGTGATAGCGAGAGCAGCTGCCATAGCCGGTACCAAGATGAGACACCGAGCGGTACCGACGAGAGCAGGAGCGAGCACTGTGGTTGCTGCTGTCGCTACCAGCAAAGTGTTGATACAACCCATAGTACATTGCTTCACGATCCAGGTACCGCCAGTAGTTGCAAGGGCAGTCATAGCAGCAGAAGTGTTCGCAACACAAGTGAAGGTAGCTGAACCTCCAGGAGGGATCAAGTAAGCTTGACCTGGTTGCCCACCAGCAACAGTGGCTGTGGTGTTGTTAGTAGTGCCTGGTGAAGGGTAAATGTAGATGGGGAAGCCACCAACATTGCATACGGTTTGTTCCGCATTAAGAACAGGGTTAATCGGGAGGGTAGCACAGTTAAGGATTGCCGTTGCAGCACTAATGGTAGTAAGCCGAGCGAGGCGGCCAATCCCTAAGGATGCAGTAGCACCTGAGAACACGAGAGGATTGGCGGAGATGCCATTGCCTTGTCCCCCCACAACGGAGAGAGCATTGCCGAGTGCGGCTAGACCGAGATCGATTTCGTCGAGAGTTGCCATTTGAGATGTTGCTTTAATGTATTATGGGAACTCTCAAAATGTCAACTCCTCGTGTTCGAATTCGGGTAAAGCCTTCAGACTTGGGCGAGTTCAAGCGGAACTTGGACTTGGTACGCAAGCATCCCAAGGGATCGGAGATGAAGGAGCATGAAGCCCTTCAAATGGCCTCGGGACTCACGTGGCCCACGGAGGGGAAGGGCTTGCTGCAAGGCTTTTTGAAGAGAACCAAGGTGATCAGCCGAAGCATGAAGGCCATTGGGAACCCGGGAGGCATGCTTCACAACCATGGGCAATGGTGGGAGAAGTCAGGGTATGGTGTTAAGGACAATATGCCTCCACCATTTATCGCCCCTTTACCAGATCAAGGGTTACCCACAAGACGTAAGAAACCTTTTGGAGGTGGCAAGAAGTACAAGTTGTCGGAGCTGGCTGGCAACCTAGTCTCTGCACTGGATTCACCGCTGACTCGAGATATCGTAGCTAAAGTCAAACGAGATCTTGGAGGGGGAGGTTGTGGATGCGAATCCAAAGGTGGCGGTTGTGCCTGTGAATCGAAGGGGAAGAAGAAAGGTGGACGGGGCTTCTTCACCAACCTAGCTGGGAAGCAGATGGCCGCCTCTAGTTTCAAGGAAGGTCAAGGCTACATCCACCACAAGCACTCCAAAGGAGAGCATTGTCACGGACACAAGCACCACCAAGGTATGGCTGGTGACGGGTACATCACTGACAAAATCACCAAACTTATCTCTAAGGTGGCTGCGTGGGTAGCTCCCTCCGATATGTCTGGTAAGGTGAAGCGCTTTATGGAGGTAGTGAAGAACTTTACCATCAAGAGCATCACTGTATGTCGCATCCCCATTACCAAGGCAGTGGAGTTTGCCTTGAGGAAGATAGCTACCGTTCCTGCCCAGTATGATAAGATCTACCATCTCTACATGGTGATTGCTCTCTCCAATGGTGCCAGCATTCGGGTGGAGCGCAACCAGCAGTTCGAGATTAACAATGCTAGCCCCCAAGATCTCAACCAACCTCGCCATGAACTACCTGAAGGGGTGACGGGTAATGCTTGTGTCCCAGTGCCCATGAAGGGGGTGGTTCAAACCATGGGGGTTGCCATGGATGGCTTCATCAAGCAAGCCAAGCTTCGTAATCCTGAATTAGGACCGTGGAGGTACGCGGGTATGTCTACAGCCGATGGTGCACCGCACAACAACTGCCAAGATATGGTCACTAGTTGGTTGACTGGTATGGGCCTGATGACACCCACTCTGTCCACGTTCATTAACCAAGACATCGACAAGCTTCTCGGGGTCAATGGTACCAAGCTAGCTCAAGCAGCCACCGACTTGGCCGGTGCTTTCGGTACCTCTATCTTGGGTCGTGGTGACGAGCACGTCTCACGTCGCCAGCTCCACTCTATTCTAGCTTAATGAATTAACTTATCCCTCTTTAAGAGGCATACGTAAACGATGTTGGTCTCTAGCTTCAAAGTAACTCGGAACAAGAACGGCACTGTCTGTGTCTGTTCAAAGAAGCCGGCCGATAAGGTAGCCTTGTTGAGTGCACTGGAGAAGCTGGAACTCAAACGCTTACGGCAAAGTGGTGCGGTGCCTACACCGGTACGCAAGCCTCGGCAACCTCAAGCTCGAACTGTAGGTCAAGATTACTACCTAGACTCCTTAGGGCGGCGCTTAGCTCGTGATGATACCTTTGCGGGTAAGGAGGAGAGGAAGCAAATGGAGACAGGCTCGAGCGAAGCCAAACGAACGGCCGAAACCAAGCGAGTGGCCGAAGAGAAGGAGAAGAAAGAAAAGAAAGAAAAGGCAATCAAAGCGAGGGAGAGAAAAGCGAAGGCAGCGGACATCAAGGAAGAGAAGGAACGGAAGTACACCACTCCGGTTCGTAGTCCTCCCTCGTCATTGTCGTTGACGAGTCCCCCTCGTTCTCGCTCCCTCACCCCTCATCCATCACCCAACCCAGTTCCTCCCTTCTCGAGCACCACTACAGGAACAACGGGATTCACTCCTCCTCGTAGGACGCGTTTGAACGTTGTGTCTGAACGGAAGACACGCGAGCAAAAGACCGTGGCGGAGGGGAAGGCGTATGCAGCAGGGGAACATAAGCGAGGAGGGATAGAGGACCCCACCGAAGGGGAGGACAAAGCACAAGGAGAGTTGGATTCCTTTCGACGCTTGATCTCTGACGCTGTACACATAGAAGACCGGAGTACAGCCACCTCGAAGAGCATCGATGAACTGACGGTCTTGATTCGAAAAGCAAAGGGTGAGAGCGAACAAGCACTCATTGATAAGAAGAAAGACCTGATCCGTGATAAGGAAGAACTGGATAGGAAGGCGGCTGAGCTCCGAAGTGAGGCTAATGGGTTCCTCCTTCGCCTGAAGAACGTTGTGTCTCGTCACAAGCTCGGTGGTCTCATCGCGGAAGGCAGGAAGACCTGGTCCCAACTCGTCCATGACTTAGGGCATGGTGGTAAAGGAACTGGTGATAGTGACCACACTATGTACGACACTCAGATCAATAAGATCCTTGACCCTATCCCGGGCTTTCAAGGGTGCTTTGCTGTGGACCAGATCGGGAAGGTACCTATTAGTGCTACCGAGGATAGCAGCTTCGTTTTGAACTCGGACCCCTCGAGTAAACCAGGGCAGCATTGGATTGGCGTATGGATCTCCCCTATCAAGACCAAGTCGGTAGAGATCTTTGATAGCTTGGCTGAGATGTCGCCTTTGCAACCCAAGCTGAAGGAAGTGATTGGTGAGCTGCGAGCGAAGGTGGATGCACTCCATCTCCCTTATCGGTTGAAACTCAAGACCAACACGGTGAGGGATCAAAGGGCGAACAGCACCACGTGTGGATGGTTTGCCACTCACTTCATCTTAGATCGAGCAAGGGGCAAGAGCTACGCTGAAGCTTCTCACTTTAAAGGTATTGATGCTGCTGAGGCCAGTTTAAAGCCTTTGCAAGCAGAGTTCAAATACTTGTAGACATATCTCTTCGATGAAGAGATGTGTCAGCGAGCTGGAGATGAGGGATTCAATCCTCTCTAGATATTAACCCTGCTATAGTGATTCTTGAGAAACCTATATGGGGACTAAGAAATCTAGATGGATTCGAATCCCTCAGCTACAGCTCAGCTCTAGGCCTTCCGTTCATCCTTGTTTGGCTTGCGACGGTAAGCCTCAATCATAATGGACAGACGACCCGAGAGCAAGGTTTGACCTACCCCACCTTGAGTGACAGTGAACTCCACCATCTGCCCTCCAATGTCTAAGCCTTGAGAGTTAGAGATTTGGGTACCCGGGGTATTGTTCTGAGGCTGACCACCATTAACAGCAGCTCCTTGACTGTTGGCTGAGAGAAAGAAGCCAATGGGACCCATTAGTTGGACACAAGAGATGAGAAGAGCACCAGAGAGGTTATCGGCACCATCATAAGCAATATGGCGGATGTAGTACCCATCTGGTACAAACCCTAAGCCAGGGATGGTGGTAGTGAAGCGACCGCCAGTAGCATTGGAGCCGGCAGTAAACTTGTTTTCGATGGCTATGAGCCGATGTTGAGCGTAATCCTGTTGTGATGATGCCATTTAGATGGGGTAGATACATCTGTTAAGGAAACAGATGTATAGTTACTCTCCAGCCTTGAGGTACTCGCGTTCTGTACCCGACTTCATAGATTGGTGTTCAACGTCGATATGCAAGAATTTGTATTTCTCGGTGGTAGCATCCTTGTACCTACGTTGAAAGCGATCGAAGGTAATGTCGGTACCAGTCGCTCCGTAGATGGTCATGAGCTTGTGGTAGTCTAACCCCCTGAAGAGGAGCCAATCTCGAATGTTCTGTCGAGCACCTGATTGGGCATCAACGAAGTGCTGTGAAGAGACGATCACCTTCGCATGGAAGTGGCGGTACTTCCTAATCAGAATACCAATAGAAGGGTTCCTCAGTGATTCGGCGATGTCATCCATTATAATAATCCAAGGCTGATAGACGTACTTGACCTTGTCCACCTTCACTAAGTAGGGGTCCAAAGTGGGTAGGAACTCTTTCTTGTTCTCCACTGGTTCATGCCAACCACCTCCAATGGGTTTGCCTGGTGACCATGTGTTGCCGGCTTTACCCTCATTCTTTCGCTTGGCTAAGTCGATCTCACCTTGAGCTATACACCCCTCCATAAACTCATCGATCAGGTTGCGTTTACCGTTGGGACCATCCATGAAGATATCGGTATAGGCTGCATGGGCTATGTGGTTCTGGTCCAACCACTCGAGAATAGCTATCCACCCTTTATCAGAGTGAATAGTAGAGCTAAAGATGAGCACCACTGTTTCAGGACCACAGCATTGATCTAAGACGTTGAAGATAAAGCTAGTCTTCCCTGAAGCTACTGGCCCGACTTCGGCTATAGCGGAGTACAGGTTGTTGATGAGACCGCCACCGAGGATGGGGTATTTCTGCCCTTTAACCTTAATGGGTATGAGCTTGAGCTTCACGGGCGAGGCTACCGTGCGCACTAAGTCAGGTACAGTATCGATGGGGCCTTTTCGAGACATCGTTATCTGATTTGAATAGTTCCATAATATAAATAAGACCCTGATCAAATGTCTTCCAAGTTTGTCATTATGCCTGCGGGTCGAACACCTGGAGGTCGAAAACGCCGAGGCCGAGGGGAGATGAAGGGTGGTAACTTCTTCAGTGATGCTGGTAAGTGGCTGAAAGGTGCTGCCAACACTATTGGTCATGAGATCGTTGACAATGCCAAGAAGATTCGTCCCTCTTCCATCTTGGGCCTTGTTCCCCACCCAGGCGCCCAACTGTCTGGAGGAGTCTTGAGGCTCATCGGTCTGGGTAAGAAGAAGCGTCGCAAGGGTGGTTCCGCATTGGGCGATGCTATTAAGAAAGCTGCGAAGAAGCCTTCCAAGATACTTCGCCTTGTCGATCACCCTGATGCTCAAAAGGTAGCGATGGGTTTGCACCTTGCTGGCTACGGTCGGACTGGGGGTAGTAAGACTGGTGGTCGAAAGAAGCGAGCTTCCAGTGGTTTGCACCCTATTGCCCATCGAGGTAAGACCCATGCTGGGATGATCGTGCAACCAAATGGTACTGGTTTTAACACGATGCCGTTGAGTCTCAATGGTGGAGTGATGAGTGGTAGTGGTCGGGGTCGTGTTCGTTAACACTATATGTCTTCAATTGAAGACATATGTTTGGTGCTGTTCTAATACAAATGGC
>Ga0302275_10002398_pt1 | contig 19712 bp, 15 predicted proteins | sample III_Bog_N2_2_FD_200229 | JGI IMG/M metagenome (GOLD analysis project Ga0302275, IMG submission 200229) | Peat permafrost microbial communities from Stordalen Mire near Abisko, Sweden - III_Bog_N2_2 | ecosystem: Environmental > Terrestrial > Soil > Wetlands > Peat | place: Sweden: Abisko... | reverse complement strand
CTGGACCAGATCCAGGACCCGGTCGGTCTGGCTTCCGGTGATGGCCTCCGGCGGAATCGTGCCGGCGCAATGTGGGCAGGTCGTCAGCTTCACGTGCACGGTCCGGGTTTCGGAACCTTCTGGCAGCGCCTCCCGAAACTTCCCGGTCCGACCTGGCTGCCCGCCCCGCTTTCGCCCTGTCGGCTTGGAAGGGGGGCGAGGCGTTGAGCCCGGTCCATCGGAACTCGGCGGCTTGCTGGAATTGTGGCTGTCCTTTTCGAGTCGGCTCTGGAGGTTCGCAAGAAGAGGCTCCAGGCGGCCCATGGCCTCGCGGAGCTTTTCCATCTCGGTCCGCAAGACGGCATTATCCGCCCGCAGTTTCTCAACCTCAGTCAGCGCCGCCTCACGCTCGGCCACGATGGCCATCACCAAAGGGTGGTTGAGGATCTGTTCGGGCTCCATCCTTCCAACTTTGCCCGAAATTCAATAAACGTACAATTAATGGTACATTTCCTTGAAATTTCTTTCTGAGCCCAATCGACTTTATGAACTTACAGGGGTGAATTCATACGAACAATTTGGGCAGATTATTCTCAGAACGTATGGCCCCTCATATTCCCCAGATCGAACAGACTACTTTCTTGCCCGAAATATATCCGTTGCGGTTCATTGACATAAGAGATGTCGCCGAAAAAAAAGGTGTTTTGACAAGTACCCTGGAGGTTTGGCGTATGCTCCGGGAAGGCCACCCTATTATGTTACGGATCCGGCCGTTTTACATGCGTATGGCTGCAACAAAGACACGATCATCTGGGCCTGCCGTGGGGTCAAGTGCCTCGCGCTGGCTTACATAACGGTCAGGGGCATCGAAGTCTTGCATGTTGTATCCACGCACCATTGCCGAGTTCTCACTTGGCGTGTGCCCTCGGGGCGCGCAGTTCAGGCTATGACCCCCGTTCGCGCCCTCGTTGACAGGCGCTGAACGGCCTTCCTCTTGGTCTTGGCCTTGACCTTGGTCAGGTGGCGAACGATGGCCTCCATGACCGGGGGGGCCACGCCATTCCCGATCTGCATGATCTGTTCGCGTCTGTTGCCAGTGAAGTGGAAGTTGTCGCTCGCCTGGATCCCCATGGCCCGCATGAGTTCCCCTGGCTGGAGCATGCGGAGCCATGGCTTCTGGTCGCGCCAAGTCACCAGGCCGAACCGGTCCAGGGTGGTGATGGTTCGCAGGGGGCGATCCAGGGACTGCCAGCCGCCCGAGCCGTCGGATCCATAGTAGACAATGAGGAACGGGACGCCTGGGCCGAGAACTTCCACCCCCCGATAGAACCTTTTCAGGGTGGCCTCCGCCCGCTTTCCGTTTTCCAGTTCGGTGCTGGGCCACGGGTCGATCCCGGAAATGGGATCATAATCGAGGATCTTCCAGGCAGCGACGGGGGCGATGGAAGGCCGGGGGACCGGGGCTGGCTGGCGTCCTTTCTCGCACAAGAGGAACAGCCGACGACGCGTCTGGGGCACGCCGAACATGGCAGAATCGATGTCTTCGATCCGCACGCCGTACCCGAGGGCATCGAGACCCTCCAGAAGTGGTCCATAGCCAACCCAGGTTTTCATGTGGATGACATTCTCGATGACAACCCACCTGGGCTGCAGGTCCCTAGTGAAGTTGAGCACATAATGCGCGGTCAGCTTGCTGGCCTCGGATCTTTCGGCAGATCCTTTGGCACACGTGTGATTGGTGCATTCCGGGGATGCAAGAAGCAGGTCGATGCGACCACGTTCAAGCCCCAGGTCGGCGGGCACCGTATCAGGTGTCATCTCGAAATGCTCGGCCCGGCAGCGGAAATTGGCTCGGTAGGATTCCACGGCCCGGCCCCAGGCGTCGACACCGAGCACGATCTTCGCGCCGGCCCTGAAAGCCCCCAGGCTGCTTCCACCACCGCCGCAGAAGAGGTCCAGGACCCGGACGGTCATGACCAGGTCTCCCCGGGGCAGGGGCAGATCAGGAGCAAGGAGATCCTTGCTGCAACCCCTGCAATGTCCTTCCGGATCTGATGCTCCCAGACCCGGATGACCCGCCATCCCATCCTGCGCAGTTTCCGGAAATTCCTGGCATCCCTGGCCCGGTTGGCAGCGATCTTGGCCTCCCAGGCTTCCGACAATTTGTCCTGCCACTGGGGGAACCTCCAGCCGTGCCAGAAGTCCCCATCGACGAAGAGGGCGAGCCGTTCCTGTCTGAATACGAAATCCGGCCGTCCCGGAAGATCCTTAGCCTGGGTTTCCCATGACACACCAAGACCTGCAAGGGCAGCCGCAATGGCCAGTTCTGGTTTGGTGTCCTTGCCCTTGATGCGTGCCATGAGGGCACTTCGCTTTTCCGGGGACATGATGTCGCCCCGGTGTCGCCTTGTGCCCTGTCCTGGTTCCCTTCTTTCCAAAATCATCCCCCCCACCAGGCTACCCGGATTCCCGCCCTTATCCCAGTTCCGGGATACCCGGTACTGGTTGCGAATATGCCCCTTGGCGCACGGCTTCCCAGCACTCGGGCTTCTTGGCCCACTCCGAGACCATGCGTCCTCCTGCGGTCTGGAGGAGCACGCCATTGACCTCCTGGCCCCAGACCTGGATCTGCTGTTTCAGTTCCCCAGACAGGTCCTGATGGAGCCATACACGATCCATGTTGAACTGGTCGCCGAGCTTGAAGGCCAGGAGTGCAACCAGATAGGTGGTCACGTTCGCGGCAAATGCCGGAACGAGCTGGCGAATGATCGACTGGGTGCGCTTGTAGATGATGGCCTGGGCGATCATTCGCTTGTATGAGGGCACATCAGGCAAGGCAGGAGATTCACTGTTTTCCTGGTCTTTTGAATTTTCCATGAATCTTTCAAAATTCTTTTGGGAACCCATACTGACGAGGTGAGGCAACTGGGCCCATGCGTTCAGGAACTTTGCCAGATCAGTCTTCGTGATTCGTCTGGCGGGCGGGATTGCTTCCCGGAGTTTCTTGAGCCTGGCTGGGGTGGTCCCTTCCCGCATCATCAGGACGTTGTAGCTTCCTGCAGCCCGCTCATAGAACCAGCGGCCTACGCCATCCGGACAATACGTTGCCGTCGAGAGCTTTTCCAGCTCGACATGGAAGCCCTTGTTGGCCGACAGGTCCGACAGCTTGACGGCGTTCTGGCTGTTGGCGAAGCGGCTGATGTCCGATACGAGCCCCTCTTCCGTCGAGATATCCATCTCCTTGAATACAATCAGCTTTGCTGGGACGCGTACCTTGCTGAGGTCGATCTCCGGGTTCTTCCTCTTGGTGAAGTAGATGGAGGCAGTGGTCTGGCCCCCATTGACGATCTGCATGCCTTTCAGCCAGAGGATGCCATTGCCGCCTTCTTCGGTTCGCTGGAGTCCGGCTTCGTCCGCCACGACGACGATCCCGTTGTTGAAGGCGATGAACTGGTCGGGCTGGTCCCTCAATGTCTTCCGGATGCCCGCATTCACCTTTCCAGAAGTGCTCAGGAAAGACCGGACATTGGCCTCGAGCAGGCGTGCTCCGTACTTCTCATAGACAAACCGCAGGGCCTCCCCGGGGAAGACGGTCAGGGCATAGTCGCACCTCGTATCTCCGGGAATCCAGATGCAGGGTATCGGGCCCCCGGAGACTTCCTGGAAGTTGACGACCACCTCGTCCCGGGGTTTCCCCTCCGACCAGTGCCGATGGAGGCGTTCGATGTCCATGACCTCCAGTTTCACGGTCTTCCCGCTAATTTCCCTCGGCTGGAACTGCTTGGCCTTCGCGATCCGATCCGTGATGACATAGATGCGGATCTGGTCGAGATTGGCATAGTGCTGGTGGAGGTTCAGGGCCAACTGGTAGGCGTCCTGGGACTCATCGATGGCACTGGCCATCTGGCCCGTCGCGCACCGGGCCAGCAACCTGAGACATTGTTCGGCCGCTGTCTTGGTTTCCGAATCGGGAACTGCCACAAGTTCTTCGGTATCGGCAAAGAGGCTGACGAAGAGATCTATCTGGTCCAGGTCCTCCGAGATTGCATAACCGCTGATCCGGAGATTGGCGTTCCCGATCCTGGTCTGGAAGTGGCAGGGTTCCGGCTCGAAGGTCATGCCCACGTCGGACATATGCTGTATGACGATCTCGGTGAAGACCATCTCGGGGAAGGGGTAGGCTGTTCCCGGCTGGCCAATCCTGTCATTGATCTCGGCACGGACCTGGTTCCGGGTCTGGAGGAGGAAATCGATAAGTTCCATCGGGGCTAGACTCCCAGCAGTTCGAGCAGGGTTGGCAAGGAAACATCGGATTCGGGCAGCCGATCCAGGTCGATCTCGTACCTGGCCGATCGGATTCCGCTTGGCACGCTGGCCCGGGTCAGCCTCGGGAAACCATCCTGGACCTGGATGAACCGGATGCCGTTCTTCCTGAAGGCGCGTTCGTAGCCTTGTGCCTTGGTATCCAGGAGCCCTGCCTTGAGCAGTCGGCTGCCCAGCCTTTCCGCAGCCAGGGGATCGCCCTTGAGGGTTTCGCGCAGGGTTTCTGCCAGGCGCGGTAGCGTCTCCCCACCTTCCTGCAGGAGGATGCGCACCTCCGCCAGGAACAGCGGGCACACCAGCGACTCATCCATCTGCTCCAGGGAGCCGATCATGGCAACCCCTCCTGCTGGGGAAAGGGTGGTCTTCACCTCGACAGCACCTCGACCCAGCACGAAATCATGCAGACCATCCAGAGGGCCCTGCCAGGCATCCACCAGGTCCGCGGGGTCTAGTCCAGCAGCAAGCAGGTCGCGGAGGACCAACAACTCCCCGAAGAGGCCGACTTCGGCTTCCCTGGAAAGGATGCCCCCGCGGTCCTTCTCCATGAATTTCTGCCATGCAGAAATGCGTTCCAGGAAGGACGCCAGGACAACCGATTCCTTCGTCCCCTCCAGGCTTCGGAGGACGCCGAGAACATCCTCGGCCATGGCAGTGAAAAGGCTCAGGTCCCCCCCCTCCTCCCGGGAAAGGCATATCCACCGGCACGCAGCATTCGGGCCGTCGAAGCTGGTCCGGCTGACCGCGAATCCTCTCCCGGATGGAAGGGCGTTCGGAGCAGGGAGATGGGCGGATGGAAAGAGTGCAAGCAGGGCTTCCTGGTTTCCCGGGAAATGGCGTCCGGCCAGGGTCCGTATCGGGCCGAATGAACCGACCTGGATGGTTCGCCAGCCGGCTCCTTCGGCCTGTTCCGAAAGGGCCCGCCAAGCCGAAAGGAGCGGCTCCGGATCAATCGGCTGTGCCATATTCCTGCTCCCATTGCTGCCAGAGGACGTTGTTCACGGAATAGCGCACTTTTTTCCCTGCGTCGCTCGAGGGGAAACTGATTCCGAAGCCCACGACTGGCGGGATATCGGGGGGGAAATCCGTCTCGGCCTGCCGTGGATCCAGGGCATAGAGCACGAGGAGCCCCCGCTCCGGGTGCCCCTGGATCCCGGCACCGCCCAGGCCACGGATTCTCCGAATCCAGGGACCGCTTGGTTCAGTGGGAGGGTCCTTCCTTGCATTGCCCCGGCTCCTGCCCGGATCGGCGTGGTAGGCCTTGATCGTCTCCGCAAGGGCTGCGCCCCAGGCCACTTCATCGAGGTCGATGGCCTCATCCGGCGGGTCGAGGAGCCTCCCGATCGAATACCGCCCGGGAATACCTTTGTCCTTGCGCTTCTGGAGCTGGACCTCCAGTCCCGGCTTGAAGGTATGTGGTGCCCCCTTGCCGCTCCTGACCATGCCGACTGTCCATGACGAGAGTTCTCCCGCCACTGCCATGGACTGGATGAAATTCGCGAGGAGGAAGGCGATCGTCTTGTGGGATTCAGGGTGGGTCGTGTAGTTGGCGAGGAAATCGAGGACCTGGGCCGCGGGAACCTCGTTCCATAGGTACCCGGGCCAGGGCTTGGCAATCCCCTTCCTGGTCAGGGACGGGTCCTTCATGGTCGGTTTGCCCATGGATACAAGGAGTTTCTCCAGGGCCGTCACGTTCTTCGACAGCATGGCCGGTTCCCGGAAGAACGCGACCGTCTCCGAGATATCGCCGCTGAAAGAGAGCCAGAGATCCCTTGCGGCCCGCATCTTGAGGCGGGAGGTCACGGTGAGTACCGGATGGGACTGGACCTTGAGTCCATATGCCCGGGGTGTGGCACCGGTCGCCACCATGATCTCGAACTCCTCCCTTAGCTCCTCCGATGCGTCGGCGATGTGGCCGAACCAGTCGACCAGGTCTGACGTGGTGTAGAGGCGGCACAGGTCGAGGTAGCCTGGGCGGTAGCCAAACCACCTCCCCATTTGCATGAGCGTGTCATACATTCTTGAGGCCCGGAGAAAATAGGATGTGCAGAGGCCTTCGAGGGTCAGACCGCGCGAGAGTTTGTCGCCTCCGACCGCGATCACCTTGAGGCCGAGGTCCCCGGCCTCTGAATAGTCGAGGGTATCCTTCGCGCTGCCATTGATCGTCTTGACCTGGATGTCACCCAGGACTTCGGGAAGGGCCTGGAGGACGGCTGGCCATTCCGGCAGGCCTGCACCGGTGGTTTCCACCTTCCTGGAGAGGATTTCTCTGGTCGTGGTGATGAAATCCTTGTCCCAAAGTTCCTTCAAGCGGATGAGCACAGGTTCGTGGTCGATCCCCCGGGACATCCTCTGATGTAGGTGACGGAGGTGTTCCTTGACCTGGCGGACCACCTCCTTCTGCACGAGCGTGAACCGCGTGACGTGGATGAGCATGGAGGAATGCTCCTTGCCCTGGCCCCGGAGGGTCCTCACGGTGCTAGAAAGGATGAACGCGTCGATGGCTTCGACCAGGGAAGGGGGAAGGCAATCCTCGCCCAGGTGATGCGGCGGGTGGTTGCTCTTGTGCTTCTGCGGCATCCACCCACCAGGATCATTCGATCCATCCTGGACAATGCGGACCAGGGGGAGGCCGCCGCTGCGCCCCTCGGTCGACCGGGCCCCGAAGACCTGTGCGGGGCCGACATAGTTGGAGGGTGCCGCCAGGTTGATGATGAAGGCGGCCGGGAAGAGATCGGGCCCCTCGTCCACGGTCCTGCCGTGCTCGTGGATGAAGATGTTGGCGAACGGCGTCGCGGTATATCCCACGTAGACGGAGCGGGTGAAGGAGGCCAGTATCTTGCGGATCTTGCTGTTGATTGCCGTCGGGGAATGCTCTTCATCCGGATTCCCGTCCGCGTCGAAGACCTGTTCTCCCGTGTCGACGGAAGCGTTGTCCGCCTCGTCGTCGATCACGAGCAGAGGAAGCCTGGTGACGAGGGGACGTCCTGTTTCGGGGTCCTTCGTGTCGGCCACCCGGTTCCGGATCCAGTGCAGGAGACGGTCGAGCGGCGTCTTGTTCTTCTTTACGACAAAGAGCCAGGGGCGTTGCTCGGGGGTGATACCCACAAGGCGGGCATTGGAGGCATTGAAATCCCCACGTTCGGACCGGTTGGTGGCGAAGTTAGGGCGGATGGAGAGATCGGAATCGATCTCCCCGACTCCGACAACCTTCATCTCGTCGGCCCCGGGCTGGGTCTCGAAACCGAGGAATCCCTCGTCCAGGCGGATCTGGGTCTGGGATCTCAGATTGTTGTGGAGGCCGGCGAGCACGATGATGACCTTGTACCCGGCGTCGGCTGCCTTGCAGATAAGGCCGCTGTAGTGCCCCGTCTTGCCGGATTGCACATGCCCCACGACGAGGCCCCGCCTGTCCCAGGCGCCCTCCCGGGAAGGGTCCTCGAGAAGGCCCAGCACCACATCCGTCGATTCGTTCAGGTACTGGACGGCCGTGGGGGAGATCTTCCGCTCCATCCACTCCATGTATCTGCGCCAGTACCGCCATCCGGACTTGCGGGCCGTATTCAGCCAGGGCTCGTGACCCTCATCGGATTTCAGGAAGATATCCTGGCCGACCCAGACACTGAATCGCCGGATCAGCTCATCGATGACGGCCTCCCGGTCAAGGCCCTCCCCCCAGGCTGGGCGCATCCCGACAACCTGGTCGATCCTGAGGGTGATCAGGGCCGGGGTGATAGATGCCCTCTGGCGCTCATCCAGTTCCTCCATCAGGAGGTCCTGGACCCAGCGGACAACCTTGTCCTCGCTTGGGGCCGGGGATGCTGTCATTGCTCAATCTCCTTTTCAGCGGGCACTGCAAGTGCGTCCACGAGATCCGGGTAGTCCTGGAAGGGCTCGGTATGCCTGAGCTTTTCCCTGGCCTCTTCCAGGGAATAGCCCTTGCGGTCCACCAGGCCACGGAAGATCGTGGCCAGGACCGCAGCGACTTCCTCTGGCTTCTCGCCGGAGAAGCCGGTCCTGGGCGTCTCCTTGGCCTCCGTGGTATCCAGCCAGATGCGCTGGACCGGGACAGTCTCCTCAATGATCCGGAGCATTGCCCTGATGGCTGGAAGCATCGGCCCCGCGTTGTCGATCACGTCCTTTATGACCGGATGGACCTCGTCGATGCGATAGCGGGTCCCTCCCTCCGTATTGATCACCTTCCAGGCATGAGCGATGGGCTCGGATGTTGTGCCTTTCGTATACTGGCCCCGGAAAGCGAAGACACGGCGGGCGTGCTCCCTTGCGTCCTCCGCCAGCCGGGTGAGCCTTGCCCTGACCGAGACGGGTGGGCGCGCCACGGACTTGCGGATGTCGATACGCCAGGCCTCGTCCGCTGTATTCGGGAGGTCCAGACGTATACGGGCCAGCCGATAGGCTTCCTCCTTGCTCCATGGCCTTCCAGGGCCAAGGCCCAGCCAGGTTCCCCCCACGAGCATTCGCAAGTTCCGGTAGACGTAGAAGCCCTGTTGCGCCGTCCAGCCATCTGGCCCACCCGCAACTTCTATGGTTCTCGGATCCAGCTTGTCCTTGTGAGGAAGAACGTGCCACTGGACCTCGATGGGGCCATCGGGGGTGGGGATCCGGTCGACGGGTGAACTTGATGCAGCACGCCCGATGAGGAATGGATCCCAGGGGGCCACGGGATGTTCGTTGATCGTGATCGTGAGGCGGGGATTCATGCCTTCGAGGAAACGGTGGAAGACCATGGCCAAGTGCTTCTCTACCCGGTCGATCAGGTCCAGGAAGTCCTGGTCTGTGTACCCCTGGGTGACGATCCGGTCGAGGACCTCCCAGGTCACCAGGGTGCCAGTCCTTCCGTCGAGGGGTTCAAGGAGTGGCTCTGAACCGGGATGAGGGCCTTCCAGGAGATGCCAGCCGGCATCCTGGCTCGCGCTCAGGACATCCAGGTCCCAGCGCAGGCAGCTGAGGACACCGTCCCTCCTGGAAGCGACCGTCAATCGCCGGCACTGGGAGAAGGAAGCCGTCTTGAGTCCAAGTCCGAAACGGCCCAGATCCCCTGCCGCGCGCTGGTCCCTGGGGCTCCGCTCCCCGAGCCGCATGGCGCTTTCGAGATTCGCATCGTCCATCCCGGCACCATCATCGAGGACCTGAATGATTGAACCCTTGCCGGCCCATCGGAAGGTGAGTTCGACTCTTGTGGCGCCCGCGGAAATCGAGTTGTCGATGATGTCGGCCAGGGCAGTGGCCGTTGAATAGCCCAGGCCACGGAGGGATTCGATCATGGCGCTGGCCTTCGGTGGGGCCAACCTGGACCTATAGTTGCTCATCCAAGTCCTCCAGAGTCGGGAACTCGCGCGGGACGGCGAAAGTCCTTTCATGAGCGTTCATCCCCGGCAGATAGCCCAGGATACCTTTCATACGGGCCCTGACCTTCGTGAGCGCCCCATCCTCGATTTGTCGGATCCGCTCCCTGCTGACGGAGGGGACGGATATCTGCCCGATCTGGTCCAGTGTTAGTGGCTCCTTGCCGTTGAGCCCGTAACGGAGGACCAGGACCTTCTGTTCCCTTCCAGTCAGTCTGGTCAATGCGATTCTGACGATCTCCTCCTTCTCGGCATCCTCGAAAACCCCCATCGGGTCAGGGTCAGGGGAGGGCAGATCCTCTGGGATATCATCCCAGTCGGCCGCTCCTGCGCCATTTGCCGCATACTGGTTCTGGCTCCTGAACGCAAGCAGTCTGTCCAATTGCCGTTCCGTGAAAGCGCCCAGAGCCATGAGCTCGGATACAGTCGGTTCCCGGCCCTTTTCGCTGTGGAAATTGGCGATCATCCTGCCTAGCTGGAACAGTTCGCCGGCAACTTTCTGGGGCAGACGGAACCGGCCACCCTGTTCGGCGAGGGCATGAAATATCGACTGCTTGATCCACCAGGCTGCATAGGTAAGGAATCGGGTTTCCCGCCCTGGGTCGAATCTTTCTGCTGCATGGATCAGGCCCAGGTTGCCTTCGCTGACAAGGTCCTCCAGCCTCAGGCCAAGCCCCTGGTACCTTCTCGCTTCCCGGACCACGAAACGGAGGTTCCCTTCCACCAGCCTGTGAATGCCTTCCGGGTTCCGGTCCTCCTGCCATAGCCTCCCCCAAAGCTGCTCCTCCTCGGGTGTGAGCAGGGGAAATCGCCAGACATCCTTGAAATAGGCAGCAAGGGGGTTCCGCCATGCCGCCTCGAGGTCCGCCAGGAAATCCTGCACTTCCTCCTGCAGGTCATCGGCGTCCGTCAGGAAATCACCGACAGGGGCATCAACCCTTTCATCGCCATTGCCGATCTGGATACCTTGCTCACCCAGGAGCATCGTCAGGCGTGCATGAAGGTCCAGACGGTCCCCTTCCAAAAGGAGCCCCTCTTCCGCCTTTTCCAACCATTCAGGGGGGACCCATCCATGCTCGAATCCGACTTCCAGCATTCTGGAAATCCAGGTGACGGTTTCCTCCGGAAGGAAGGATCGGGCTAGGCGACGGGAGTGCAGGGCCGGCAGCGCGACAGCCACGTCCGACCAGTCCTGGTCGCTGTCGACGATTCGGTGTCCGGCGATACGGATCTGGACGGCTTCGGAAAGGGAAAGACAATCAGGGTGGTCGATCTGGGTAAGAAGGCTCTCCTGTTCGGATTCCCAGGAACCGTCAGTGAGGACGGCCTCAAGGTCAGGGGGGTCTCTGGTCCCATCCCGGTCCTCTTCTTCTGCCTGGGCCACGGTTGGGTCCTGGGCATCGCATTGTTCCAGAGATGGTGCCGGGGCTGGAGAAATGCTAGGCGAGGGGACGTGTTGGAAACCCCTGATGAGGGCTATCGTGTCGGCTGAACCGGAACCTGAAGCCGCCTGAAGGGCGTCGATACCCCTCCGATCCGGTCGTCTGGGATCCGCCCCGGCCTCCAGGAGGAGTCGGCAAATGCTGGAGTGCCCCTTTTCGGCCGCGATCCTGATGAGGGTACGCCCTTCGGCATCGACCGAATCTGGACAACCACCCTTGCGAAGGAAGGCCTGAATTGTCGCGTCGACCCCTGAGACAGCACCCATTTTAACCAGCAAGGGCAAACGATTGATGCTGGCGGTGGCGTCAAAATTCATTGTTCATTGGTTCATGGCATCGGAGCATTGGAGCTCGATATGGAACGGATATCGGTTGTCGAGGTAATAGAAATGAGCCTCCAGCCCTGACACGGAACTGGAAGTCAGGCACTCCCGAGGAACTTCAGTAGTGGCATCCAGCTTTTCCAGCGATGGAGAACGGTTGTGGAGTTACAGAATGCTATCAGGAAATGGCCAGGCCATACCCCGACCCTTGTCCAGGAGAAGACAGCTCCTGTCTTGGCTATTCTGGTAATGCCGGCATTCAATCGGATTCCGCCACACCCATACGGTTAATGAAGGTTGACCGATGGGTCAATTGCAACGCTGGGTTCTTTTCCTCCAGTCAAGCAGAGCTCTATCCCCGTTTGGATCCAACGGAATAGCACGTTCGGAACGAGGTGCTCTTGCCCCTCTGGGCGGATAAAGTTGGTGACGAGGACGCAGGCCAGTGCCGAGCGAGCTTCCGTGAATAGCCCGTTTGGCGGCTCCACGCTTAGGCCCTCGGAGCCGCTGAACACGAACGGGAGGAGCAATTCCTTCTCAGCCTTGAGAAGGCTGAGAAGGATGCCGGTCTGCTGTCCATTGAGTGCCCCGTCATTGACTTCACGTCGAAACTTTTTGTCATACTTTGAATGGGCCTTCTTCATGAACAGGTTCACTGAAGCTTCCTTGCTCCGGCCCCCGAAGAAGCGGGTCGCAGATGGCTTTTCAGCCGGCATTGAGGCTGACTGCACAGAAATGGCGATCGAATCCAGCCAGAGTGGGCCGTCCTTGGTTGGAACCCGAAAATCCGCATCCTTGGGCATGGCCTTCAAGGGATCCAGAGGGACCTCGTAGGCAAAGTCCAAGGCGAGTTCATGGAAATGGACCGTCCATACGGCCTCCGCAACGGTGTCGAGAAAGACTGTCTGGCTGGGGTTTTTGATTTTGGCCCAGAGTTTCTTCGGGGGTGCGCCCATCGGCAGCAGGATCTTGACCATTCGCTCCAGCGTTGCCAAATAGCTCGCATGATCACAGTGCCCCCATCTAGGCGCCCCGGAGGCTGCCATGAGGCAGCAGTCGGAGAACCGCAAAGGCTCTTCATGCTCGGTACAGGCGGCAATCTGATCGCGGAATGAGGACCCGTGTTGTCGTGCAAGAGCGGCGAGGGCCGGGTATTTCCCTTCCAAAGGGCCCACCTCAGCCATGGCGGCGGCTATGGTCTGCTGGAAAGTCGTCCAAACCACCGAATTCCTCCTATCCCCCGATAGTGTCCGAGGGCTGGGCCTTTTCCGTTTCCAGGTCGCCCAATAGGGACGAAATTATCACTTGGCTAAGGCAAGCAGGAACCCCGAAAAGTGGGGCCTGATTACGCGCATTGAAGGTCACTTGCCTTTCTTCGTCGGCGCCGGATTCGGCTTCGTAGTCTCGACAAAGGTGGTCTTGGGATGCTTTTGGACCTCTTGTTTCGTGACAAACTTTCCGGTTACCGCGCTCTTGTTTACAGTCTTGGGAGCCATTTTTACTCCATTACCCGGGGTGGGCCGGTACCAGCTTGCTCTTGTCCGCTCGCTTGTCTAGTGGCATCCTTCGCGACGACATTCGTATACATCCCTAAGTCGCGGAGCATGGAGATCTCTGGCGCTCTGGGGGGTGAATTGGGCAACTTTGGAATTGTGCCTTTGAGTGTTGCGCCAGCCACTACTCGTCCAGGCATGGCCAGTTGGCCCTGCTGCTTTCCAGGAGTCTCAGCACGGTTCCCCCCGGAGTTTTACGCACGGAGGGTCTTTATGCCCGAAATTAGGCCCGATCCAGGCAAGAAAAAACCATCTAAGTGTTTAGCTTAGATCGTTTGGCTTGGTGGAGCTGGACAGGATCGAACTGTCGACCTCCTCATTGCGAACGGGGACGGCGTGGCAGTCTTGGCGGCCGCGCCCGGGCCAAGGTTCTCGAATCCACCGACGGCCCGGCCCGGAACGCCGCCCGGCCTTCGCCCCGGAAAGAGAGCCCAGGCGATCGCCAAGTCACAGGTGGGATCCCCGATGGTCAACTTGCCGAAATCGATGATGGCACTCAACCGCCCTTGCCGCATCGGGAGGTTGCTGGGGGCGATGTCACATTGCACCCAGACCGGCAGGCCGGTGTGCTGATAGGGTTGGGGGCATGTCCGTGCTATCTTGCGCCAGGGATGCTGCCGGCCAATCCCGCCCAGCAAGGCAAGCTCGGGGGCATATTTGGGGGCATCCACCAATCTTAAAAATCGTAAATGTAGGCAATACTTGATCTTGATCTGACATTTCGGTGCCCTGTGGGGCCACCAAGTAGCAGTCCGAAGACGTCCAAGGAAGCCCGGAATAGCCCGAAAAACAAAGGCATTCCGGGCTTCTCGTGTCTGGTGGATTCTGTCGCCGACCCTTTTTGCCCCTCGCAACTACCGGGATATGGAGCGTGAAGAACGGGTCCGGGCCTGCTATCAGCACGCCTGCCTGCAATGGGTCTCGGGTCAGGTCAGGACCAATGCCAACCTGCGACAACGCTTGGGGATCGAGCAATCGAACTACCAGATGGCCAGTCTGGTGATCAAGGACACCCTGGGCGCCCAACTGGCCAAGCTGCTGAACGCCGAAGGAACCCAGGGCGGTGCAGCGAAATACGTTCCTTCTGGGCCTGAAGGGTTGTAGTGGGGTTGTAACTGGACACCGCGAGGCTGGCCAGGAAGCCGGTCCCGACCTGCGGTAAGTCAAATTTTTATAGCAGATAAAAACACATGGAGCGCAGGGGGGGGTGTAACTGGAGCGTCGGATCTGGCTTGCAAGGATCCTGGGAATGACCTTGCTGGACGCTACCGGTGGGGCGGCCGCCGGTACGCTTCCTACGCCTTCACCCAGGAGGGGGAGGCGATCCAGCGTCCTGCGGAGCGATCGGGCGGTCCAGGTGAACATCGAGATCATGCGGGCATGGGTCAGGCTCCGGGAAATCCTGTCCTCCCACCACACCGGAGCGGCAGTTAGGGACCGTGCGACATTATTCTTGACTGATCGTTCCAGGTGCCTATGCTTGTCCTCATGACGAGGGTGAAGGCATTCAACCGCGACCAGGCCCTGAAGAGGGCCCTGGAGCTGTTCCAGGCCAGGGGCTACGAGGCGACTTCCATCCAGGACCTGGTGGACGCCATGGGGATCGGCCGCCAGAGCCTCTATGACACCTTCGGAGACAAGGACGCGCTCTACCGGGAGGCGCTCAATCGCTACATCGCGGAAGGGTCGCGGTCCGTCCTGGTGGCCCTGGAAAGCCCGCTGCCCCTGCGCCGGGCCGTCTCGGTGGTCCTCGATGGCGTGGTCGCCCACCTGGCCGATCCGGACTGCCGCCCCTGCTTCATCGCCCACGCGTCCCTGGATCGGGCCAGGGTCGACGGGTGGACCGCCCAGTGCGTCCGGAACGGCCTTCAGGACTGCCTCGGGCTCTGGGAGCACCGGTTCCGGCGGGCGCAGGCGGAGGGCGACCTGGGCGCCCATCACGATTCCCGGGCCCTGGGCCTGGTGTTCCAGAGCACCATCTACGGGCTGCAGGTTTCGGCCCTGGCCGGCGTGACCCGCCCGGATCTAGAGGCCGCGGCGCGGATCATCCTGTCTATCCTGGGGTGATTTTTTTTGATTTCATATTGGAACGAACATTCAAATAAATGAGATGAACATCCTGAAAGGAGATCCACCATGAACGACCACTCCACCCTTCGCGGCGGCTTCGCCATTCCAGCCAGCCCATTCCCCTTGCTTCCCCTTCGGTCCTGCGTGCTGTTCCCTGGGACCGCCCAGACCCTGCCGGTGGGCCGGAGCCGATCCGTCGCACTCGTGGAGGCGATCCGCGCCGGCGACATCATCGGGGTCGCGCCGCAGCGCGAGACGCGCAACGACGAACTGACGCTGACGGACCTGAACCCGGTCGGGGTCTTTGCCCGGGTCGTGGACATCCACCGGGTCGCCGCGGGCGACTACCGCCTGATCCTGGAGGGGCTCGACCGCTTCCAGCTCACGGGCCTTTTGCGCAATGACCCCTTCTGGACGGCCTCCGGCACCCCGCTCCCTGACGAGCTGGAGGACGCCGGGGCGGTCGCGGCGCTCGCCTTGGAACTGCGGGAGAAAGTCCAGTCCGTGGAAGGCTGGGCCCACGCGGAACTGGCCGATCCCGCCGCCGATCCGGGGCTCTACGCCGATCAGGTCGCTTCGGCCCTGGGGGTGGCCCCGGCCCGGGAACTGGAAGTGCTGGCCGAGCGCGGCGTCGCTGCGCGCCTCAAGCTCGTGCTCGACCTCTTCGAAACCCAGGTCCTGCACGCCGAGGTCAAGCGCAAGATCCGCCAGGATGTCCAGCGGGAGGTCGGCAAGGGTCAGCGCGAAGCCATCCTGCGCGAGCAGCTGCGTGCCATCCAGCGCGAACTGGGGGACGACGGCCAGGCCGGAGGAATCGGCAAGCTCAAGGACCGGCTCGAAAAGGCCGGGCTCCCCGAGGAGGCCCGGGAGGCTGCGGACCGGGAGATGCAGCGCCTCGAAGGGATGTCGGCCCAGGCGCCCGAGGCCAACGTCATCCGCACCTGGCTCGAGCTCATCGCCGACCTGCCCTGGAGCGCCAAGGCCGAGGTCAAGGACGATCCCGATGCCGTTGCCCGCAAGCTGGACGAGGACCATCACGGCCTGGCCGATGTGAAGAAGCGGATCCTGGAGCACATGGCCGTCCTGAAACTGACGGGCCGGTCCCGGGGCACGATCCTCTGTCTCGTGGGTCCTCCGGGGGTGGGCAAGACCTCTCTGGGCCAGTCCATCGCCGACGCCACGGCGCGCCCCCTGGTCCGGGTCGCCCTGGGCGGCGTCGGGGACGAGGCCGAACTGCGGGGGCACCGGCGGACCTACATCGGCGCCCTCCCCGGCCGCATCCTGACGGCCCTGAAGAAGGCCAAGGTGCGCAACCCGGTCCTCCTGCTCGACGAGATCGACAAGCTCGGCAGCGGCTGGCGGGGCTCTCCGGAGGCCGCGCTCCTGGAGGTCCTCGATCCGGAGCAGAACAAGAGCTTCACCGACCATTACCTGGAGCTTCCCTTCGATCTTTCGGAAGTGCTGTTCGTCTGCACTGCCAACGATCTGGGCGGCCTCTCGGCGCCCCTGCGCGACCGGCTCGAAGTCATCGAGCTGGCCGGCTATACCCAGGACGAGAAGGTCCGCATCGCCCGCACCCACCTCATCCCCAAACTGCTCGCGGAGCTGGCGATCCCGGAGGGCTGCCTGTCGCTCACCGATGCCTCCGTGGCCGCCATCATCCGCGACTACACCCGGGAGTCCGGCGTGCGCCAGCTCAACCGGGAGATCTCCAAGATCTGCCGTGGCGCGGCCCTGGAGGTGGCACGCGCGGCGGACGGCAAGGCGCCCCGGATGGAGGTTGATGAACTGGACCTCCCCACCTACCTGGGCAAGCTTCGGTTCTTCTCGGAAATTGCCGAACGCACCTCGGTTCCCGGGGTCGCCACCGGCCTCGCCTGGACCCCCTCGGGCGGCGACATCCTCTTCATCGAGACCTCGCGCATGCCCGGCAAGGGGCACCTGGAGATCACCGGCCAGCTCGGGGACGTGATGAAGGAGTCCGCCAAGGCGGCCCTGACCTTCGTCCGCAGCCACGCCGTGGAACTCGGGATCGCCGGGGACGGCGAGGACGCCCTGGAGGCCTGGGACCTGCACATCCACGTGCCCGCCGGCGCGGTGCCCAAGGACGGCCCCTCCGCGGGGGTCACCATGTTCACGGCGCTGACCTCGCTCTTCACCGACCGGCGGGTGCGCTCGGACACGGCGATGACCGGCGAGTGCACCCTGCGTGGCCGCGTGCTGCCGGTCGGGGGCATCAAGTCCAAGGTCCTCGCTGCCCACCGGGCCGGGATCCGCCGCGTCATCCTGCCGGGGAAGAACCGGCGCGACTACGAGGAGGTTCCGGCCGAGGTCCGGAACCAGCTCGAGGTGGTCTTCGCGGACGACATGCGGGAGGTGATCGCGGCCGCGCTGGAGGAGGCCCCGGCGCACCTTGGGAACGGGGACGGCGCCCTCCGCCCGGCCCGGGAAGCCGAGATCCCGCTGGCGGGCTGATCCCCGGGGCCCTTTCGGGCCCGGGCGGGCGGACCGCTTTGGTTGCTTGACGCTCCGTGGGGTGAGTTCTTCCGGTTCAGCGGCCTAACCCAGGAAGAACAGGGCCCCACGGGCCCGGGCAAGCAAGGTCTTCGACTTCCTGCACGCCAGCAACGAGATCCTGGTCAGCCGCGGCGTGCCATTGCCCCCTCCTTGGTGCGCGCGGTCCCCAGCACCAGGGCGCCCCGCAGGGCAAGCACGCGACATGTCTCCTGCCCGATGCCTGAGTTGCAGCCCGTCACCAGAATCGTCTGACCGGCGAGCGAGAGCCCTTCGGTGACCTGCTCCGCCGTCGACCCATAACCGAAGCCGGTCGGCCCTGTTGATTTGAACATTGCAAACAAAGACATGTGGGTTCTCCTTCCGGCCATTTTGGCGGAGCCCCAGCCCCAGTCGTCGCCAAAGGGAATTGGGACATTACGACGCCCGAAATGAAACGTGCGTGGCAGGAAGGCCGCAAGGAACGGTTCTACCCTTACGGCAAGACATACGCTCATACGATTTCCGGGCAGAATTGATTCCACCGCCGAGCGCATTGACGCCCGGCAGTTTCCCCATCACACGGAACGTAGTCCGGCGCCCCAAGGAACCTTGGGCCTCGAGTCATTGGGCCACAAGCCCCGCGGCGGACGCGGGAATGCTGCCGGCCTGACCGATCTCCGTCAAACCGCCGTCCCCGGCCACCTTGTACTCAAGAATCTGGTTCGTACCTTCCGCAAGGGCGTAGAGATAGTCCCTGGCCGCGGCCAGGTCCAGGAGGGGGATGCTTGCGGTCGTCGTCAGGCCCAGGAAGGTGAGCGCGCCTTCCCTTCCCACGCTGAACCCGGCAATGGTGCCGATGTGGGCGTTGGCGGCGTATGCGAACCGTCCGTCCGGGGTGGCCGCGATCCAACAGGGGGCTGCGCCATCACTGGGCACGCTGGGGCTGACCAGAGTTCGTAACGCTCTCCCGGGCCGAAGGCCATGGCAGGGTCCACGGACCCTTGGGTTGGTTGTGCCCCGTAGGGGGGCGATAGCGCTCGCTACGCACCGGGCATAGTGGCGCCCAGTTGCTGCCCTTCGTTCTTGCTCGATTGGAGCCTGCTCCAACGACATTGGGGTGCAGGTTCACCCGATGGTGTGACAAGGCTACCCCGTGGCTGCGATCATCCGAGCCGTGCCTCCCCGTCTGCTGGAGCATGAGATCCTGACCGAGAAAGAGGCCGACGTCGAGACCCTTGACGACCGTTTGCTGGCAGAGCGCATCGAGGCCAACGCAATCTGCATCTGGGAGATGGTCTTTTGGGCTTGGGCTCGAAAACCATAAGGAAGCAGCGGTCAGGGCAAAGGAAACGTGAAAACGTTTGCAGTATCGTTGCCGGGAACTCGGCGATCCGTGGGGATCGTTCCGACCGGACGCCCGGGTATCCTTCGTGTCAACGCCGGTATTTTCATTTTAGTTCGTATGTGATAGGACGGATGGGCGATCATTGTGGGAAGGGCAAAAAAATTCGTTGACGCCCTGTTGGGCACAGCTTATCGTTCTAAAAACGTTTTCAGATCATTTGCAACGAAGGAGCGGCACGGCGCAACAGGTTAGCCGTGGCGGTTTCGCCGGCACGATTCTGGACAACGGAACGGGCTGGCGGTCGAAAAGGGTGGTCACAGGCGGTTCCCGCAGTTCGGGGACGGCGGACGGCAGACGTTTCGGAGGTTCGAAGGGGTGGCCCCAGGGCGGCACTGAAGAGCTGAGGGTTCAGGTGATAGTGGGGCGATCCGGTCGGGCCGGGTCTGGGAGTCGGTCTGCTTGTGCAGATCATGGCCTGTCCATGGTCGCAGGCAAGCTTTTGCTTGAGGTGCGTAGTGAGCAACGATGAAAACCTATTGCTGAAGTTGGATGGAGTGACCAAGCGCTTTCCGGGCGTGCTGGCCCTTAATGCGGTCAGCCTGGAGGTCCGGGCCGGGGAAGTGCACGGCATCACCGGGGAGAACGGCGCCGGCAAGTCGACCCTGATCAAGATCCTGACCGGGGCCCACAGCTGCGATACGGGGCAGATCGTGTTCGCCGGCCAGCAGCTCAAGAGCCTGACGCCGCGCAAGTCCATGCAGCTGGGCATCGCCTGCATCTACCAGGAACTGAACCTGATCCCGCACCTGAGCGTGGTG
>Ga0302275_10002379_pt1 | contig 19801 bp, 16 predicted proteins | sample III_Bog_N2_2_FD_200229 | JGI IMG/M metagenome (GOLD analysis project Ga0302275, IMG submission 200229) | Peat permafrost microbial communities from Stordalen Mire near Abisko, Sweden - III_Bog_N2_2 | ecosystem: Environmental > Terrestrial > Soil > Wetlands > Peat | place: Sweden: Abisko... | reverse complement strand
GTTCCGATTGCGTTCTGATGCCGAAGTCCCCGCTCAGGCTCGATCTGCTGCCGGACAACGCACTCGTCTAAGTATATCGCCGGGAGGTCGATTCTCAGCGGCTCTGCCTTCAGGGATGGATCGAGATCAGTCCAGCCTTGACCAGGCCGGCCGAGGACATGATTCGCACCAGATTGAGGCCTGGGTCGTCGCCGGTGGCGCCGGTGCTTTTCCGCGTCGCGTCGGCCACCTGTAGGGGCGCGTCGGACTGCATGCCAACGATGCTGTCCCGCAGATTGCGCGCAAGCGGCAGCGGAAACCCTTCGCTGACAAAGACGCTGGTCCCCGAGAGCGATAGCAGAACGTCGCCCTCGTTCGTTGTGTAGACCTGCTCGTCCGCGTCCGCCTCGTCCTTGGTCCGTCGCACCAGCCCAGAGTATTTCCGCGGCAGCTGCCCGGCATACACGCGCAGGAAGGATCGCGCGGAATCGTCGTTCTTCCACTTGGATTCGTACAGGATAGCGATCGAGCCGGTCGACTGCTTTTGCTCCTCCGTTACGGCCGACTTGCGCTGCGCCGCATAGTAGATGCCGCCGTTCCACTCCGGAGTCAGCGCGTCTGAAATCTGCTCGCCGCCGAACAACTCCGTCAGGATACGGACGTCGAACTCGCCCATCACACCCACATCGTAGGGCGTATAGTCGGCGTCGATCAACGGATGTATGTCCGGAAGCCGCAGCACGGGCACCGGGACATGGGCCATGTACGCATCCGGGTGCAGAATCTCGAAGCTCGAAGACGGGGGATTGGCCAGCACCGACGAGAATGCAGCGTCCTGGCCGGACTTCACCAAAATTGCATCCTCGAACGCCAGACCTTCGCTGTAGGGAAACAGCAGCGACTGCTGCAGCAGGAGCGGCGCCCGCGCCAGCAGCGGCGATCCGCTGGTGTCCGAGACAGTGCTCTTCAGCCGCGCCATCATCTCCGGCGAGGTCTGTAGCTTCTTGCCACTAGGCTCCAGCGAGTAGTCGAGAAAGACCACCATCGCCTGGCCTTCGGTCACGGCGTCGCGTGCCGTATCGCCCTCATCCGCCTGAATGTGGCGATTGTCGTCGTCCGCGGTCTTTGCGATGTCTTCCAGGCCCACCTGCGACCACTTGGTCAGGTTCACCCGCTGGTCCTGCAGCGCGTGTGTCAACTCATGGGCCAGTACCGGCTTTTGCTCCTCCGGCTCAATCCAGTTCAGCAGGTTCACGGTCTTGGTCTTGTCGTCGTAGAATCCCGCTATCTGTTCCGTCAACAGCGAGATCATGAACGGCTGTAGCTTGAAGTCGCGATCCAGCAGGCCGAATTTCTTCAGCACAACCTCCGACCGCTCCATCCGCTTCGCGCCCTGGTCGTCGTTGAACTTCTCGCGTAGATACTTGTTCACCTCGTCGCGCGTAATCAGCTTCCGCTTCACGCTGTGTTCGATCGGCAGCTTGGTGTCGGCGCTGGCAAAGGCCAGAATCTCGTCCACGGAACGGAAGAGTTCCCTCCCTTGCTCCTTGGTCAGCGGGGGATGCACCGCATCCCCAACCGGTGTCGGCTGCGCTGCCATTGCCGCGGCGGGTGCTCCGGCAGCGGCTGGGGGAGCGGTCTGCGCATGCGTCTGGCAGCCGAGTATCGCCGCCAAAGCAACCCCAGACAGACTCACCGCGCCAAGGGAAATCCACTGCTTGCGGCCCGCTTCCAACCCGATCCGACCTGAAGCCAAACCCACCCAGACCTCCGCGCAACCTCCATATTGGGTCGCTATAATCAACAGTGTACGCAGTTTCGCGCCGCTTTCGATATGGTCCCCACTCTCCAACCCGCCGATTCCGCAACCGCAGCCGAACTCGACGCCATTCTTCACGGCGCCGCCATAGCTCCGCTCGATGACATTGGCTGGATTCGCGTCACCGGCTCCGACCGCGTGCGCTGGCTCAACGGCATGGTCACTAATAACATCGCCGCCCTCAAGCCCGGTCAGGGCTGCTACAACTTCGTCCTCAACGCGCAGGGCCGTATCCAGGGTGACCTGACCGCCTTCCTGCTCGAAGATTCCATCCTGCTCGAAACCACCCGCGACCAACTCCCCGCGCTCCTCGCCCACCTCGACCACTTCGTCATCATGGACGACGTAGAGCTCGCCGACATCACTGACCAGCGCCAAGGGCTCCTGGTCGCCGGCCCTAAAGCAGCCCAAGTTGTCGCCGCAATCGACATTTCAAGCGAGGACGACCTTGAACCATTGGAGTTGGTTCATGTGAGCTGGCATTCAGCCCGCATCGATCGCATCAACGCTCATCGCCCACTCGTCGCGATGTTCGAAGTATGGGGCGATGTAGCCACACTGAGCATCGTTCGTGAGCAACTCATGATCGCCGGCGCCACCACTGCGTCTCCCACCGCCATCGAAGTCCTCCGCATTCTATCCGGCACGCCCCGCTACGGCGTCGACATCCGCAACACCGAAAAGGCCCACGACCTGCCGCAAGAGACCGGCCAGACCCGCGCGCTCCACTTCAGCAAAGGCTGCTACCTCGGCCAGGAGATCGTCGAGCGCATCCGTTCGCGCGGCAACGTCCACCGCACCTTCCACGGCTTCCAGCTCACCGGCGAGCTTCCCGCCGCAGGCGCCGCACTCATGGCCGGAGGAAAACCTGTCGGCGAGCTCACCAGCGTAGCCTCCATCCCGCTACCCGGCAGTACAGTCCAGCTCGCCCTCGGCTACATCCGCCGCGAAGCGCTGGACCGCAACCTGACCGTGGAGTATCCCGGAGGGATCGCAACGCCGATTACCCTGCCGTATCTGATCTCCTGAATCCAAGCCGCTGCTGCGGTATCTGACTTCTGAATGAATGAGAGTGTGTGACCATGTCTGAACAGAACAAGCCCTTCGTCGTGACGGACCGCCGCAAGTTTACGCTCGACGGAACACCTCGCCCCGATGCCGACCCTTCCCCCGAGCGGGAATCGCCCATCGCCGTCGCGCCTCCCGCGCCGGAGCCACCGCTGGAGTTCAAGCCGTCCAGTGACCCCACCGCGCCCGAACCGCCGGTCCCGGCAAGTCAGCCCCCGGACGATCCCCAGCTTCCGCCGGCCCCCACCGCAGCGGAGATGGAGCAGGCAAACGCCGCCTATCAGCAGACGTCCGAGCGCCTGGAGACCGCCGTCCGCGCCGCCAATCCCGGGATGGACCATCCTCCGGCGATGAGCTTCGAGCAGATTGTGCAATCCATTTACATGAGCACCATCCTCCAACTCGGCGGAACCGCGCAGGAGGGTCAGCAGCCGCGGGTGGACCTGATGGGCGCGCGTCAGAGCATCGACATGCTTGCCATCCTGGCCGGGAAGACCAAGGGCAATCTGACGCCCGCCGAAGCGCAATTGATGGACACCGTACTCTTCGAGGTCCGCATGGGCTTCCTGGAGGTGACCCAGGCGCTGGCGCGCTCCGCCGCCAACCGGCAGCCGCCTCCCGGAGTAACGGGTGCGCCAGGCGCGGGCTCGCCCGGCCGCCCCAGCATTGTGCGTTAGGCCCGAATGGACGCAACCCTCACCTTCCTCGGCACCGGCACCTCGATGGGCGTTCCCACGCTCGGGTGCGACTGCGCCGTGTGCGCGGACGCCGCCTCGCCCACCGGAGATCCGCGGAACCGCCGTACGCGCCCGTCCGTCCTCGTCTCGTGGGAGGGCCATCACATCGTGATCGACACTGGCCCGGACTTTCACGCGCAGGCCATCCGCGCCGGCATCCGCCGCCTGGACGCCGTGCTGTACACCCACGGCCACGCCGACCACGTTCTCGGCATGGACGACCTTCGCCCGCTCAGCTTCCACAATCCCGATAGCCTGCCGCTCTACGCCGACGAAGCTACCGCAGACACTATCGAACGCATCTTTGACTACACCTTCCGCAAGCATGATCGTTACGCTACCAGCGCTCGCGTCCGCCTGCATCGCATGTCGTCCGAGCCGGGCGCCGCGGTCGACCTCTTCGGCGCGCACTTCCTCCGCGTTCCCATCACCCACGGCCGCCACACTATTTCGGGATACCGCTTTGGCTCCGCCGCCTACCTCACCGATCTCAGCGCAATCCCCGCCGCCAGCCTGCCGCTGCTCACCGGTCTCGACGTCCTGGTGCTGGACGCCCTGCGCCACGAGCCGCATCCCACGCACTCAAATCTCGCAAACTCCATCGCGCTCGTAGAGCAGCTCCAACCGCGCCGGGCCTTCTTCACCCACATGTCCCACGACCTGGACCACGAGACCACCAACGCCACGCTTCCACCCCACATCCGTCTCGCCTACGACGGCCTGCAGGTGCGCTTCGATATCGCGCCGGAAAATCACACCGCATGAAGATCTACCGCCAACTCGACGAACTCCCTGCCGCTCACGCCCCCGTCATTGCCACCATCGGCAACTTCGACGGTGTGCACCTGGGCCACCAGGGCGTGATCGCGGAGGTCATCGAGCGCGCGCGCTTCCTCGGCGGCACGTCGCTTGCCATCACCTTCGATCCCCACCCCGCGCGCGTCCTTCATCCTAGTGAGCCGAAGCAGCTGATCACGCCACTACCCCGCAAACTGGAGCTGCTGGCCGCCACCGGCATCGATACCTGCCTCGTGCTGCCCTTTACGGACGCGCTCCGCCACATGCACCCGCGCGATTTCGCTACTGAAATCCTGATCAATCGCATCCACGTCACCGAAGTGCATGAGGGCGAGAACTTCCGCTTCGGCTACCACGCCGGGGCCGGAGTGGATGGACTCGAGGCCCTGGGGCGTGAATTCGGCTTCGCTGTCATCGTGTATGCGCCGCGCTTCGTTCACGGCGCGGCCATCTCCTCCAGCCGCATACGCAGCCTCATCGGCGCTGGCGACGTGAGCCACGCACGCGCACTGCTGGGCCGTCCGTTCTCCGTTGACTCCACACCTGCGCCCGGGCGTGGATACGGCAACAAGTATGCAGTGCCCACCATCAACCTGGCACCCTATGCCGAACTGCTTCCCGCACATGGCGTATACATTACGACCCTGACCGTGGGCGCCGGGCCGGCCGCTGAGGCCTTCGAGGCGGTGACCAATGTCGGCAATCGCCCCACCTTCGGCGCGGACTCCTTCGCCGTGGAGTCTCACCTGCTCAACTTCCACGAGATTGCGCTGAGCGAGGTCACACCGTTGCGCCTGACCTTCCTGCGCCGCCTCCGCGCCGAGCAACGCTTCCCCACCACGGGAGCCCTGCGCAGTCAGATTGCCCGCGACGTCACCCAAGCCCGCCGCTACTTCACGCTCTGCAAGGCAATTGCATAAGGCCCTACTGAGGCGGAGCACCCGCCGGCACACCCATTGCGGGCGCAGCCTTTGGCTCTGCATCCGGCTCGGTCGCGTCCGGGTCCGGCTCGGCCGCAGGTTTAGGAATCTGTTTCATCACCGGCGAATCGGCCGCTCCTGGCGGCGGCACATCCAGCTCTTTCTTCGGAGCATTGCCCTCCGGGAACGTCTCATCCGGCTTGTTTGCAATGGCCGCCCGCATAAAGTCCATCCACATCGGCAACGCTGCCTTCGCGCCGGTCTCCTTGTCTCCCAAGGACTGCCGGTTGTCGTACCCAATCCAGGTCCCGCAGGTCACTGACGGCGAGAATCCAATAAACCACGCATCCGTGAAATCGTTGGTGGTGCCCGTCTTGCCGCCCAGCGGATGCTTCAACTGCGCCGCCGCGGCGCCTGTACCGATGCGCGTCACCGCCTGCAGGAACTGCATCATCGTCCGAGCTGTCTCGACAGAGATGACCTCGCTCACCTGCGGCGGAGCCTCGTCCAGCGGCACTCCATCTGCCTGCGTCACCTTGCGAATGGTGTGCGGCTCAATGCGGATGCCATCGTTCGGAAACACGCTGTACGACTGAACTTGCTCAAACAGGGAGATATCCGCTGCGCCGATCGCAATCGGCAGAAACGCCGGAAGATTGCTCGTCACGCCAAAGCGGTGAGCCGTCTCAATCACTTTACGAATCCCAACTTTATCGGCCAGCTTCAGCGCGGGGATATTCCGGGACTCCGCAAACGCATTCAGCAGGGTCATCGAGCCCTTGTAATCGCCCTCGTAGTTATGGGGCGTGTACGGCCCGTTCGGCGTGTAGAAACTCACCGGCCCGTCCACGATCATGTCCGTCGGCTTCGCGCCTGCCTCCACGGCCGTGGTGTACACGTAAGGCTTGAACGACGAGCCCACCTCGCGCTCCGACTGCGTGGCCCGGTTGAACTGCGACAGCGCAAAGTCGCGCCCGCCCACCATGGCCAGCACCTCGCCGTTGGAGTTGTCCACCGCCATCATTGACGCTTGCACGCCCGAATCCTGCTCCAGTTCCGCATGCACAATTCCGTCCGCAGAGTTCGCGCCCAGTTGCACGTACACCACATCGCCCACAGTCAGAAAGGTGTCCGCCGTCTTCTGCTGGGTCCATGCCCAATCCGCAGGCGTCATCTCGGCGCGCAACGAGCCAATCTTGATCATTACCCGCGCCGGAGAAACCTCCATGACCAGTGCGTGATAGTAGCCGCCCTTCTCGATCGATTGCGCCCAGTCGGGATGCTCATACTTCTCCAGGTCCAAGCCTGCCTGCACAACGTTTTGCAGATGGCCCTTCCACCCGTGCCGACGCTCGTACGCCGCCGTGCCGTCCAGCACCGCCTTGTTCGCCACCAGTTGCAGATCGAGATCGAGCGTGGTGTACACACGCAGCCCTGCGCCATGCACCTCCTCTGCCCCATACTCCTTCTCCAACTGCCGCCGCACCTCCTCCACAAAGTAGGGCGCCACCGAGTTCGGCGGCGGTTCAATGTGCAGTCCCAGCGGAGTCGCCGCGGCCGCCTGCTCCTCTGCCGCTGTAATCTTGCCGTCCGCTCGCATCTCGCTCAACACCAGGTTGCGCCGCCGCAACGCGCGGTCCGGATGATTGATGGGCGAGTAGGATTCCGCGCCCTTGGGCAGCGCCGCCAGCAGCGCCGCCTCCGGCAGCGTCAGATCGCGCACATGTTTGCTGAAGTAGAACTCCGATGCGGCCTCAAACCCATAGGTCCCATGTCCCAGATAAATCTGGTTCGCATACATCTGGAAGATCTGGTCCTTGGTAAAGACCCGTTCGATCTGCATGGCCAGCAGAATCTCCTGCAGCTTGCGCCCGTAGGTCTTCTCGTTCGACAGGAACAGATTGCGCGCCAACTGCATAGTGAGCGTGGAGGAACCCTGCGCACGGCTGCGGGAGTGAAGGTCGCGCCAGGCCGCTCCCACGGCGCGAAACAGGTTCACACCCCAGTTGCGCTCGAAGGTCTTGTCTTCAATGGAGATCAGCGCCTGCCGCAACACCGGAGGAAAATCGGTATACGGCAGCACCACGCGCCGCTCCAGCGCAAACGAGCCAATCTCGCGCCCATGGATGTCCAGCAACTCGGTGGTTGTGTCGGGGTGATAGCGTTCCAAGTCGTCGATCTGCGGCAGATCGATGGAATACACCAGCATGAGACCACACATGATCCCAAATAGAGACGACAGCCCAAGCAGCGTCACGAACGTCGCGCGCGCTGCAATCCGCCGGGTGGGATACGCCGGCCCGTGGAGAACGTGGAAGCTCGTCGGACGACCGAACAGCCTCCGCCACCACGGCTGCTTCACCCGCCCTGGGGACTCACGCTCGTCGTTGGATAAACTCGGCACCGCCCCTTAACCGTAGCATGCGCCTTAGTGCTGCAACAGTCCGGGCGTCCCGGTACCATGGGCCAGAATATCCAACCCCTTGGTCAGTTGTTCATCCACTGTCACGCCAGATTTCTTCGCGGGCGCCGGGGTCGTCGTTTCCACCGGCGTCTCATCGTCGACGCCCGCACCCTGGTCCCCCTCCGGGGCCACCACAACACCGGGAGTCACGCCTTCGTCCTGCAGCTTCTTGCCCGATGGCGACTCATACTTGGCCACGGTCAGAATCAGCGCCGCTCCGTCTGCCAGCTCGAACGTCTTCTGCTGCGCCCCTTCGCCAAAGGTCTTCTCGCCCACCAAATCCGCGCGCTTGTTGTCCAGCAGCGCCGCGGCCACCAGTTCCGCCGGCCCCGCCGTCCCGCGATTCACCAGCACCACCACAGGCGCTGTGCCCTGAATGGTCTTTGCCGCGTCCGCAGAAAATACCTGCTTCGGGAACTTCTGCCCTTCCAGCGTCGCAATCGTCCCGCTGTTCAGCAGCATATTCGCCAGCCGCGTCGCCTCTGCCATGTCCCCCGCGGCTACGTCCCGCAGATCCAGCAGCAGCTTCTTGTTGCCGGCCTTCTGCATCCCCTTCAGCTTGGTCTCCACCTGCTGCACGTGGTCATGGTCCAGAATCTCCGGCTTCAGGTAAAGAATCGATGCGTTCTCATACACCGCGTCCTGCACCGGGGGCACCGCCGTCACGCCGCGGGTCATGGAAACCTTGTCCGGCTCCGGTTTGTTCGGACGCACCACGCCAACCGTCAGCGTGCTGCCCGGTGCGCCTTCCAGCATCCGCTGGATCATCGCAAGAGAGATGTTCCGCGTGTCCTGGCCCTCAATCGCCTCCAGAATATCGCCATCCACCAACCCGGCCTTGTCCGCTGGACTTCCCGGCACTGCCGATACCACCGTCGCATACCCGTACCGCTTGGATACGTTGATGCCTGCCTGCGCCTTGCCGCCCTTGTCCGCCTTGTAGGTCTTGTAATCGTCCGGCGTCAGGTAGCTCGAGTCCGAATCCAACGACTCCAGCAGCCCACGCAGCGCTCCGTCGGTCACCTGGGGGATGTTCGGGTCCGTCACATAGTCCGTCTGGATGTGCCGCAGCACCTCGGTGTACACGTTGATCTGGCGGTATGCGCCCTCCTGGCCGGTCGAAGCAGCGCTTACGCCGCTCGAGTTCACGCCGAGAAATACCGTAATTACCAACGCAACCGACACCGCAAGCAGCAAAATCTTCGAAATCTTAGGCATAAGGCGGGGACACTCCCAGAAATGGCGGACGCTGACCGATCCAGCGGCACAGGTTAGACGCACCCGGACTGTGCCCCGGTATCCAAAATCATACACTCTCGCCCAAGGAGTCGCGGGCGCCCCAGTGCCCAGGCAACTTGCAAATTGTTCATTGGTGGCGGTGATTGGAATCGAACCAATGACCTACGGGTTATGAGTCCGTCGCTCTAACCATCTGAGCTACACCGCCGGGTGTACAAAGACTGCAACAAGGCAGGACGCGCGCCGGGTCCCGTTCACAGGGCTCCGCAGCACAACTTCCCTATGATACGTGAAACGCCCCGGCGAGTGAAGCCGTTGGACGGATGCTCGACGGGAAGTCACTGCGCGCTCTCGAATATTTGGGCCATTGCATTCGACGGACTGGCATACTTAGTCTTGAACCGCTTGCGGTCCGATAGAACTGTTAGAACTGCCCACGAATGAACAATCCAGCGCTCCCCATACGCACCCTCGGCGTCATCCCCGCCCGCCTCGCCTCCAGCCGCCTGCCCCGCAAGGTTCTCCGCGAGATCGCCGGCCGCCCCCTTCTCGCCTGGGTCGTCGATGCTGCCCGCGCGTGCCAGCAACTCGATCAGGTCCTGGTCGCCACGGACTCCGACGAAGTGGTTGCGCTCTGCAACCGGCTGGGTGTCCCTGTGCAGATCACATCGCCCGATCTTCCCAGTGGCACGGACCGCGTCCATGCCATCGCGCAACGCATCGATGCGGACATCTACGTCAACGTGCAGGGCGACGAGCCTCTCCTGCGCCCTGAACACATTGCCGCCTTGCTCCGCCCGTTCGCGCACCCGCATGTTGACGTCACTACCCTCAAGGTTCCCTGCACCCTGGAGAACATCGCGAATCCCAACGCCGTCAAAGTTGTCACTGCCACCGACGGCCGCGCGCTCTACTTCTCTCGTGCCACCATCCCTTACCACCGCGACCCCGCCGATCCGGCTCCGCAGTATTGGAAGCACATCGGCCTCTACGCCTATCGTCGCGCCGCACTCAACCGATTTCCCACATTACCCACCAGTCGACTTGAGCGCAGCGAGCGTCTGGAACAACTCCGCTTCCTGGAGAATGGCCTCGCCCTCTACGTTGAGCCCACCGAGCACGACACCATCGGCGTCGACACCGAAGCAGACCTGCATGCTGCAGAGCAGGTCCTCCTTGCCCGGTCTGTCTGAGCCGTCTCCCCCGGGCGCATCGCAATCTCAGCCCGCACGCTGCGGCTTCATTCCTCTCCTTGGAACTTGTGGCTCCGACGCAGCAGGCCCTAAAAAGTCGCACGTCCGTAAAAAATATTTAATCGATTTGCACAACTATGCATCCGGCATTGTGTCTTTGTGAGCGGGCGGTTTGAAAGTAACTTAGGCTACTTGGGGCCGCTCAACAACAGTAATCCCGGCGATGACTCCGTACACGAGCGCGCCCAGGAATAATTCGTTCAATCGAGGGAAGGCCATGCTGGGTCATTGCACCCCTATGCCCCCGCATGCTCTTTCATCGATGCTCCTGGGAGAGTGGCCATCGAGCCAACTCGGCAATCGTTCCAAATAAGCTACGGAGCACGCAGAAAGCGGAGTGCCCTATGTCTCTATTGTCGTTCTCCAAACTGCAGTCCTACAACTCGTCGAAAGATTTTCGCAAGTCGATCGCCTGTCTCCTCTCCCTTGCCACCGCGTCGCTGGTGGTAGCCGGTTGCGGTGCGTCGTTGACCCAGGCGACCGCGTCTGGCAGCGTCGCTGGTCCGGCCTTCGTCGTCGGCACGGACGCCCCCATGGCCAGCGTCACCTCATTCTCCGTGCAGGTGCAAAGCATCAATGCCATCACCTCTGGCGGCACCAGCGTCCCGCTGCTCAGCGGCGAGCCTACCGTCGACTTCGCCCGCTTCAACGGCCTGCAAACACTGCTGGACATGAACGATGTTCCGGTCGGCACCTACACCAGCGTCGCCATCACGCTTGGCCCCGCAACCATGAGCTACCTCAACAGTGTCTCTGGGTCCGCGCCCACCATCCAGTCCGAAGCAGCGACCCTGACCAACTCCACCGTCACCATCCCGCTCGCTTCGCCCCTCGTTGTCACCGTGGCGCAGCCGGTCGGCTTGCATCTCGACTTCGATCTGCGTAAATCCATTCTGGTGGATTCCAACGGCCAGATCACCGGCCAGGTGAATCCCAACTTCGATGTCAACGCAGTTGGCACCGGGGACTCCGGCGCCTACATTGACGAGTTCGATGCGGCTGTCGTCAGCGTCGCCAGCAACGGGCTGTCCTTTGTCATCCAAGGGCCACATGGCCGCCAGTTCACCGTCAACATCACCGGCAACACCGCCTGGGACAATAGCGAAAGCATCACCCAACTGACCACCAGCAGCATCGTCCAGGTCTCCGGCATTCTAGACCGCGTCGACGCCACCATTGACGCCGACGAAGTCGCCATCCTCTCGCAGAACGGCTTCTTTGCAGATGGCCAGGTCACCTATGTCACGCCTTCCTCCGGCGCAGCCACCAGCTTTGACCTGTACGTCCGAGGCCTGCTGCCCACTACGACTGGTCTCACCCTCGGCCAGATCGCACAGGTCAACCTGACCGGCAACGAAAACTTCTTCATCTACCGGATGCACAATCCGCTCACGCAGTTCCTCTTCAACTCGAGCCAGTTGCTGGCCGGCCAGGCAGTCGCCATCGGTGGACCCGCGACGGGCGCAGCCAACCCGAACGCAGTGACTACCAAGCGTGTTGTGCTGCGGCACTGGGGCTACAACGGGACCGTCGTCCCCAGTTCCATCAACACCAGTGCCGGTACATTCCAGATGCAGGTCAACGGATTCGCCGGCCTGCTGATACCCGAGACGGTCACGGTCTACGTCACTAGCGACACGACGTTCCGCTCCGGCCTCACCGCGATGAGCAGCATTACGGCCAGCACCAACGTGCGCGCAGTCGGCCTGCTGCTCAAGGACCCCGTATCGGGACAGGCGATCCTGCTGGCCCGCTACGTGGATGCCCTCAACTGAAGAACACTGCAATCATCCCAATCGCCGGAGCCAGGGTCATGGCTCCGGCGCATCTTTTCTTCCTGCAGGTTTTGTTGTCGTTCCGCTGCTCTTTTGGCTGTCATTACGCAGCCGCGCGGAGAAATCTGCTGCTGCCTTTATTCGCTGGCCACCGCAGCAAACCGCAACTCCAGCGCACCCTCCAGCACCCGCACCGCAATCGTTTCCAGCGATGCTGCAATCCAGGTCGCCTTGTCCAGTTGTTGCATCGAGTGCGTTCCCAGCACGGCAAGCACCTGCGATCCAGCCGCAATCCCGGCTCCCACTCCCGACGGCGCATCCTCCACCACCACGCACTCCGCAGGAGCCAGTCCCAGCAACTCCGCCCCGCGCCGGTACGGCTCCGGATCGGGCTTGCCTCGCACGACCATATCGCCCGAGATCAATCGCTCCGGCACCGGAAGCCCTGCTGCCGCCAGCCGAGCCACCAAAAGCCTCCGCGTCGCGCTGGTTACAATCGCCCACCGCTCCAGCGGAAGACTCTCCAGCATTGCCTTCGCGCCAGGCAGCACCACAATGTCGCCGGTATCGGCAATCTCCAGGTCCTCGATCACGCGCAGCCCTTCAGCAACCTGCGCCTCATCGAACTCCGGCTTTAGCATCCGCACCACATCGACCGCGCGTGTGCCATGCGGAACGTTGTAGCTCTCCGCATTCTCAACTCCGTAGAGTGCGCACCACTGCCGCCAGCACCGCACCACCGAATCGACAGAACTGATCAGCACGCCGTCCATGTCGAACAGCAGTCCCTTGGTCTCCACAGATACCGCTTCCAGCTTCTTCACCTAACCCCCACATGCACTGATACGCCGCCATCGCTGCCGTATCGGTCGAAATCAGCCTGATACCGACGAGCGAGCGGCGTCTTCCACACCTCCGCCCACGTCGCCCAAACGCTCATTGGCAGCTCACCCTCAGGCGTGAAGACCGCAAACGTCCCGGGCTCAATCTCAATCTTCTTCATTCCCTCGGGAACCGCCGCAGCCGCATCGACGGCGCATCCGATCACCGCCGTGTACGCCCCCATAAAGTCGGCTTCGTATTCGCAGTACACGCCGTAGACCGCATCGTCCAGCCGTGCATCCACCACCGCCGCGCCACCCATCGCATGAAATCTGCGCCACAGATCGCCAATCTTCTCAGGAGTCTCGTTCGAAACCCGCGCGCAGATCCCGAGAATCGTCAATCCGCCCTCGTGACGGACCTCGAAGGTCAAGCCGGCCGCCCCGCCAGCACAAACTGTCGCGCAGCTTCCAGAATCTGCGTCACGCTTGCCACCGCACAGCTCTCGCAGTACACGCGCAGCAGCGGCTCCGTTCCGGAGGCACGCAACAGCAGCCACGTCTCCGCCGCATTCTGCTTGCCAACGCACGCCGGATTCTCCAGAAAGAACTTGATGCCGTCCATCGTCTCCACCCGCAGCACCTTCATCCCGGCCATCGTATCGCCGGCCGTCAGTGCGCGCGCGCGTGCAATCGCCGACTGCTTCAATTCCTCGTCAATGTGCATGTCGATGCGCCCATACTGGTGCTCGCCAAACTCTGCCTGCAAGGCCGCCACCAACTGGCCCAGCGTCTTCTTCTCATCGGCCATCACATTCGCCAGCAGCAGCGCGTTCAGCAGCCCATCGCGTTCCGGCAGATGCTTGCTGATGCCAACCCCGCCCGACTCTTCGCCGCCCACCAGGATGTCATGCTCCAGCATCAGGTCCACCACAAACTTGAATCCGATACCGTGCTCATGCAGCCTGCGTCCATTTTTTGCGGCAATGCGGTCAATCATCTTCGTGGTGTTGAAGGCACGCGTCAGGTCGCCTGGCCACTGCTTGCGCTCGACCAGCCACTTCGCCAGGATGGCCAGGATCTTGTGCGCATCCACCACATTGCCGTACTCGTCCACGGATCCAATGCGGTCCGCATCGCCGTCTGTAATCAGGCCCGCGTCGCACTTCTCCGCCACCACGGCCAGCTGAGTCGCATGGATGTGCGGCAGAATCGGCTCTGGATTGATCCCCGGAAACAGCGGGTTCAGCTCGCTGCGTATCTCGACAAAGGGAATCTCCAGCCGGGTAAAAATCGACGCAATCACGCCGCGCCCGCAGCCGTACATATCGTCGATCAGAAACTTGTAGCCCGACTTCTGAATCGCTTCCAGATCGACAAACCGCGCCAACGCCGTAATGTACTCGGGGTTGAAGTTCACCGCTTCGATGCGCGCCTTCTTCGCGGCGTCCGGCAGCGGCACGTCCAGGTAGCTCTCAATCGCGGTCATGATCGAAGGCTTGCCCGAGCCGCCATAGCTCGCCTTATACTTCACGCCATTCCACTCCGCCGGGTTATGGCTGGAGGTAATCATCACTCCGCCCGCTGCCTTGCGTCCGCGCACCGCATACGAGAGCGCCGGCGTCGGCGTGATCTCCGAGGCCAGCGAAACCGGAATTCCCGCGGTTGCCATCACCTCCGCCACGGCACACGCAAACGACCGCGAACCGAACCGAGTGTCGTACCCAATACATACTCCGAGTTTCGGATCCTCATGCTGCAGCACGTAGTGCGCAATGGCCCGCGCGGCCACCCGCACATTGGCAAAGGTAAAGTCGTCGGCAATAATGCCGCGCCATCCATCCGTCCCAAACTTGACCGCTGACTTTGTCTCTGCCATAGCCCGTCCGTTTCTCCCTGTGGTGCTGCGATGGACAATGTCGTGCTCGGAAGGTCCTGAATTCGCCGTCTCTAAATCAAATCGTCTCGACCGCCAGCCTTCAACTCCGCAACCACCTTACCCACATCCTGCGAGCGTTCTCTCGTGGTAATCAACAGCGCATCCTCGGTCTCCACCACCACCAGGTCGTTCACGCCAATCACGGCGACAGTCTTGCCCAGGGCGTATACATAGTTCCCTTGCGCATCGATCACCACGCTGCCCTTCTTTACGCCATCAAGCACGTTCTTCCGCCCGCCTTCCTCTGGAGAGCCCTCCGCCAAGTGCTCATGCAGCGACGCCCACGACCCCAGGTCGTTCCATGCAAAGTCCGCCGGCAGGCAGTAGATCTCCGACCCCATCTCGCCTTTGGCCGAGCGCCGCTCCAGCACCGCATAGTCGATGCTGATGTTCTCGCACTGCGGATACACCTCTGCAAATACACGCTCAAAGTCAGGCGTCCCAAATGCCGCCGCAATCTGTGCCAGCAGCGGCGCCATCTTCGGCGAGTGCTCCCGAATCGCATTGGCCAGCGTCCGCGCGCTCCACAGAAAAATCCCGCCATTCCACACGTAGTTTCCAGAAGCGACAAACTCCTCCGCCCGCACCCGGTCCGGCTTCTCCGTAAACCGCTTCACCCGCCGCACCGGCACGCCGGAGATCGCACTCTCGGCGGACGCTCCCAGCTCAATGTAGCCGTAGCCGGTCTCAGCACGCGTCGGCGGCACACCCAGCACCACCATTCGCTCACCGCTCGCCGCCAGTTCAATCCCCGCCCGGATCACTTCGACAAATCGCGCTTTGTTTGCCACCACATGGTCCGACGGAAAGATCCCAATCACCGTATCAGGCTCTTTCGGCTCCAGCAGGAACGCCGCCAGCGCGCATGCGGGCGCCGTATTCCGCGCCACCGGTTCGCTCAGGATGTTGCTCCGCGGCACCTGCGGCAACTGCTCCGCAATCACCCCGTCCAGCAGCTTGTTCGTGATCACCCAAACGTCGCTCGCCGCGGCCAGGGGCAACAATCGGTCCAGCGTCTGCTGGATCATGGTGCTGTCGCCGTCCAACTGCAACACCTGTTTCGCCCTGGCCTTCCGGCTCCTGGGCCAGAAGCGCGTCCCACTGCCGCCTGCAAGAATCACCGGAGCAAACCGAGGCCCCGTCGTACCGTCCGCACGATTCATAGTCACCCATGTTAGTGGAAATTCGGCGCTTAGCCTAACGTCTTGAAGTACTCCCGCATCCGCTTCACACCCTCGTCAACCACATCCGCAGACACGGCATAGCTCAACCGCACATGTTCGCTCGTCCCAAACGCCTCGCCCGGGACCACCACCACATGCGCCTCCGTCAGCAGTCTGGACGCAAGCTCCGACGCCGACTTGATGCCGTCCTGGCCGATGAATGCGCTTACGTTCGGGTACACATAGAACGCGCCCTGCGGCACTGTGCAGGTCAATCCCGGGATCGTCTCAAACCCCGACAGGATCTGGTTGCGCAGCTTCAGGTAGTCCGTCCGCATCTCCGCCACGCACTCCTGCGGTCCCGTCAGCGCCGCAATCGCCGCCTTCTGCACAATGCTGGTCGTGTTCGACGTGCTCTGCGACTGCAGCTTGCTCATCGCAGAGATCACCTGCTTCGGTCCCAGCGCAAATCCCGCGCGCCAGCCGGTCATCGCGTACGTCTTGGAGAGCGAGCCCAGGATCACGACGTGCTCCTTGCAGTCCGTAAACGTCCCGCCGCTCACCGCCGCGCCGGTAAAGTTCAGGTACACGTAGCACTCGTCCAGCAGCACGTAGATGCCGCGCGCATGCGCCAGGCGGACAATAGCCTCCAAATCTGCTGGCGATACGACGGCGCCTGAAGGGTTCGACGGAGTATTCAGGATGATCGCCTTGGTCCGCGGCGTGATCGCAGCTTCAATCATCGCCGCTGTAATGCGAAAGTCCTCGCGCTCGTCGCTCTCGACCAGGACCACCTTACCGCCCGCATACTGGATGATGTCCTTGAACGACACCCAGTACGGCACCGGCAGAATCACCTCGTCTCCGTGGTCCACCAACACCTGCACCGCATTGAACAGCGCCAGCTTGCCGCCGGTTGTGAATACGCACTCCTCCACGGAATAGTTCGAGCCAAAGTCCGCCGAATGCCGCTCCACTACCGCCTTGCGCACCGCCGGCATGCCCGCCACATTCGTGTACTTCGAGAAGTTCTTCTCGATCGCGTCAATCGCGGCGTCCTTGATGTGCTTCGGGGTGGCAAAATGCGGCTCGCCCGCGCCAAAGTTGGCCAGGTTGGTCCCCGCCGCCTCCATCTTCAGCGCCTCCGCGGTAATGGCCATCGTGGCCGACACTTCAATCCGGTTAATCCGGTCCGTCAAAACCTTCATCGCCGTTGTACTCATCCGCAGTTACTCCTAGCTATAGTCTTTCAGATTTCCCTGGCAAGATAAAGCAGCACATCGGCTTCGCCTGTCACGGCGGACTTCGCCTTCATCGAGCGGCCGCGTAATCCATTTCCGAATCAGGCAAAGGATTACCTGCGAACCATGTCGCGTCGGGATAGACTTTCCCCATCACAATCCTCTAAATTGATGTATCTACAAAATAATTGATTCCTAGGGAGGGTCCGTGCGCATCACGATATCGGTGGCATTCGCACTTCTGGCAACGTCGGCATCCGCCCAGCAGTACCAAGGCCCGGGTGCGGATTGGGTCGCCTTGCTTCTCAGCCGAGCAAGCGGATGGAGTTGTCCGGGGAGTCCTAACGCGCCAACCTCCGCTGTCGCACCCACCGCTGCCGCCAATCGGTGCGTCCGCGACACCTATGTCAACTCGGCCCTACAAGCTGCATGGGGCGCGGAATGCGAGGCCCGGGCGAATCGTACTACCGCTGCATACGGTGACGAGTCGATCATGGCATCGTCGCTCCAGGCCGCCGCGAGTCTCTGTTCGACGGCACCCTACGTCAGCTCCTCCGGTTTGGATACGTCCTGTGTGACCACCAGGTTCCTGAGTTGCAGCGATCTCGCTCCCTTCATAACCCAACCCCAGACCTCATCATCGATCGAGCAACAGGCGCTCCAAGTCCTCCAGAATGGCCCCGGGAGCAACGCCGCTCAGCAAGATTCCTTCAATATTCCAGCTCCAGCCAGAGGGGACGTCGAGTCTCAGGCATTGATCAATCTTCAGACAAGCGCCACCCAACTCACAGCCGAGCAACAAGCGGAGCAGATTCGACAGGCCCAGGCTCTGGCCGCCAACCCTCCCGCCCGTGCATCCAGAACCGATGTCCCCGAGGATAACGACGCCGCTTCTAACACTTCCGACAGCGGAGAGGACCAGACCAGTTCCTCGTCTGGAATATCCGCGGACGATGTGGTAAATGCCTTCAATCAGGGCATGCAGAGAGGTCAAGGCAGTTCTGTATCTTCCCCGCCTGCCAAACCTGCACAGCAGAAGACTCCCAAGGCCCCGACCAAACCAGCCTCAACCGCGCATTGCACGGGTGCTGGAAACGCTGTCACCGGGGAGCAGGCGTGCAGCCAGTAAAAGCCATAGACCAAGGCATCGGTGACCTCACACAGCACCCGTGATTGTGTCTCTCAATCGCCCATTTCACCAGGTTGTAGCTTTCAAGAGTGACGAGGAGAGTCGAATGGATCGCCTTGTAAGCCATCGAGAAACTTATGTCTTGCAGTCTTGCTTGATTCTTACGTTTAGTGCGTTGCTGCTTCAGTCCGCACGTTCGCAAACGGCCATCCCGTCGCCACCGCCATCCGCCGGCGGGGCGACGATGAACGATACGGTCAGGTTCATTAACGACCAGCAACTTGCCGCCGGCGCTGTCATGACTCATTTCACCGAGTCTGGAGATATCGATAACAGCGGCACCAACGGACTCCATTGGGGAAAAGCCTGGCTGGCGGACGCGTGCACGTTGGTTGTCGAATACAAGAACCATCAGGAGGACAGGGACTACATGCAGTTCGCACAATCGATCACGGACCTCTCTGCCATAGACCCGAGGAACGTAAGGGTCGAGTTGGAACCGGAGTGGGAGAAGCGCGAGGGGCTGAAAAATGGAAAGAATGTCCTGATGGTCGATGACCCACCCCTGTATATCGTTACCTTCGGCGACGCCGAGGACTATCACTTTTCCTCGCTCGATCAGGATCAGGCAGTCAATGTTGCCAAGGCTTATATTCATGCGGTCGCGCTATGCCGCTCCGGCTCACAGGCTGGGATGCCCGTCCCCCCCTCGGGGCCGTCGCTCGCACAGACCCTCGACTATGTAAATTCCCGCATCACGGGCGGCAAGATCTACGTGAGCAACAACTTATTAGTGATCGACGCCACATTCCATTACAAGGACTATAACCTGCACGACTACGACAAGCAGGAGGAAGACAAAATTCCCGTAAAGGACCTCTCCGACCTTGAAATTCGTTCGCAAGACGGGTCGGACGGTGGCAGTTACGTCAGGTTGGACTGTAGTCGTGGCAATCCAGATTGCATGGATGCACACACCATGGATCCGCACGCCCACAACAAAGACTTTCGCGATAAACAGGAAAAAACGGGCGCAGTGTTAATAGGACCGTTTGCCGATTCCAGTGAGGACGAACGAATGGTAAATGCTGTTCGACACCTCCTTGGACTTCTCAATTTGCAATACGAAATGCAAAAGAGATCACATGGGGCTGATGATCCGTTCAAATGACAAGGACGTCGTGGCCCCCGTGTTCATGGGTGGCTTCGACGGAAGCTTCCGCGTCGAATTCCATCATCCTCCGCCGCCCTTCCGCACGACCCAGGTCGTCATCGACCGCTGCCCTTGCACCACCGTCGTCTTCAGCGGATCCACCAGGCTCCCACCCAACTGCCGGGTTCGTCCCATCAGCATCGCCTCGTCCACCAGATACCATACCTGCCCGTCCGGCATCCGGAACTTCCGCTCCGAACCACCCACCCGTTCAAACTCCATCCCAATGGTCGACGCCAGCCG
>Ga0302275_10002374_pt1 | contig 19811 bp, 24 predicted proteins | sample III_Bog_N2_2_FD_200229 | JGI IMG/M metagenome (GOLD analysis project Ga0302275, IMG submission 200229) | Peat permafrost microbial communities from Stordalen Mire near Abisko, Sweden - III_Bog_N2_2 | ecosystem: Environmental > Terrestrial > Soil > Wetlands > Peat | place: Sweden: Abisko... | reverse complement strand
GACAGGTTACAACGTCGCGCCGTATGGCCTTGAGCAGTACCGCGCGAACCTCGGGCCGTCGGATCTTTTCGCGCGCGAGAAGTTCATTTTCGTCTATCAGGACATCCGCGGGCGGTTTATGAGCGAGGGCGAATATGTGGCGATCCGGCCGCACAAGGCGACGCTGAGCGGTCCGAAGGACACGGACGAAACGACGGATACTTGGGACACGATCGACTGGCTGGTGAAGCATGTTCCGGGGAACACCGCGAAGGTGGGCATGTACGGGATTTCGCAGCCGGGATTTTATGCGACGGCGGGTATGATCGATGCGCATCCGGCGCTGGTAGCGGTTGCGCCGCAGGCCCCCGTGACCGATTACTACATGGGTGACGACGTTTATCACAACGGCGCGTTCATGCTGGCGCACCGATTCAATTTCTACATGGGATTCCGCGGGCGTGAAGGCGATCCGGAGCCGCCGCAGCCCGCGCTGCCGTTCCAGTTCGGCACGCCGGACGGCTACGATTTCTACCTGCAGATGGGGTCCTTGGCGAATGCGGATGAGAAGTATTTCAAGCATCGGCAGCCGCTCTGGAACATGAACATCGAGCACACGACTTACGACGAGAACTGGCAGTCGCGCGCCATCTGGAAGCACCTGAAGAACATCAGGCCCGCAGTGATGCTGGTGGGCGGCTGGTACGACACGGAAGATCCGCAGGGGCTTCTGCGGCAGCACTATTTCATGGAGAAGAATAATCCTCCGGCGGTGGAGATGCTGGTGATGGGGCCGTGGAATCACGGCGGTTTTGCACGTGGCGACGGCGACCGGCTGGGAAACGTGAATTTCGGGTCGAAGACGGCGCTGTATTATCGGGAGCACATTGAGTTTCCGTTCTTTCTGTATCACCTGAAGGGGCGGGGTGACGGGAAGTTCCCTAAGGCGTACGTGTTTCAGACGGGGCTGAACCAGTGGCGCAAATTCGATACGTGGCCGCCCGCGGAGGCGAAAGCGGCGTCGATTTATCTGGCCGAGCAGGGAAAACTGGAATGGCAGCAGCCGCGCGCGGCGGCTTTCGACGAATACCTGGCGGACCCGAATAAGCCGGTGCCGTATGTGGGGTCGCTGAACACGCGGATTCTGAATACTTATATGACCGAAGATCAGCGTTTCGCGGCGACGCGGCCGGATGTGCTGGTTTATAAGTCGGAAGTGCTGGATCACGACGTGACGATATTCGGGGGGATCGATGTGGATCTGAAGGTGTCGACCACCGGGACGGATTCCGACTTCGACGTTAAGGTGATCGATGTGTATCCCAACGATACGCCGGATTACAATGCCGCGGCGACGGCAGCGATTGCCGGGCCGGGGGCGACCGCGGCGGTTTCATCAATGGGCGGGTATCAGCAATTGGTGCGCGGCGAGCCGTTTCGGGGGAAGTTCCGCAAGAGCTTCGAGAAGCCGGTGCCGTTCGAGCCGGGTAAGCCGGACCGGATTGCGTTCACGCTGCCGGATGTGGCGCATACGTTTCGCGCGGGGCATCGGATCATGATTCAGGTGCAGAGCTCGTGGTTTCCGCTGACGGACCGGAATCCACAGAAATTCATGGAAATTCCGAAGGCGCTGAAGTCGGATTTCGTGAAGGCGACGCAGCGGGTTTATTTTGGCGGGGCGGACGGATCGAAGATCAGTTTCCGGATGGTGGAGTAGGACCGCGAGGTCCTGAATGGACAGGTATCGGTGTTATCCGGCTACGACCGACCATGATTCTTCCCCTCTGGTCGGGGATATCGACGAGGGACCTCAAGGGGCATCTGGAAGAGCACCATGGCCACGCCGCCCCCCGGCAGACTTTGGCCCCGGGCAATAACGCCGCCCGCCCCCGAATACCACCCTCGCGTCCCCGCGGACACGCTAGCATGGACTCATGAAAAGAATTATCCTGGCTTTGTCCGCCCTCGCCGTCGCCATGGCCGGATTGCTCGCAGCCGCGAATACCTTCAACGCCCCCTCCACAATCCTCCACGTCGTAGTAGTCAAATGGAAGGCCGATTCCACCCCCGCCCAGCAGCAGGCCGCCATCGACGGCATCCGCAAAATGGCGGGCACCGTCCCTGGTATCAAGACCGTCTGGGTAAAAAAGGTCAAGGTTCAGCCCGCCGACTACAACACTGTCTTCGCCATCGAATTCGAAACCAAAGCCGCCTTCGACGCCTACACCAACAGCCCCGGCCACAAGGATTGGGAGAAGCTCTACCTGCCCTACCGCGAAGAGAGCAACACCCAGGATATTACTAACTGAGACATCACCAACTAAACCGATGGCGCTCGAATTCACAACCTCCCACCTCGACGACTCGATAGCCCTGTTCCGCTACTACAAGGGCCTGGCCGAGCGTGCCATAGCGCAGGTCGCGGACGAACAGCTAACCGCCACGCTCGACGCCGAGATGAATTCCATCGCCCAGATCGTCAAACACATCGCCGGTAACATGCGCTCCCGCTGGACCGACTTCCTTACCAGCGATGGCGAAAAGCCCGACCGCAACCGCGACGCCGAATTCGAAGCCCCGCCCGAAACCCGCGAGGCTCTGCTCGCTCTCTGGGAGTCCGGCTGGACCTGCCTCTTCGCCGCCCTCGAACCCCTCACCGAAGCCGATCTGCACCGCTCCGTCACCATCCGTGGCGAGGCCCATTCCGTCCTCCAGACCATCAACCGCCAGCTCGCTCATTACCCCTACCACATCGGCCAGATCGTCATGCTGGCCAAGCACTTTCAAAGCCGCCAGTGGAAATCGCTCAGCGTTCCGCGTGGCAGGTCGGGCGACCTCAACCGCAGGGTACTGGCCGGCGAGGCCAGTCAGAGATAGAGCTTTGAACGTCACCGATAAACCCCGGCCCGGCGCCCTCCTGCGCCAGTTAGGACTGGTCAGCGCCACCGCGCTCGTCGTCTCGAACATGATCGGCACCGGCATCTTCACCACCACTGGCTTCATGGTGGGCGACCTCGGCGATGCCCGCATCGTCCTTCTCGTCTGGCTTGTGGGTGCCGTCTTCGCCCTCTGCGGCGCGCTCACCTACGCCGAACTCGGCGTCAATTTCCCCAGTTCGGGCGGCGAGTATGTCTATCTCACGCGTGCGTTCGGCGCCGCCTGGGGTTTCATGTCGGGCTGGATCTCCTTCTTCGCCGGCTTCTCCGCCCCCATCGCCGCCGCCGCCCTGGCCTTCTCCGACTACGCCGGCTACTTCCACCCCGCGCTGCGCCAGGTCAATGAAAAGTGGACCATCGGCTCTGGCGCGTTCGAGCTCAAGATCGGAGGCGCGCAACTCGTCGCCTGCTCGCTCATCGCCGTCTTCACCGTAATCAACTTCTTCGGCGTGAAGCGCGTCGCGCGCCTTCAGAACGTCCTCACTGGCACCAAGCTGCTCGTCATCGGCGGCCTGATTGTCGCGGGTTTCACCGTAGGGCAGGGAAGCTGGGATCACCTCTGGACGCCCGTCTCGCGCACCTCGCCCAACCCCGTACCCATCGCCTTCGTCATCAGCCTGCTCTGGGTCATGGTCGGCTACAGCGGCTGGAATGCCGCCACCTACGTCGGCGAGGAACTCAAGCAGCCCGACCGCACTTTGCCTCTTTCTCTCGGCATCGGCACGGCGATTGTAACGGTCGCGTACCTCGGCCTGAACCTGCTCTACATCTACGCCACGCCGCTCGCGAAAATGAAGAACGTGGTGGCCGTCGGCTCGCTCGCCGCCGCCAATCTTTTCGGCCCGAACATCGGTGGCGTGTTTGCCGCGCTCATGGCCATCTCCCTCATGTCCACCGTCAACGCCATGGTCACCATCGGCCCGCGCGTGTACTACGCCATGGCCCACAACGGCGCGTTTTTTCAGGCCGCCGGACGGGTGCATCCGCGCTGGCATACTCCCGTGAACGCCATCGTGATGCAGGGCATCTGCGCCATGGTTATGACGCTCACGCCATTTCCCGAACTCATCATCTACATCGGCTTCAGCCTTACGTTCTTCACCGTGATGGCGGTGGCTTCGGTTTTCGTTTTCCGGCGGCGTACCGAATGGCAACGCCTGCGTGCCGTCGGATTTCTGTTTCCCCTGATCCCTGGTGCTTACATTCTGGTCGGCCTCTGCATGATCGTCTACGGAGTGATCTGGGCTCCTGTGCCTTCCGTCGCCGCGCTTGCCACCATACTTGCGGGCGGCGCCGTTTATCACATGAGCGCGCGGCGTGCCGTCTGATTCCGCCCCGCGCCGGTGGCTCATCCCGCTGACCGTTGCCCTCGTTCTGGCGTTCTATTTCTTCTTCACGTGGAAGTCGCTCGGCCTGTATTTCGACAACGACGACATGATGAACCTCTATCTCGCGTGGAGTAAGCCGCTCGCGGAAGTGCTCCGTCCTGTAGGTGGCCTGTTTTATCGCGCCATGTTTGCAATGGCGGGCTTCAACCCGGTGCCATTCCGGATCGCAGTCCTCGCGCTCGGAGCGCTCAACATCGGCCTGTGCTGGTGGTTCACAAAGCTGATCTCGGGTTCGGACCGGGTCGCGGCGCTCGCGATCCTGCTCTTCGCCTTTCACTCGCGCCTCATGGAGGTCTGGTGGCGCACCGCCATGGTTTACGACCTGCTCTGCTTCACGTTTCTCTACTTCGCCGCCTGCCTCTACCTCGATGCCAGAAAACGCAATGCCATGCCCGGTCCGGGACGATCCGCCGCGATCCTAATCTCATTTCTACTCGCGCTGGGAGCAAAAGAAAACGCCCTGGCCCTCCCAGTAATCCTCCTTGCCTGCACTTGTAGGGTCAGGGCTTCGGCCCTGCCGCCAGGCTTCCGCCTGGCGCGAACTGTGCAATGGCCCATAACCCTAACCCTGATCTGCATCCCCTACCTTTACCTCAAAACCCACGGCCCGATGTCGACCAACGTCTTCTACGCACCCGAATACACATTCACCCACTTTGCCGGAGCATGGTCGAAATTCCTGGGCTACCTTCTCGTTCTGAATCACGACGTCCAACCGTGGAAAGCCATCGCCATCCTTGCCGCCCTACTCTGCATAGCCGCACTCGCCCGATCCCGCCAACTGACACTGGCTTGGGTCATTCTCTTCGCCACGACCCTCCCCGTTGCCTTCATCCCCTATCGCGGAGGCTACGTCCTCTACACCGCCTATCCCGGAGCAGCCCTGTACGCCGCGACCATCCTGGTCGCCGCCCAGGATTACGTTACCAAAACCCAGCCGCAATACCGAACCGCACTCGCCTGCGCCGTCTTCGCGCTCGCAGGCTGGCGATGGGGCAAACTCAACCTCCACGATCAGCGTATCGATCCCCGTCCCTGGCTCTACGAAAGCCAGCGGCAAGTCCACGCCATGGCAGATCAAATGCTTGCTCTCAACCCACACCTGCCGAAAGGCGCACGCGTCCTATTCCTCGAAGACGCCTTCGGCACCGACGAATGGACGCCCTACTTCGTCATGAAACTGCTCTATCGCGACGCCAGCCTCGTGCCCGACCGCATCAAGATGATGGACCGCAAACCCACCGACTGGAACGAATACCAATACGTCCTCACCTTCGACGCCGGCCGGTACCGCCAACTCAAGCCGTAACCCACCGGCGGCATTCACCGGTACTTCCCCGCGCTTCGCCGATTACCTCGTGCCTTCTCCCCGCACTCCGCCGTAACCTGAAAATCGAAAGACACCACATGAGAATCTACTACCCAGGCACCCTCATGATCCCGGCAGTCCTGTTGACCATGGCGCTTCTCACGCTCACCAACGGCTTCGGTATCATTCAGGTCGCGCGGCTCTGGAGTTTCTGGCCGGTAACGCTCATTGCGACCGGACTGGAGGAAATATATTTATGGTCGACTTCGAAAAACGGCCGGTAACCCTCAAAGCGGGTTTCCGCGTTAACATCTGCAGCGCCGGAAACGGCGCAATCGGCGGCGTGCTGCTGGTGCTGCTCGGCAGCCTGCTGTTCATCGACAATCTCGACCTGCTGCCGTTCAGCGTCGCCAGCGCCTTCTGGCCCCTGGCCGTACTTGCGTTCTGTGCCATCGGTTTCGTCCGCACCGGCAACCCGATTGTGCGCGTCTGGAGCGTCAGCGGGATGGTCTGGGGAGCGCTGCTGCTGCTCGATACGGTCCATCTGATCCGCATCAGAGACGGTGTGTTCTGGCCGCTGGCCCTGATCACCACCGGCGTCACGCTGCTGATGTTCCGGCTGCGCTGGCAGGGTACGACATGGAAAGGTTTTGCCGACCGCTGGGTCATTGCCTCGAACACCAAAGCCCGCTCCACCAGCGGCAAACTGGATGAACACGTTGTCTTCAGTGGAGTGAAACGCCGCATCGAAACAGTTGCGTTCGAAGGAGGCGACCTCTCGTGCGTGTTCGGCAGCATTGACATCGATCTGCGCAACGCGTCTATTTCCACGCCCGACCGTCAGGCCACAGTGGAGGCAAACTGCGCGTTTGGCAATATCGTGCTGCGCGTCCCGGAAAGCTGGCGCGTCAATCTGAAGGGCAACGCGGTGTTCGGCACTTATAACGACAAAACCATTCCGCCCCGTCCCGATCCCGGCAGCCTCACGCCTACACTCTCCGTCTGCGGCGGCACAGCCTTCGGTGAGGTTGTGGTCCGGAATTAATGCACCCCGTTCTGCAGAACTGGCGGCGCTTCGGGCTGTGGATGGGAGCGTGGATTCCGCTCGGCGCGATCCTGATCCTCGTTGCGCGCCTCTCCGGCCACCTCACGTTTTTCGAAGCGATGGCCGTGATGACGCCCGCCATCATTGTGATGGCGTTCGTCTGCCTGTCGCCGTTCTACGTCTGCCGCTCGCTGCCGCTGCGTTCCGCGCCGCGCGAGAAAATCCTGATTAACCATCTGGCGGCGGCGTTCATACTGACCGGCGGCGTCATGCTGGTCGGGCGATTCGCGGCTTCGCTGCTGACGCCGTCGTTTCATCGTCTCGATGAGCGCTTTGGCACCGCCGTACCGGTGCTTGCGCTGGTCGTGCTCATGATTTATTTCGTCGCGGTCGCGCTGCACTACGCCGCGCTGGAACTCGAAGCTTCGCGGCGCAACGAGATTCTCGCGCGCGAAGCGCAACTCAAAGCGTTGAAGGCCCAGGTGAATCCGCACTTCCTTTTCAACAGCCTGAATTCGATCAGCGCGCTGACCACCATCGACGCCGGCCAGGCCCGCGAGATGTGCGTGCGGCTGGCGGATTTTCTGCGCACCTCACTGCGCCTGGGCGAGCGCGTCACAGTTTCGTTTGCCGAAGAGATGGCGCTCATGAAGATGTATCTCGATGTCGAGCAGGTGCGCTTCGGCGGCCGATTGCGGATGAAGCAGGACATCGACCCGGCGTGCTCGGATTGCGATATGCCCGCGCTGCTGATTCAGCCGCTGGTGGAAAACGCCGTCAAGCACGGCATCGCCATGATGGCGGAGGGCGGGGAAATCGTGCTCGCGGGCACGCGCGATCACGACTGGCTGCGTTTTTCGATTACCAACCCGTACGATCCCGAAGCGCCGTCGACGGGCCGCAACGGTCTGGGGCTGCGCAATATCCGCGACCGGCTGGAATCGCGCTACGGCGGGTCGGCGCGTATGGAGATTAAGGTGGAGGAGCGATTGTATTCGGTGATTCTGACGTTGCCCGCGGGGAAGCGGAAATGAGCATACGGGTTGTCATGGCGGACGATGAGGAACTGGCGCGGCGCGTATTGCGCGAGCACCTCAATACCGAATCCGATATCGAAATCGTGGCGGAGTGCTCGAACGGCTTCGAGGCAGTAAAGGCGGTGAACGAACTCGCGCCGGATCTGGTTTTTCTCGATGTGCAGATGCCGAAGCTCGATGGTTTCGAAGTGATCGAACTCATCGACAGCGACGCTGCTGTGGTCTTCGTAACGGCTTACGATCAGTACGCGATGCGCGCCTTCGATGCCGCCGCGGTGGATTATCTGTTGAAACCCTACAGCGCCGACAGGTTCCGTGCGTCCCTCGAACGTGTGCGTGTGCGCCTGCGCGAAGCGAAACCGGCGGCTTCGGTCCCGAAGGATCTGAAACTCGCGTCGCGCGCGCCCGGCGATCACGTCGAGCGGATTGTCGTCAAGGATGGCCCCAAGGTACACGTGATCCCCGCGGGCAAACTGGATTACGCGGAGGCCCAGGACGATTACGTCGCGCTGCGCAGCGAAGGCCGTTTATGGCTGAAGCAGCAGACGATTTCGAGCCTGGAATCGGCTCTCGATCCGAGGCGTTTCATCCGCCTGCACCGGTCGTATCTGGTGAATGTTGAACGCATCGCTCGCATCGACGCCAACACGAAAGACACCTGGCTGGCGGTGCTGACGGACGGCACGAAGATCCCGGTAAGCCGCGGTGGCTACGCCCGATTCCGCGAAATCGTCGGCGGCGAATAAGCGCACCTCACGGCCTGCGCCGGAACACGTCCCAGAAATAATCCACCACGCGCTTCGGTAAATCCGGCGGCAAAGCGTCGCTTATGAAGCGACGGTGCATAATCGGCCCGATCAGCAGGTCCGTCGCTAAGTCGGTGTCCGTATCGTGCCGCAGTTCGCCGCTCCCGATCGCCCGCCCGAGAATGCGCCTGACCTGCGCCCGACGCGGTTCGAAAGCGAACTCCCGCATCGCCTTGGCGAACTGCGGATTGCTCATTGCGTAGCCGATGATCTTCGGCCAGACCGGTCCCAGTTCCTGCCGCTTCCGCGCTTCCGCAAGATACCGCACGAACTGCACCATATCCTCACGCGGATTGCCCGTGTCGAATTCGGGCAGCTTATCCGAATGGCTCCGCAGTACGTCGATCAGCAGCGCGTCCCGGTTGGCCCAGTGCTTGTACATGGTCGCCTTGCTCACGCCGGATTCGTATGCAATGGCGTCCATGCTGGTGACCTCAATGCCACGCTCGCCGATCAGACGGAGCGTGGCGTTAAGGACTTTCTCGTGTGCTTCTTTGCTGGGAGTACGCGCCACGTCAGAGTTGGATCCGGTTGAATAGCCGTCCTCCGACCACCAGGAAAACAGCCGCTACAATCGAAAGTACCGCAAGGTCCAGCGTGGCTCCGAAGTGGGTAACTCCGGTAAGCGCCATACGCAAACCATCGACGCCGTAGGACAGCGGATCTACCGCCGCAAGCGCGCCCAATACCGAAGGGACGTTGCTCAGCGGAAAGAGCGCGCCCGACAAAAAGAAGATCGGCATCACCAGAAAGTTCATGACGAACTGGAAGCCCTGGAAGTCGCTCAGAACCGAAGCGATGGCTGTGCCGAGCGCGGTGAACAGGATCGCGATCAGCGCCATGAACAGCAGCCCGAGAGGCAACGCCGCCAGGCTTGGCCGGAAGCCCGAGATCACGCAGATCACGAGCACGATGAAGCCCTGAATCATCGCGACCGTCGCGCCGCCCAGTGTGCGCCCGATCATGATCAGAATGCGCGGCACCGGCGCCACCAGCATCTCTTTCAGGAAGCCGAACTGGCGGTCGAAGATCAGTTCAATGCCGGAAAAGATCGACGTGAACAGGATGGTCATGCCAATCACGCCGGGCGCGAGGAACTGAATGTAATTGCCCTGTCCGGCCTTGGCAAACACCGGCCCGAAGCCAAATCCGAGGCCCAGTAAAAACAGTAAAGGCTGACCCAGCGACGCCAGAATGCGCGGCTTCGAACGGATATAGCGCTTTAATTGCCGGAGCCACAGAATATAGATTGTAGTCATCGTCTCCCCCTGAACATTTTCGCCATGTTGCGCATGGTCGCCGCGGCGTCCGCGCCCTCTTCCCGGATGGACGATCCGGTCAATGCGAGGAACGCCTGCTCCAGCGTTTCCGATTTGGTCTGAAGCTTCAACTCGGCCGACGTGCCCTGTGCCACGATGCGGCCGTGGTCGATGATCGCGATGCGATGCGCCACGCGGTCGGCCTCTTCCATGTAGTGAGTGGTGAGAAACACCGTCACGCGCTCTTCTTCGTTGAGCCGCCTGACGTGCGTCCAGAGTTGATTGCGCGTCTGCGGGTCGAGCCCGAGCGTCGGCTCATCGAGAAAAATGATCTTCGGTGTGTGGAGCAGGCTGCGCGCAATCTCAAGCCGCCGCTTCATGCCGCCCGAAAATTGTTTGACCGGATGATTGCGCCGGTCGGCCAGTTCGAAAAGTTTCAGCAGCATGTCGATACGTTCGTTGCGAAGCTTCTTCGGAACGGCGTAGAGCGCGCCGTGAAGGTCCATGTTTTCGAATGCCGTAAGCTCGTCGTCGAGGCTCGCGTCCTGGAACACAATGCCGAATCGTTTGCGCGCTTCGTTCTGGTGCGTGGCCGGATCGAGGCCGTCGATCTCAACCTTGCCGCTGGTGGGACGCAGCAGCGTGGTGAGCATCTTGATGGTCGTAGTTTTGCCCGCGCCGTTGGGGCCGAGGAAGGCGAAAATCTCGCCCTGCGCGACGTCGAAAGAGATGTCGTCTACGGCGCGGATTTCGCCGTAAGTCTTAACCAGGTTGTCCGCCCGAATCATGTATGCAATACTAAACGGTTCAGTTTAGTTATGTCAAGATGTCGGGCTCGTTCCAGGCGATGATGGCCTCCGGCATCGACAGAACCAGGAAATTCACGGCGAAGGACAGCGTGGATACAATGCGGTGGTGCGCGTGCCACCAGGCGGGATCGTCGGCAACAGCCGCAAATAACCCCGAACACGAAATCGCAATCACGGCGAGGATCAGGTAGGACCGGGCCATCGCGAAGTCGCGCACGCGCGCCTGACGCTCGTCCGGGCGCGGGGCTTCATAGGGCGAAGCACGGAGCGTGTAAGCGCGGCTGAATCTCATGACCGCGACGAACGCGAGGATCGAAACCGCCGCGGGCAGGAGAGCCAATAAGGCCACGGTCTTGTTCGCGGTTGCTAACCCCGCGAAGGTCACGAGATAGAGGCCGTACATCGCGATTACCAGCCTGCGCCGCTCCATGCGGTTTTCGGTGCGGAACATCCTATTCCCCTCCTTCGGACGACGTGTCCGTCTCGTTCCACGCGATGAGCGATTGCGGAAGCGTGGAAGTCAAAAGCATTACAGCCCAGAAAACGTAATTCCATTCCCCGTCCGTCAGGCGCACATGCTGCCCCGTTCCCATAAGCCCCGCGAAGAGAAGAAACAGGAATGAGATCACCAGATAGGATCGCGCCATCGCATGATCGCGGACTGCTGCCTCGCGCTCATCGGGATGAACAGGGTCGTGGCGCGACGTCTGAATGGCGAAGCGGCGGGTGAATTTGTAGATGCCGCGGTAAGCCAGGAAACACACGAGGGCCGGGAACACAGCCAGGAGTCTGCCATGCGAGAATGCCGTGCCCGCACCAGTCAAGAGAAAGGAACCATACAACGTTACGACCACAAGGCGCCGCCGTGCGCGCGTTGCCATCGCGGCCTCCGTTATTCCAGCATTCATACGAGTACCTCCGATTTGTTGCCGTGCATTCTATTCCGCCCCTTCGGTTGGCGAGTCCGGCTCATCCCACGCGATGAGCGACGGCGGCAACGTGAAGATCAGAAATACCAATATCCGAAGAACATAAGCACCTGCCAGGTGCGCAAACGGCGCGAACACCGAAGCCAGGATCACGACTCCGGATACGGCAAAGTAGGCGCGCGACAGGGCACGGTCGCGAATGCGCAGGTTGCGTTCATCGGGATCGGCGGGGCCAATTGGACTGGCTTGCCGTCCCGCGATCTTGTAGATGCCGCAACAGCAGAGGCCCGACAGCAGGATGAGCAGGAAGTCCGAAGGGCGGCGCAGATGGGCGTAGCCACCGGTGAACACGAAAGCCGCGTACATGATGCAGACCATCCAGCGCCGTTGGGCGCGCGAGGCGGTTTCGATTTCCAGAATGCGGATTTTGTTCACGTTACACAACTCCGTTGGCCAGCGTGTTGTCCCACCCTTGGCCCGGAGTAGCGGGATGCCACCAGCGCCCGCTGTTCGCCGCCGCGCTGAGCCAATGGAAGATCAGGATCGGCAGGCCCGAAGCAATCTGGCACGCGCGCGTCATGGCTTGGTCGCGCGTACGCTCTTTGGCTGGCGCCTTGACCCAGGAGAAGACGGCTCCGATGGCCAGGTTCGAGGCGTAGAGCGAGAGCAACATCCAACGCCGCGATGCGCGCCCCGCAGTGTTTATTCCCGAAATGTCAACGTCGGTCACGTTCTGAACCTCCTTGTGGAGTTCCGTTGAGGCGAAGCTGCGCGGTACTCATCGGCTCGAACGGCTGCCGCGAGAAGATCATCTCGACGGGCACGCCGAACAGTTCAGAAAGCTTGAATGCCAGATCGAGGCTGGGGGAATAGTCGCCCCGCTCGATGTAGCCGATGGTCTGGTAGTTGACGCCGATCGCATCCGCAACCGACTGACGGCTCAGGCTGCGCTCCGCGCGCAGGACCGCGATCCGGTTGTAGAGACGAACTTCCGTATTCCCCACAGACGAATTATTGCGTAAACACAACAATTCGTCAACAGAAAAAATCAGGACTTCTGCCAGTTCAGTCCCAGGCCTAGCTGGGTTTGCGCGAACTGGATGCTGCGGGTCAGATCGACGCGCTGCTGCTCTTTGAGCGCCTCGCTGTATTCGGCTGGTTTTGCACCGGGGGCATCCTCAATGACCATGGTGCCCATGAATGGATGGCCGTTCTTCGCCAGTTCGGCGAAGCGCACGAATTCGCTGGCCGGCATTTTCGGGAACCACTTCCAGAAGTCGCGCTCGTTATAAGGCAGGATCTGCGGTGGCCTCCCCGTGATGATTTCGAGTTGCAGCAGCGACTTCGGGCAGACCTTCTGGTAGAGCGTGAAGAAGGCGTTCCAGTCGATGATGCCGTCGCCCAGCGCGACCCATTGCGCCGCCGCGCCGCGCGGGTGTTCGAAGACCACCGAATCGCGCACATGCGTGGTGAGCGCATAAGGCCCGAGGATTTCGAGCGTCACCTGCGGATCTTCCATGACCCACATGGGGTTCCCGGTATCGAGGCACGAGCCTACGAAATCCCTGCCGCTTTCCTCGATAATGGTGCGCACTTCGCGCGCCTGAAAATCGCCGGAATGGTTTTCGAGCGCGATCTTAACGTTGAGGTTCTGTGCCTGTGGCTTCACGGCTTGGAACACCTTGATGGTGGCGTCCATGAACTGTTCGATGGGGCGGTCGCTGCGGCGGTCTTCCATCGAACCCATCAGGCAGCGCATGGAACGCGCGCCCACGGCCTTCGCGATTTTGAGGCCGTCGATGGTGTACTGCTCGGCGCTGATGCCCGTGTTCTTCCAGCTTTTCGAGATGGGACAGATGCAGCCGATGCCCGCGTCGATTTCAATGCCGAGTTTGGCCGCATGATCCTTCACCTGCTGCAGATGCGCGGGATCGAGGCTGGAGTAATCGGCGGAATCGGAGATCTGAACGGTGTCGACTTTCAGGGAGGCGGCGAAGTCGAGGAGTTGAATGTCTTTCCATTTGAAGGCGCGGACAGAGTAGGTATCGAAGCCGAGTTTGATGCCGTTGCCGACGTGGTTATTCGGCGCGGCAGCGGCGGCCTGCGCCATGGCGGAGCCGGCCATTGCGGTCTGAAGGAAGGATCGGCGATGCATGGTGCTTTTGTATCACGGCGGACCGGAGGCTTACTTGCGCGAAGGGGTCCAGCCGTCACTGCCGCGCAGGAAAACATCCGGCATAAACATCGCCGCCTGTTGTGCAGTCAGCTGATGTGCCCAGCCTGCGCGCTTCGACGCATCTCCGCCCGGGCCGGTTGAGCCGAATTCGCCATACCAGGCAGTCGCTTCATTCTTCTCGTCCTTCCAGTTGTCCCAGCCTTCCGGGCGGATGAACGCATCCATCGCGCAATCGAGATAAACGACGCGCGAATAAGGCCGCCACGGCCTGCCCAGATACGAACCTTTAGTCTGATTCTCGCCGGTGAGCTTGCAATGGTAGAAAACGTAGCCGGTAGAGTCTTTGGGCGAGGTGCGATTCTGCGCGGTCAGATAACCATCGCCGCGGCTGTGAATCTCGCAATCTTCAAAGACCGCCGTGGCATTGCCGAAGATGAAATCGACGTGCCCTTCGACATAGCAGTCCTTGTAATACTGGCGGCCGGTGGCTACGTAAAGCGTGTCCTGCCAGCCGATGAAGCGGCATTTGCGGAACTCGGCGCGGTCCGAATGAATCTTCAGCGCGACGGCCTGCGAACCCACGCCAAAGGTATTTTCGAACGTGATGTTTTCGGCGTGGAATTCCGCTCCTTCCACATCCACCGTACTGCTCAGAAACGTGCCGCCCGCTTCTTTGGCGCTCATTGCCGCGGTGATGATGGTCGTCGCGGCATCGCTACCCAGAAACGTGGTGCGCGGCCTGTCCTGCGGGACGATCAGGCGTTCTTTATAAGCGCCGGGATGGATCTCGATAATCAACCGCTGCGTGCCCGAAACGAACGGCGCGTGGTCGATTGCCATCTGGATCGTTTTGAAATCGCCCGCGCCATCGGGTGAAACGACCACCTGCATGGGCGGCGGATCGTTGGTCAGCAGGGGACGCATCGCGGGCACCACGCGCACAAACTCGCGCGCCGCGATCAGCCCGATTTCATTGCGGCCGACGGGGCCCAGATGCGTCCCGTCCGGCTTGCCGTCTTTATCCACGGCATCGATATCGAGCACGCCGCGCGCGCCGAGCTTCTCCGCCTGTGCCTGGGTCAGCGCGTAGAGATCCATCAGCGGCACGTTCTTTTCTTTCGCGACGGCGCGCGTCGCTTTGACAAATGGCAGCAGGGAATCGGACTTCAGTTTTCCGTCGGCATCGAAGTTGCGCCGTGTGATGGAGGTCGCGAGCACGGGTTTCGCGCCCACGGCACGCGCCTCGTCGATATAGCGGATCAGGTTCGCGCGAAAAGTAGTCTTCGGATCGGTCTCGCGTTCGGGGCCTTTGCCCGGTCCGTCGTTGTGGCCGAACTGGATCAGAATGTAATCGGGCTTTGCTGCGAACGCGGGCGCCCATGCGCCTTCATCGCGAAAGCTCTTCGAACTGCGCCCGTTGAGCGCGAGGTTTGTCACCTGCACATCCGACCGGAACGAACCGCGAAAGCCGGTTCCCCATCCGCCCTGGTCGTTCACGGTGGAATCGCCGATCAGTACGATTTTGACGGCTCCGGAGGCGGTCAGGGCGCACATCAGCATCATGGGAAGCAGACGCTTCATATCCCGTCACTCTATCAGGACGCGAGGCCCGGCCTTGCGGATCCAGACGGATCGGGTTGCCGGTTCATGCAATATTCCGAAGGCGCGATATTCGGGGCCGCCGTCCTTCGCGGGGCCGGAGCGCTTTTGTCGCAATCTCTACAGTTTGATCCGGCGCAACTGCGCCGGATCGCCTTTCTCAGCAAACCATAAACGGACCGGCTTCCGGCGATCTGCTATCCTGAGTATGTTCCTGCTCGCATAAGACAACCTCGAGTGCCATCTGGCCGCCCTCCCTCCTTCACCGTCATTGGTATTGGTTTCAGCGCAGTCCGGCAGAAACAAATTCAACAAAGGAAAGTAAAATGACCAATATCTTCGTCGGGAACCTCAGCTTCCAGACAACACAGGACGAGCTACTCGCGGCCTTTTCTCAGTTTGGCAATGTCGAGCGTGTCAACATCGTTACGGACCGTGAAACCGGACAGGTTCGCGGCTTTGCATTCGTCGAAATGACCGAGCGCGCGGAAGCGGACAACGCAATTTCCCAGCTCAACGGTTCTGAACTCAACGGCCGCGCCATGAACGTTAACGAAGCGCGTCCCAAGCCGGAAGGCGGGCGCAGGCCCGGCGGCTTCGGCGGCGGCGGTGGTGGCGGGAACCGCAGCGGTGGCGGCGGCGCCGGCGGTGGTGGAAATCGCAGCCGCGGACCGCGTTGGTAATTTGATGTCAGCCGCGTTGTGCGGCTGAAATATTAACCTGGACCACGTATCGGCCTCGCGCTCGATGCGTGGTCGCTTCAAGGAGCAAGTGATGCCTGGTCGCGGGAGACCGACGTTTAATAAACGTCAAAAAGAACAAAAGAGAACGGAAAAAAGGCGGGAAAAAGAGGCGAAGCGCGAAGAGCGCAAGCTTACCAGCCAACCGTTGTCGACCGAAGAGATGATTGCAGCCGAAGCCCTCGCAATGGCCGAAGCCGCAGCCCTGGCCGCCGAAGAGGCAGCCGAAGCCGCAGCCGAGGCTGAGGAGATTGCCCAGGCTTTAGCCCGTCTTACGCCTCCTTTTAAATAGGCGCTCAAAGCCTGACTACAGGGACCTGCCAGCGGCGCCGCCGCCCAGGTCCCTTTTTTATTGGCCGCGAATCGCGCCGTCCCACCTACGAATCTCACAAATATGGCGATCAAACGGCGAACCGTCGCAGTCATGGCCGCGGCCAGCGCCGTCAGCGTTGCCAACATCTACTACTGCCAGCCGCTGCTCTCCCGGATTGGCCAGTCGTTCGGGGCACCGGAGAGTGCCACCGGCTTCATTCCCATGTGGACGCAGGCTGGCACGGCGCTGGGAATGCTCGCGTTCGTGCCGCTCGGCGACATGTTCCCGCGCCGCACGCTGATCGTTCTGATGTGCTGCGCCGCCGCCGTGACCGTATCGGCCCTGGCGTTCGCACCCACCCTGGCGCTGGTCAGTGTGGCATCCTTCGCGCTGGGCCTGACGACGATCGTTCCGCATCTGATCCTCCCGTTCGCCGCGAAGCTGGCGGAGCCGGAAAGGCGTGGGCAGGTCGTGGGCACAGTGCTCAGCGGATTGCTGCTCGGCATCCTGCTGGCGCGCGTCGTGAGCGGCTTCGTGGGCGACCTGTTCGGCTGGCGAGCCATGTACCGTATCGCCGGCGCCGCTATGTTCGCGCTGGCAATCGCGCTCCGCTACGCCCTGCCGCGCGACCGCCCCGAGCAGGGCCTGCGCTATCGCGAACTGGCCCGTTCCATCGCGCAACTCGCGTGGACCCAGCCCGTGCTACGTCAGGCCGCGCTCATAGGCGGCATGCTGTTTGGCGCGTTCAGTTCGTTCTGGGCGACTCTGATCTTCTTCGTGGCCACACCGCCGTATCATTACGGTCCGCGCGTTGCCGGAGCTTTCGGAATCGTGGGCGCGGTCGGCGTTCTGTTCGCCCCGTGGGCGGGACGGCTCACCGACCGCAAAGGACCCGCCTTCACGGTGGCGCTCGCAGTGCTGACGGCTATCGCTTCGTACGCGGTCTTCTACTTTTTCGGCCGCGGATTCTGGGGACTTGTGGCTGGCGTCATCCTGCTCGACCTCGGCGTGCAGGCCGGGCATGTCGCCAATCAGACGCGCATCTACGCCTTGATTCCGGAAGCGCGCAGCCGCCTCAATACGGTTTACATGGTCACGTATTTCGTGGGCGGCGCGCTCGGGTCCGCGCTGGGCGCGTACGGCTGGTCCCGGTGGGGCTGGACCGGCGTTTGCGCGGCGGGCGCGGCGCAGCTGGTGGTCGCGCTCCTGGTGGCCGTCAGAGCGCCATTGGTTCGTCGGCCGACGGGCCATACAGCCCTGGAACCGGAATCTTCAGCAGCCGCAGATAGACTCCCAGCTGTGCTCTGTGGTGAACCAGATGGTTCAGAAACATAGTGCGGTAGAGCGTCATGCGGGGGCCATCCGCAAAGACCTTTTCGCCGAACGAGAGCTTCCAGTTCACCTGCAGATCTTCGTCGCTGGCGGCTGCAAGGTGGGTGCGCGCTTCGGTAGACGAGCGCTCCAGTTCGGACAGCAGGTGCGCGGTGGATTCGAAAACGAAGCCGGGGAACGGCCGGGTTGCCATGTCCAGGCCAGGTGTCGTCAGGATCGTGGTGCAGAAGTCCGGCAGGCGCGCGACGTGCAGCGCGAGGCGTCCGATAGCCATGGACTTTTCGTCGGGTTTCCACGCCGGGTCGGATTCGGGAATGCGTTCGAGGGTGCGCCTGGTGCCCGCGATTTCCGTGTCGTAATCGAGGAGGAGGACTTCGGAGATGGTCATCGCACACCAGACTAACAAAATGTTAGTCTGATGGCCATGCATTGTGGTGTCCTGTAGTGCCGGGAACCTTCCTCATCGATACCGACACCGCTTCGGACGATGCCGTGGCGCTGATCATGGCGCTGCGAGCTCCGGATGTCCGCGTGGCCGCGATCACTACCGTGGCAGGCAATGTAGCGGTGGCGCAGGCGACCCGCAACGCCCTGTATACCGCGGAACTTTGCGGGTCGGACGTGCCGGTGTTCGCGGGCGCGTGCCGTCCGCTTTGGCGCGGGTACATGCATGCGGAGTGGTTTCACGGGCGCGACGGGCTGGGGGATCACGGCTATCCGGAGCCTGGGCGCGCGGCCGAAACGCAGCATGCGGTGGACGCGATCGTCGCTTGCGTGCGCGAGAACCCGGGACTCACGTTGGTCACGCTGGGACCGCTCACCAACGTCGCTCTGGCGTTGGCGAAAGATCGGTCGATTGCGGGGAAAGTCGGCCGCTGCGTGGTGATGGGAGGGAATCCGTGCTGCGAGGGAAATGTCACTCCGGCGGCGGAATATAACATCTGGGTGGACCCGGAGGCGGCCCGGATCGTGCTGCGTTCGGGGATGCCGATTGAGCTTGTGGGGTGGCACTTGTGCCGCGGCGAGGCGGCGCTGAATCCGGCCGATATCGCGCATGTACAGGGGATGGGGACGCCGCTTGCGAAGTTCGCGATCGAGTGCAATTCGAGGGGAATGGAGGCGTATCGCGAGCAGACGGGCGAGGTGGGAATTTCGCTGCCGGATCCGATTGCGATGGCGATCGCGCTCGATGCGTCGGTCTGTAATTCCGCGAGCGATCACCTGGTTGATGTGGAAGTGGCGAGCGAACTGACGCGCGGAATGACCGTGGTGGATCGTTTGAATGTTTCGGAGGATGAGCGCAATCGCGACACGTGGAGGGATGCCGGGAGAGTCCGGGTTTGCTGGACGATTGATCATGCGCGGTGGAAGGCGGCGCTTTATGGTGTGTTGTCATGCGGGTAAATATTGATTGCGGTACTTTTTTCCTTGGCTGAGGTGAACCGCGACGAGCGCAACTTTCTGCGACTCCGGACTGCCATCGCATTCTCCCTCGAAGATACCCTCGCGGCTTCCGCCATTCTGGAAGTCAAAATCGGGGAACGATCCGGATATGGCCTTGCCGCCGCCTGGACCCTCGACGGAATCTGCGTCAGCCTGAGTTCGCATGCCAGCTGGACTCGAAGCCAGTTGGATGTCGAAGTCATTTCTTTCTCCGATGACGAGATATGCACCGAACTGGCAAGCCTCCGGCACGTGTCCCGTCCCGATCACTTTCTCGATCACGAAGACTGGCTTCAACAGGCGCAAAAATCTTCGATTCGCACGGGTTCGGACCTCGTCGCCCAGGTATCCGCCATGTATCCCAACGTGGAACTCGGCCTTGACGCTCAAAAAGAGATCGCCGCTCTCTCAGGCACCGAGCGCCATTTTGGCTGGGTAATCGAGTGTTTGGAATCCGCGAACCGTGAAATTATCGCCTGGACTGACGGTGCGTTTCCCCACGGCAATCTGCCAGGCCCCGCCAGCGGCGAGAGTGAAAGCGTGCGCCGTTCTCCGTTCTCCGTCGCGAATGCGAATGCGCGTGTTCGCCTCGCCAACAGGTGAACCCGTTCAATTCGAGCATCACATGAAAGACAAGCGCAACAACAAGCGCATGTACTATCGGGCTGACACTGAACGCAGGGTAATCCTGATAGGCACTCTCTGCGGACA
>Ga0302275_10002362_pt1 | contig 19871 bp, 11 predicted proteins | sample III_Bog_N2_2_FD_200229 | JGI IMG/M metagenome (GOLD analysis project Ga0302275, IMG submission 200229) | Peat permafrost microbial communities from Stordalen Mire near Abisko, Sweden - III_Bog_N2_2 | ecosystem: Environmental > Terrestrial > Soil > Wetlands > Peat | place: Sweden: Abisko... | reverse complement strand
TGGGGGTGTCGCCAGTCGGATTCCGCAGCCAGAACGAAAGCAGATACGTCTGCCCAGGAATGGTCAGCACGTTTTGGATGAGATACCCCAGTGAACCCGCCGGCCCCAATTCTGCGGTGAAACTGCCGGAATGGACGTAGCCCGAATCACTGGCAACCAGGGAGCCATCCATATTTCCCGACAGGATCCAGTCGCTGAAATCGCCGGTCTCAAATCCCCCGTTTAAAACCACCGGCTGCCCGACGGACAATGTCAGGGGCACGACCAGGATCTGGCCCAGGGGGTTCGTAATCACCAGGCTGGTATTATACACTGCCGCCGCCAAGCGGTTGGCGGCGGAGGACACCGACATCACCACATTGGTCGAACTCCTGGCGGCGAGCGAACCTTTGGTGGCGGATACCACCAGCCACGCGGAGGTATTGACCAGCGACCAGCCGAGGGACAGGCCAGCGGTATTGGCCAGTTGCAGCGTTCCTGTACCCGGGTAAAATGTTCCGCCGACGGGGCCGTAGAAAGTGTCACCGCTGGCCGCAAACACATTCAGCGCGCCGCCCGACGGCGACAGCGCGTTGATCAACGCGGTTCCCTTGGGCGTCCCCAGGCCGGTGCATAAATCATAGCCGGATTGCGCAGAGAACAAGTTGGGGCTGCTGGGCCAGGTATTGTTGCCCGCGGTGACATCATGAAAATAGCTGGCATAGTTGGGGCCGGCGGCAAGGGCATAGATGGCGGGATTGATAAAGCCTGCCACCGGCTGGCCCTGAGCCACCGCCTGCTGGTTGACCAAGGCCATGAACCCCGCCCATAACGGCGCGGAGCAACTGGTGCCGCCGTAACCGCCCGCCCCCGCCCCCGCCCCGCCCGAAACCACGTACACGTCGTCGGCGGTCAAGGCCACGTCGGGGATGTTCCGAAAACTGGTCGAGCCGCCGCGGCTGGCGAGATTACTGAGGTTGGTTTGCCAGCTGGGAATGGGATAATAGCTGCTAACGCCGCCGCTGCTGCCATCGTAACTGCCTTCCGTCAGCCCCCAGTTCCAGACCTTCTCGGACGTATAGGCGGTGCCGAGGCCGCTCATCGTCAGCGTCGTTCCCCCCACTTGCGTGATGTAGGGTGAGGACGAAGGGGCATTGCCCAGCAAAGGATTATCCACGCCATTGGTTGAATTGGCGCCGGCGGTAAAGGCATCGCTATCACCCGAGGCGTTGAAGAAGGATTGACCGGCGGCGGCCATGTATTGAAATATCGCGTCCGTGGTCCCGCTCGGTCCATCACTCCATCCCCAGGAGCAGCTCAATTGTTTGATGGAGTTGGAGGCCAGCATGAAATTCAGCAGGTCATTTTGGAGGCCGCCCGGCCCGGCCTCAAAAACCACGATCCGGGCCAGCCCGGGGGCCATGGACATGGTCATTTCTATATCGATCGACACCTCATCGTTGCCATTTGTGGTGGGCGTGCCATCGTAATCATCCATTAACACGGTCTGAATCGGAATATTTGGCCGGCCGCTGCCCGCCGTCGCCGCATAAGCCGCGATGTCATTGGCATAAAACCCGTCAAATTCCAATAATCCCACCATCTGCCCCGTGCCGGTAAGCGTGGTGCCTGGAACATAGGCCCGGCGAAAATCATCGCCGATATAAGAGCCGTCCGGGGCCGAACCGCTTTTCGCCTGGACTATTGCCGGATTCTTTCGCCGCAGCTGCGGGTGCGGCTTGGAATAATCACTCAGGCCCTGAATGTCGGTTACCGGCAAACCCGCCGCCACCGTGGGTTCGGTGTCCGGCGCAAAAAACTGGCGGGCCTCGGTCGGATGCGGATAAGTGCGCAGGGTGAGGTGAAGCGCTCTTTCCACCGCCGCCACCGGCCCGGCCACATCCAGCACCAACCGATTGTCAAACGTGGTGACCACAGCCAAACCATTGGATCGGGCATAGGCTTTCACCGCCTCGTAATCAGATGGCGAGGGACCAAAACGGGCGGTCAGCTCAGACGGTGTGAGATACAGGCGGTAGTTCGGACTGGCGGGATCGCTGACTTGCGCCAAAAAAGCCGCCAGCCCCGCCGGATCACGCAGCGACACGCCCAGCGCCAGGCGCAGTTGATTGGTGGCGGCCAGCCGCCCGCTGGCGGTTAATTGGCCGATGACCTTTGGCCGATGCCCGGGCAACGTTTTCCAATCCGCACCCACGGCCCCGCCCGGCAGGAACATCACCAGGCAAGCCAGAAACAGGAGCGCGAAAGGAAAGCTCCGCCGGCAGCGAAGGCGGGGATCGCTTTTGACTCGGCGTCCGATGGTTTGATCTGGCACGGCGATAAAATCTTGCTGGCGGAAAATCATTTGGACTCGACCCATCGGGCAAACAGCCATAACAAGTCCGAAAGCCGGTTTAAATAAATCAAAATCTCGCCATTGGGCAGTCCCCCGTCCGCGTGCAGGTCATATACGCGCCGTTCGGCGCGACGGCAAACGGTCCGCGCCAGATCCAGCGCGGCGGAATGTTGCGTGGCCCCCGGGGTGGCCCAACCGGCAAACGAAATTTTTTGCGCCTCAATCTCTTTGACCAGCGCATCCAGCCGGGCGGTCAGCTCCGGTGTCACCAGCCGATGGCCGTCTTTGGCATACCGCGGCAAATCCGGCGGCAGCACGCCGACCTCGCCCATGACTTCCACCATGCGTTGCTGGATCCAGAGCAGATTTGTTGCCACAAACTCATGGCTGGCCGTGGCCCGCGCCAGACCCAGCGCGGAATTCAATTCATCCAGCGTGCCGCAGGCCTCCACACGGGCATGGTTTTTGGGCACGCGATGGCCGTACATCAATCCGGTGGTCCCCCGGTCTCCAGTTTTAGTGGCAATGCTCATGCGATAACTACAATAGTCAAAGGCTTCAGGTACAAGGGTTCCGGGTTCATGGGATGCCGAATGAATGACCAAGCCCGAATGACATATACTCGCCCCAAGCTGAGTGATTTCATAATGAATTAGCTTGTTCAGGGATGTTTTTTGGCCGCCGCCGCCCCCAGATGGTTGGTTCCGGCCACCGACCCCGGCGCTCCCGACGTATGGGGCACGGTCAATTTCTGATAATTCAGCACCGCCCGGACCAGCGCCGACGCCATCTGTTTGCGCCAGCCGGTGTCAAATATCCGCCGACCCTCAATGTTATGGGAGAGGTAACCCCCTTCCAGCAGGATGGCGGGCATTTCTGCCGTGCGCAAAACCTCGAAGCGCGCCCGCCGCACCCCGCGGTCGGTCACGCCCAGGCTCCGGACCAACGAACGTTGCACCTGATACGCCAGCAGCAAGCTTTTATCCTCCAACCGGTTGGCCGGGCACGCGCCATGACCGACCCCCAGGCCTTCGGCATCGTTGGAGGAGGCCGCGCCCACGGGCGTGATGCTGTACGTTTCCGACCCCTGCACACTGGAATCCAGCGGCGAGGCGTTGAAATGCAAACTAATGAACAGGTCCGCGCCCCGGCGGTTGGCCAAATCGGGGCGGGCGGATAGTTCGGGATAAACATCCTGGTCCCGCGTGAGGATGACGCTGAAGCCCGCCGCTTGCAACTGGCGGCGCAACTCCAGGGCCAGGGCGAGCGTGTACGTTTTTTCATAACGCGGAAAAAAGTGGCCCAAGCGATACCCGGTATCCTTGCCGCCATGTCCCGGATCGAGACAGATGGTGGTGATTTTCTTGCCGGACGGCTTGGGGGCGTAGATCAGCGGATGCACCGTCTTGTCCAGATCCAGTTGGGAAATGAAGCCGCCTTTGGCCACCGGATAGGATAGCCTAACATTGATGCCGTTGATGGTGGAATCCGCCGAATCCTGATTAAAAACCAGGCGCGACGTTTGATTGGTCAGCACGATTTGCGTCCCGTGCCCCTGCGTGTACCCGCCCAGGCCGTTGACGCGTGCCCACACGGAAAGCGCCACATAACTGTGCCCATTGATGAAATCAGCCCGAGCCACACCGGCCAGGCACCAGCCGGTCAGCAGGCACAGCAAAAAACTGGATTTCATCGCGGGGCAAGGTGCCTGCGCCCGGCCCGGGATTCAATCTTAAAACGGACGGACGATCACGCTGACGCTGAAATGCCATTGCTGGGTTCCAAACCTTGGAAAGGTCGCACAAAATCAGTTTCAACCCGAAGTGGGTGGGAAGGAGGGAAGCTGGAATGCCGGTTAGGCAACGGGTTGGGAATAGGACGCTGGGGACAATTTGTTCACTCTTGTTGCAGGCGCGGCGTACACGGAGTGACGCGCCCTACCAACCTCGTGCCACGGCAAATCTGCGGTCGGTAGGGCGTGCAGTCCTCTGCGCGCCGCCGCTTGCCAACCAACGCGTTCAGGTTCATCGCAACGGCGTATTGTCCGCGAGACCAGGCAGAAGAATTTTGTCCCACCCCCTGCCTGTCACCGCGTTAATTTTTGGGCTGGTTTGTTTGGGTCTCCGAACCAAAATCAATCGCGGCTGAATTGATGCAATAGCGCAGGCCGGTCGGCGCGGGGCCATCGTCGAACACGTGGCCGAGATGGCTGCCACAGTGGGCGCAGACGACTTCGGTGCGACGCATGCCATGGCTGTCGTCTTGGCGCTCCAGCACGGTGCCCTTGGCCGCGAGGTCGGAGAAGCTGGGCCAGCCGCAGCCGGAATCAAACTTGTCCCGGGAGGTGAACAGCACGGAGCCGCACGCGGCGCAGCGATACACGCCCGGTTCCTTGGTGTTCCAGTATTTGCCGGTGAACGGGGCTTCGGTGTCTGCCTGGCGCAGGACGCGATATTGTTCGGGCGTCAACCGTTTCCGCCATTCGGCGTCGGTGTGTTCAATGGGAAATGTCATGGGGTGGGTTGGATTGAGGATTGTTGAGGGGGCATTGGTCGCGGCCGGATCATTGGTGGGCCCGGCGTAGCAACCGAACAGGCTGGCGAGCAACAGACATAAGGGCAAAAGTTTTTTCATAGGCGCAAGGTTGGCGCAAGGTTGGCTCATATTCCGGGGAGCGATTTTTCGACCGGCCGCAAATCCCGGAACTCATGGGTCCACTCGTTCAGGCGGCAGACGGCGCGATATTCGCAATATTCGCACGCGGTGGCTCCGCCCTTGCGATAGGGGTCCACCGCCGCCGAGCCGGAATAAATCCGCTCGCCCAGGAGCCGCAGTTGCGCCTCGACCTGGTCGAGCAGCGCGGCGAATTCCCCGCCGGCGAGCGCCTCCGTGGAATTGGACCGCACGCGGCCGTCTTTGTTCATTTGATAATTGAACTGGTCGCGGGCGCCGGTCCGGTCGAGATGGGGCAGGAACGAGGCGTCGAACCGGCCCTTGTGCCGGTACGCCAGGCGGCGGGCGGATTCCGGGTCCGCGAGGACTTCGGTGCGCGACTCGCCGCTTTCGAAGTGCCCGCGCAGGTTGACATAGAAGACGCCGGCGGGGATGATTTTTTTCGCCCCGAAAAATTCGGCCGGCCAGCGGCGCACGGCCGCGAGATACGCGAGCAGTTGCAATTGAATGCCGTGCTCAATGAAGAGTTTTTCCAGCTTGCGCGAGCTGGACTTGTAATCCATGACCACGGCCAGCGACTGGTCGCCCACCTGGCAGAGGTCAATCCGGTCCACCCGCCCGCGCAAGGCGAGGGCATGGCCGTGGCTCAATTCGATTTTCCACGCAGGCAACCCCGGATGATCCAGCCCGAAACCGGTTTCGGCCTTGGCGGGGTCGAAGTCAAACTGGCCGCGCATCCACGTCACGAGGGTTTCGACGAAATCCTGCAAGGCGGCGGTGAGGGTCTGCGCGGCGAAGCGGCTCTGGTCATCCACCTGCATGAGGCCGGCGCGATAGTCCTTCGTTTGCGCGGCGGCGATGCGCCCGATGCGTTCGCGGGCTTCCGCCGGGGTGAGGTCCCGCCACCGTTTGGCCCCGGCCGTGAGCTCTTCGTGAAATTGCTTGAGGATTTCGTGCTGGAAACTGCCGCGCTCGCGTGCGTCCAGCTCGAATTTCTTGCGCTCCCCGGCGCGCAGGCCGGAATGGACAAAGAAACGGAAGGGGCATTGGGCGAATTCCTCCAGCCGGCTCACGGAGGATTCGAGCACGGGGCCGTAGATTTTTTCGGCGAGCGCGGGGGATAAATCCTCCGCTTCGTCCGGTTCGCGCAACGGGGCGAGGGTGGCGGCGAGGGATTGCAGGGCGGGGATGGAGAGGATGGGGGGGGCCGGAGGCTGGGGTGTTTCGTTGGCGGGCAGCGGCTTGGAACTTCCGGGCGGGACGCCCGGGCCACTACTCGCAGGCGGGACGCATGCGCCACTCAGGATTTCACCCACCAACTCGCTGGCATGTTCTGCTGCGCGCCAATCGGGGGTGCCGGAGAACTCCCCGATGACCAGCCGCGGAAACGATTTTTGGAGCCCGGCGACAAACGGGGAGGGATTCAACGCCCGCCCGAGCGCGTCCTGGCGGGCAAAGGTCACGGCGAGCCGCTCGCTGGCGCGGGTGCAGGCGATGTAGCCCAGATACCGTTCGCGGGAAATCTGGTTGAGCGCGCCGGCTCCCAGCGCGGCGTTTTGCCGGTCGAGTTCGTCCCGGTCGGCATGGGTCAAAATCACCGGCGCGGCGGGCGCGGCGGGGAACACGGATTCGTTGACGCCCAGCAGCAACGCGAATTTCAAATCGGGATTGCGCGCCCGGTCCACGGCTCCCACGAGCACTTCGTCCAGCGCGGGCGGAATGACGCCGACGGTCAGATTGGCGAGGCCGGCGTCGAGCACCGGCAGCCACTCCCGCAAGGTCATCGGCTCGTGGGGGAAGGCCATGGCCACGTTGTCGAGCCAGGAGGACATCTGGTCAAAAACCGTCGCGTGCAGGGACCCCTGGCGGACCACGGCGGGCAAATCCGCCGCGGCTGGCTGGCTCCAGGCCGCCAGCGTGGATTCCACCGCCAGGGACTGCCATAATTCGCGAATGGCTGCGGCCAGTTCGCCGCCGGCCGGCCCCGGGACTGGCGTTTGCAGCCGGCGATGGAAGGTTTCAAACGGTGGCAGAATGCGCTGGCGCAAGGCCTCGCATTCCGCGTCGGGCAGGGGCTCCAGCCATTTTTTGCCGCGCCAGCCGAATTCCAGGGCCGCATTCTCCAGTCGATCCAGCTCGGTTTCGGGCACGGGCGTGAAGCCGGCCTTGAGGGCGGCGAACCAATCGTCGTGCGCCCAGTCGTTGGCCACGGTGCGCAGGACGCTGCGCGTCAATTCGGCGAGGGGGTGGTGCGCCACCTTTTCGCGGCGATCCAGGAAGAAGGGAATGCCGTACCGCCGGAAGGTCCGCGCCAGCGGTTGGTGATAGGCCTCCAAATTGCGGACCAGCACGGCGCAATCGCGGAAGCGATTTCCGAGGCGCACAAACTGCAAGAGCGACCGCGCGGCGAACTGGGCTTCGGCCTCGGGCTGCGCGCAGGCGGTCACGGAAAGCTGGGCGGAATAATCCAGGGTCTCGGCGGCCTCCGCCACCCGCAACGACCAGCCGGATTCGAGCCAGGCGAGCGCGGAGTCGGCGGGAAACCGGCTTTGCCCCGGCAGGCGCGGGAGGATTTCCGTTTCCACCCGGCAGCCGGGCAGTGCCACCAGTTGTTCGCGGCAGCGCTGAAAGGTTTTGCCGATGGCCGACCAGATGGAGAGCCAGGATTCCGCCGGGGTGGGCTCGGTTTCGAGGCAGAACGCCAGGGTGGCCTGCTGGCAAAAGGGCATGACGGCCGTCAGCAACGCATGCTCCTGCGGCGTCATTTCGGCAAAGCCATCCAGCCATAAGTGTTCGATTGGGGGATGGGGGATGGGGGATGGGATTTGGGGATGGGCCGGCGCGTCGGCCTGGATGCCCCAGCTCCCAGAGCCGATCCCCCCTCCCGCAATTGACGCGGCGGGATTCGGTTCCGCTTTCAAGCGGCTGGTGGCGAAATCGAGCAGGCAGTTGGCGTCTTGCAACCCGCTGGCCCGCAACCAGTCGGCGTATTTTTCCGCGAGCAAGGCGAGGTCGTGCAGTTTGTCGCGCAATTCGCGGGGCAAGTCCGGGTTGGCCGCCAGGGCGCCCAGGCGGGCGGGGCCCAGTTGTTGCTGCTGCAATTCCGCCAGTTGACCGCCCAACTCGAGGGCAAAGCCCGGCCGCCGGGCGCTTTTGCCGAGCAGTTGCAATTCGCCATCGTGCCGCCGGAGCAGGGCGCGCAACACCATGAGGCGCCCCTCGGGCGACAGCAACCGGGGCGGGGCGACATGCAGCCGTTCAAAAACAAAGGCCGCAAGCCGGTCGAAGGATAAGACCTGCAGGCGGGTGAAACCGGCCAGCGCCGCGCCCGCCAGCAACTGGCGTTCGATCTGGAAAGTGGCCTGTTTGGGCGCGATGAGGATCAGCGGCGGCCCCTCCGGCTGCCGTGCGAGCGCGGCGCGAATCTCCGCCAGGCAGCGGAAGGTTTTGCCGCTGCCGGCGGGGCCAAGGAGAAAGCGCACCTGCACGGGACATCTTTAGCGCAAAGTGGCGGAGGGAACAAGGTTTCTGGTTGCGGGAAATGTGTTTTGCCGGTGCCGTGCCCAGTCGTGCCCAGTCCTTTAGTTGGATTTGAGCTGGGGGCAAAAGCTTACCGGCTGCGCAGTTTGGAGAGCAGGTTGAGAATTTCCAAATACAGCCAGACGAGGGTCACCATCAGGGCCAGGCCGCAATACCATTCCATGTAGCGCGGGGCCTGATTGCTGACCTGGTCTTCAATGACGCGAAAATCCAGCAGGAGGTTGAAGGCCGCGATGCCCACAATGACCAGACTGATGCCAATGCCGATGGGGCCGGATTGATGGAGGTAGGGCATGTTGACGCCAAACATTTGCAACACCATGTCCACCACGTAAACCAAGCACACTGCCCCGGTGGCCGCCATGATACCGATCACCATCCGGTCGGTGACGCGAATGATCCGGGTGGAATAGAGCGTGAGCATCAGGCCCAGCACGCCGAGGGTGAGCAAAATGGCGTTGCCAACGATTCCGGGATGACGCGTTTCGATGATCTGGGAGATGCCGCCGATGCATAATCCCTCCAGCAGCGCATACGCGGGGGCGGTAATGGGTGTGGTTTTGGGCAGGAACACGCCCACGAGGCAGGCGACCAGTCCCCCCAGCAGTCCGAGGAGGATGAGCGGGGCTTGCAGCGCGGGATGGGTCCAGGCATAGGCGGCGGTGCAGGTACACAGTACCAGAAGGATGCCAGTCTTGTTGATGACGCCATCCAACCGCATGGGTTGGGTCATTTCCCCGGTTCCGGAGAAGGCGCTTTCACGTTTTAACAGCGGATTCGATGTATCCATACAGACTGGAATCTGCCATTTCAGCGCCTGATTTCAAGTGCAATCACGACCCGGCGGCGGACCGGTGGGAGTGGCCACGCTCGACCAATACTGCGCACCCAGTGCAAGCCATTGCCCGGGAGGCGGGAAAGCATTCGCGAGCGGTGGGGGAAGCCATGCCGCAAAGTGCCGGCTCCGCAGGCAAACGGAGTCGCAGCGCGACTCCGCCCACCCGGGTGCTCCCCGGGGTTCTACTCCACGGTGACCAGATTGGGCTGGGCGAGGGAGAGGCCGCCTTTCACGTTGCCTGCGAACCGGGGGCGGATGATGACGTTGTTGGTGCAGGTGGGGTTGTTCACGCGAAACGCCGCGCTGCCACAGTTCATGGCCGCCAGATTGGTGAACGAATTAAAGGCACATTCGGTCTTGGGCGCCGGGCCCCAGCCCTGGTCGGTCCGTTGCTCGGTGTTGGCCATGAACACGCCAAAATGGCGGCTGTCGCGGATGGCCACATCCAGAAATTGATTTTCCCGGCTGGCGCGCATGAAAATGCCCAGATCATTGGCCACGAGCCGGGCATTGCTGATGAGGTTGCGGTTGAAGGCGAGGTCGAGCGAGATGCCCGCCCCGGGATTGTCATGCAAATTGAGATCGGTGAACACGCAGTCTTCCGTCTCGTAGCAAGCCAGGCCGTCGAACTGGTTGTCAAAGGATTCGAGCCCCCGCACGGTCAGGTGCCGGATGTTGCGGGTGGTCACCAGCCCGCCGGAGCGGCAGCGCGCAATGATCACATTTTCCACGACCGAATCGCTCACGCCTTGCACGGTGATGCCGTTGTTGCGGATTTCCGAGCCCGGCCCCTGGAGGTGCCAGAGTTCGCGCGTCTGACCGGCGCGATTGCCATCCACAAAAAATCCGGTCACCAACAGGTGCCGGATGGTTCGCGCGGGCTGATTGACGGGTTCCCCCAGAATCACCACGGGGCAGTTGGCGTTGTCCGCCAGATGCAGAATCGTCCCCGGCCCGGTGCCCCGCAGGGTTTGATGGTCGCGGCACAACACGATGGGCTGGCTGACTTCAATGACGCCGGCGGGTAAAATGACTTCGCCACCGCGGCCGGGCAGGGAATCAAGCGCCTGCTGGATTTGGACGCCGGAAATGCCTTCTGGCAATGAGAGGACCGTTGGTTTGTCGGAAGAAGTTTCTGCGGCGACCAGACGTACAGCCAGGCAAACCAACATGAACCAGCTTGTCGTCCATTTCACGATCCCCGCACCTCTAACATCATGGAAGCTCGTTTTCATAAGACCGAGACTTTTGCGACGGTTGAGTGTCTGAATCAGTATCGTCCACCTGCAAAAAAAATCACCAACTATTTTTTGTTTTCGGCATTTTTTTTCAAAAAAAATGTGCCGCCGGGCCGGCCTGAGCCTCCCGCCTAATGAATCGTGGTGCAATTGCTAATGAGGAACGCCCGGCGACGAGGCGGCCCCAGATGAACACGGATAAAATCCGAAGACCGAAATCCGGGGCCCGAAAGAAATCCGAATTCCGAAACCCGAATGCGAAAAAAGAGGGAACAAGGTCCTGACTTGGCTTCATCCGTGTCCATCCGTGTTCATCCGTGGTTTAAAAATATTTAGCCCGGATATTTCATAGTGAAACCGGCGAAACCGTGGCAAACCATTGTAGCGCAGGCTTCCCAGCCTGCCGTATCGCAACCCCTGAGCCGTTCCGTCAATGGTAAATCCATGGCCTCCTTTTTCCAGAATGGCGGTGCGAATACAAGGCCTGAAAGGCCGCCACATGACAGCCCAGGGCAACGCCCTGGGTTTGATGCCATGATTGCAATCAAGCGCTGAAAGCGCGCAACAATTCTTCTGCTGACACGGCGGCATTCCAACGTCGTCGCGCAGGCTTCCCAGCCTGCCGTATACAGGTTTCCAAACCTGCGGGCCGTGTCGTTTCAACCACGCATTCGAACGTGCTTGCGCCCCTCTTTTCATAGCGTTTTTCGCGACTCTTTCCCAAATGGCTATGAAATATCCGGGTTAGCGGCAAGGTTGCGGTCCAGCCACCGACCTCCGGCGGCGGGCAGGGTCAAATATTTTGCTCGTAAAGCTTGAATCGCAAACCGTAAATTGCCCCATGCGGTCCTTTGCCGAAGAACTCAACCAGCGCCTGAACGCCCTGCGCGACCAGGGCCTGTATCGCGAACTCCGCCGCGCGGATTCGGCCGCCGGTCCGCGTCTGGAAATGGACGGCAAGACGTATCGCAATTTTTCATCGAATGATTACCTGGGCCTGGCGAGCCATCCGGCCTTGCAAGCCGCCGCGATCAAAGGCGTCGAACGGTTTGGCGCCGGGGCCGGGGCGTCCCGCCTGATTTGCGGTTCGCTGGCGCCGTTTCATGAGCTGGAGGATGCCCTCGCGGCCTTTAAAAAAACCGAGGCCGCCCTGACTTTCTCCACTGGCTACGCCGCCGCCGTCGGCACCATCACCGCCCTCATGGGCAAGGAGGACGTCATCATTCTCGACAAGCGGGTTCACGCGAGCATTGTGGATGCCGCCCGGCTTTCCGGGGCCCGATTGCGCATTTTCGCCCATAACGACCTGGAGGATCTGGCCGACAAGCTGCAGTGGTCCGCCCGCCAGGTGGCCAGCCAGGGCCACACGCTGGTGGTCACCGAAAGCATCTTCAGCATGGATGGGGATGCCGCGCCGCTGCGCGAAATCGTCGCGCTCAAGGAACAGTACGGCGCGTGGTTGATGGTGGATGAAGCCCACGCCACCGGCATCATCGGCGAACAGGGGCGCGGGCTGGCCGATGCCCTCGGCGTGGGCGCGCGCATTGAAATCCAGATGGGCACGCTGGGCAAGGCCCTTGGTGCCAGTGGCGGCTTCATTTGCGGCCGCCGCGCGCTCATTGATTATCTGGTCAATCGCGCGCGCAGCTTTATTTTCAGCACCGCGCCCGTGCCCGCCGCCGCCGCCGCCGCCCTCGCCGGGCTCGATTTGATCCAAACCGCGACCGGCGAAACGCTCCGCAGCCAGCTTCACCAGCGTATCGCCCAAGTCCACGCCGCGCTTGGCCCGCCGCGTTCCGCGCCCGGCAGCGCCATTGTCCCGCTGATTCTCGGGGAGGAAGCCCTCGCCGTGGCCGCCGCCGCGCAATTGCGCGCACAAGGCTTGTTTGTGCCGGCCATCCGCTATCCCACCGTGGCGCGCGGGGCCGCCCGCCTGCGGATCACCTTGACGGCGGCGCACACCGCTGAGGAGGTGGCCCAATTGCTGCGCGCGCTGGCAGGCATAAATCCCAAATCGTAAATCGCAAATCGCAAATTCCATGTCTTCCCTGGCAAAATTGGATCAACAATACGTCTGGCATCCGTTCACGCAGATGCGCGACTGGCTCCAGCACGATCCCATCGTGATCGTGGCCGGCCACGGCACCGTGCTGCGCGATGTGAACGGCCGCGAATATCTGGATGCCAACGCCTCGATCTGGACCAACCTCCATGGTCACGGACACCCCAAAATCAACGCCGCCATCCGGCGGCAACTGGGTAAAATCGCGCACAGCTCCGCGCTGGGGCTGGCCAACGAACCCGCCGCCCAGCTCGCCGCCCGCCTGATTGAAACCGCCCGCGCCAATTACGCCCCCACGAGGTCCGCCGCCACCGATGTTTCTCCGCAGCCCCAGCTCCCATTGGAAAAGGTTTTTTTCAGCGACGACGGTTCCACGGCGCTGGAAGTGGCCCTCAAGCTCGCCTACGAATTCACCCGGCGCACGCGCGGGGCCAAAACCAAACCCCGCTTCCTCTCCCTGGCGGGCGCGTATCATGGCGATACCATCGGGGCGGTGGCCCTGGGTCACATCGACCTCTTCCACCAGGCCTTCGGCGGCATGTTGTTCAAGTCGGACCAGGTCATGGCCCCGTATTGTTATCGCTGCCCGCACAACCGCGCCCAGCCCGAACGCGCCGACGCGCGCAGCCACCGCCGATGCGGCTGGGAATGTGTGCGCCAGGTGGAACGCCGGCTGGCGGCGCAACAAAAGCAGCGCGGTCCCTACGCCGCCTTCGTCTTTGAACCGCTTCTGCAAGGTGCCGCCGGCCTGATTCCCCAGCCGGATGGCTGGCTCGCCCGGGTCGCCGCGCTGGCGCGCGACCATGGCGCCCTGCTCATTGCGGACGAAGTGATGACCGGCTTCGGCCGCACCGGCCTCGCCAGCCCGCTGGATGCCGCCGCCATCGCCCACGCCATCCAGAATCCGGCGTCCGCCAAACTTTTCGCCACCGCGCATGCGGGCGTGACCCCGGATTTCCTGTGCGTGGCCAAGGGGCTGACCGGCGGCTATCTGCCCATGGCCGCCACGCTGACCACCCCGGCGGTTTTCGACGCCTTTCTGGGGGAATACGCGGAGTTCAAGACGTTCTTCCACGGGCACAGTTTCACCGGCAACCAGCTCGGCGCGGCGGCTTCATTGTGCAGCCTGGACCTGCTGCAAAGCGCCGCGTCGGTCCGCGCCCGCGCGGCGCTGCAACAGCAACTCCACGACGAGCTGCCGTCGCTCTGGGCGCTGCCGGCGGTGGGCGACATCCGGCAGGTCGGCCTCGTCGCGGGGGTGGAACTGGTCAAGGACTGGCGCACCCGCGCGCCCTTTGCCTTGCATGAGCGCATGGGCATCCGCGTCTGCGAAGCCATGGCCCGGCGCGGGGTCCTCACCCGCCCCGTCGGCAACGTCATCGTGCTCATGCCCCCCTATTGCACCACGCGCGCGCAACTCCGCCAGATGCTGACGGCGCTCCACGAGGCCATCGAAGAAATCACCGGCCACCCCGGATGATTGATTGGGGGTTCAATCCGAAAACTGAAGTTGGTGCGGGAGTTTGCTTAACCCGAACTCCGAAATGGGCAACGAAATCGAAAGGACCTGCCGCGCGCCCAGCGCGGTAGGGCGCGTCACTCCGTGCGCGCCGCGCCTGCAACCGGAATGGACAAAATATCCCCAGCGTCGTCTTCCCAATCCGTTGCCGATCCGCGTTTTTCCATGTTCCCTCGTCCCGACTTCGGAGTTCGGGCTTAATCCACGGCGCCCAATCCATTCGTAATGGCCGCCGGGGCCGCTTCGATTTGCACGGTGGCGGGCTCCAGTCCGGCGCGCGTGGCGGTGAGGGTGATTTTGCCGGAGCCCCGCGTGGAACGGATGGCCACGCGATTGATGCCGCATTCCGTGTCCAGCCACAGGTTGTTGATGGAATGCGGAATGCCGCTGTTGTAACCGCCGCGCCAGATGGCTGGTCCTTCCAGTTTGAAGTCCACCCGGGCCTCGTCGGTGGGACAGCGGCGGCCTTGTGCATCCACCACCTCCACGTCAAAAAAAGCCACATCGGCTCCGTCCGCCCGCAGGCCGCCCGGGCGCTGATGGGGAGTCAGCCGCAAGCGCGCGGGTTCCCCGGCGGTGGCAATGGCCTCCACGGGGCCGGGCAGGCCGGTCTTCAACCCCTGCGCCTTGAGCTCGCCCGGCGCGAATTTCACCTCCGGAAACGCATAGATCCAGCCATGGATGGGCTGGGCGTTGGTGCCCACGGACTGGCCGTTCACCAGCAGTTCCACGGCGTCGCAATGGCTGGCCGCCACATAAACGGTTTTGACCGTGTTGCTGGGATAATTCCAGTGGCCGATGACGTGGATGGCCGGCTCGTCGCTCTGCATGACTTGGTAAACGTAATACGCCTGTTTGGGCAGCCGCACCGAATCCACCTTGCCGCTCACGCGGCACACTTCGCTGCTATCCTGGCGGCCATCGGCGTTGGAGTCTGACCAGTAAATCGAGGCGTAGGCCGCCCACCTGGCATGCGCCGGATCGGGGTTGGAAATTTTGTTCAAATCGTAGGCGTGATAGCGTTCGGCCGCAGCGAGGCAAAAGCTTTCCGAATTCCAATGATAGGTGTCGTCGGGTCCCGGCTTGAACCCAAAATGGGGCGGCGAGAAATCATCCCAAAACCGCCGGGCGGCCTCGTCCCGGAAATCCTCGGTTTCAATGAACGGCGCGCGGTCCCGGCGCTCGAGGCTATAGGCGCGGAAGAGTTCGGTGCGATTGGTCAGGGCATCGGTGCGCGGGTCCTGGCCGATCATCACCCCGAAATATTCCGCGATGGGCGTGGCCCCGGGGTCATTCAACGTGCGGCAGCCCATGGCCCGTCCGCCGCTGGCGTCCCATTGCTTCCGCAGCTCCACCATTTGCTGCAAATGTTCGGGCGTGATGGAATTGTTGCCCGCCTCCCAGAAGAAAATGCTCGGCGCGTTGCGGAAATAAATCATGGCATCGCGCATCACTTCCATCCGCTGTTCCCACTGCCGGCCGGTGACGTCCTTTTCCTTGTCGCCCGCCGGGCAAACCTCGATCACGCCGGTCTGGTCGCAGGCGCGCACATCCACGGCCTGCGGGGAAATGTGCATCCAGCGGATATAATTGGCGTGGGTGCTGCGGAGCAACGCGGCGTTGTAATCGTGCAGCCAGTCCGGATACGCCTGGCCCAGCCCCGCCCATTCGTCGGTGGCACGCTGGGCAAAACCCCGCAGCCAGACAAACTGGTCATTCACATACACGCCGCCCGTGCCGGCCCCGCCCTTGAACTCCGCCTTGCGGAAACCGGTGGTGACCCGGCGCACATCCACCACCTGGTTATTGACGGATAGCAGGGTGTAAACCGAGTACAGATACGGCTGCGCGTCGCTCCAGAACCGGGCTCCCGCCAGTTGGCCGGCCGCCTTGAACACCTCGGATTGCCCGCTCACCAAATCGAGGGCATCGCTGTCAAACTTCGCGCAAACCTGGCCCGCCGCATCCACCACCACCACGGACAGCGTGATGGATTGCTGGTCGCCGCTTTCATTCCGCACCTGCGACTCCACATTGACCTGGCAGCGGTGGTTGGGGAGGTCAAAATCCGACGGGTAAACATAAATGCCGGTCGTCTTCAAATTTTCGTAAAGCGGCAGCGTCTGATAAACCTTGCCGGTCAGGTGCAGCCAGATGTCGTGGTTCAGCCCGCCGTAATTCGGGTTGAAGGCGCGCCCCATCCACTCGAACTCGGTGCCGGTGGCTTCCTCCTGGTAGTTGTTGCTGTTGTCCACTTTCACGGCGATGACATTGTCCGCCTCGCCGAAGTTCACGAAGTCCGTCAAATCCAGGCCCAGCGGGGTGACGCCATTTTCATATTTTCCGGCAAACTTGCCGTTGACCCAGAAGCGGCCGGCCTGTTTCAAGCCTTCGAACTCCAGCCAGACCTTGCCGTCCTTCGCGCTGGCGGGCAGCTTGAAATGCTTGCGATACCAGGCCACGCCCGCGTAGGGATGCCGGTCGCCGCCGCTGTGGCTGATGATGTCCGAATAGGAATCCGTGTCGTTGTAGGTGTGCGGGGCGCTGACGGCGCTCCACGCCGCATCGTCAAAGCCCACCTGTTCCGCGTTGGTGGCGTCCGCGCGGATGAATTTCCAGTCGGGATTGAAACTGAAGTCCGCGTGGGGTGAGGCCGGCGGGACGAAGGTTTCGGCGAACAAGCGTTCACTTCCACCGCCCACCAGCATCAGGCCGGTCAAACCGGCATATTTTAACAAATTATGGATACGCATGAGTTAAGGGTTGCGAGCCAAAGCGGCCAGGGTCACCACGGTTTGGATCATACTATGATTGAAAATATCGGGGATGGTCCGCCCGCACCATCGCCAATAGTGGCTACCGGCTCACCCAGGCAAGTGTCAGTGGGCGTTGGATTTATATGTGATTTTTTCCTGGTGGCCATGGCGCGCCGCCCGGCTTTTGGGCCGGATATTCCGCGCACACCGCGGAAACCAAACTGAATGGATGCATCCGCCGGCCGGATGGTTACATGATACTGCATCACGTATCACGTATTACGCCGCAAGCACCTCACGCATCTTTGCGCTTTGAAACCCGGCGCGGGCGGCGTATAAAGTCCGCGTGTCACAACCGGTACCGCCCGCCATCAACGCCGCGACGCGCCTCTGCGCGGTGTTGGGCTCGCCCATTAAACATTCCGCGTCGCCGGCCATGCATAATGCCGCCTTCGCGGCGCTGGGCCTCAACTGGCGCTATGTGGCCTGCGAGGTCGCCCCCCAAAACCTCCGCGCCGCCATCGCCGGGGCGCACGCCCTGGGCTTTGCCGGCCTGAACCTCACCGTGCCGCACAAGCTGCTGGCCATGGCCATGGTGGACGCGCTGGATGCCTCGGCGCAACAATGGGGCGCGGTGAACACCATCCGCTTTGAGGCGCAGGGCACCACCGGATTTAACACGGATGCCGATGGCATTACGGCCTCGTTGCGCGAGGATTTGGGGGTCAGCCTGCCGGGCAGCCGGGTGCTCCTGCTTGGGGCCGGCGGGGCGGGGCGCACGGCGGCCTTGAAACTGGCCTCCGAAAATGTGGCCGAACTTTTCCTGGTCAACCGCACCCAGTCCCGGGCGGCGGAGATCGCGGCCGAAATCCGCCGGCAGTTTCCGTCCGTGAAGGTGGTGGCCGCGTATCCGCAAGGACCGGTGGATCTGCTCGTGAACGCCACCTCGCTCGGCCTGAAACCCGGTGACGCCTCCCCCCTGGACGAGCGGTCGTTCCCCCTGGCCCAGGCGTGCGCCGTCTATGACATGATTTATCGCCCCGCGGAAACGCCGCTGCTGGCGGCCGCGCGCGCCGCCGGTTGCCGGACCGCCAACGGCCTGGGCATGCTGCTCCATCAGGGGGCCCGGGCCTTTGCCATCTGGACGGGCCAGACCCCGCCGCTGGCGGTGATGCGCCGCGCGCTGGAAGAAAATATTTACGGTCCCCCGTCATGAGCCTGTTTTTTGATAACGTTTTCAACCCGCACAACTGGGCCATGGTGCCGTTTCACTTCTGGTCGGTGGTGATCTTCTGGTTTGGCTGCATTGTGGGCAGCTTTTTGAACGTCTGCATCTACCGGATGCCGCTGAACCTGAGTGTGGTGTCGCCGCCCTCCCACTGCCCGCACTGCAAATACGCCATCCCGTTTTACCTGAACGTGCCGCTGCTCACCTGGCTGGTGCTCCAGGGCCGCTGCAAAAATTGCGCCGCGCCGATCTCCCCGCGTTATTTCATCGTTGAACTGCTGACGGGCGTGGCTTTTCTGGGCTGCTGGCTGGCTTTTGGCGCCCATTCGCCCGGCGTGGCGCTGGCCTACTGCCTGTTCCTGGCGGGCCTCATCGTGGCCACGTTCATTGATTTCGAGCATTTCATCATTCCCGATGAAATCACCCTGGGCGGCACGGCGGTGGGATTGGTCATTTCCCTGCTGCTGCCGTCGTTGCACGGAGTTTCCTCCCTGGGCGAATCCTTGATTCAAAGCGGCCTGGGCATCGGGATTGGCTGGGGGTTGGTCTATGGCGTGTTAAACCTGGGGAAATTGCTGTTTGGTTCCTACGCGATTGAATTTGATCCCCAGTCCCGGGTGGTCTTTACCGAAACCGCCATTGTCTTCCCGCCCAAGCGCCTGCCGCTCGAACCCCTGTTGCCGCCGGTGGGCTGGTTCGGTTTTCAGGCCAGCCGGATTGAACTGGTGGACCGTTGTCATCTGAATGTGCCCGTGGCCGTTTCCGCGACCCAGGTCATACTCCACACTGCCGCCGGCCCCGAAACGTTTGCGCGGGCCGCGCTGCCCCATCTGGAGGTGATTTTTGACCGGCAACTCTCGTCCCGTGAGACCGCCCGCCTGGCCGGGGTGCCTTGGAATCCGCTGGGCGGTTTCTTGAACTGGCTCCGGGAATTGGGCCGGTCCCTGATGCACCTGCCCAAAAGTGAAATCCGCCGGGGCAGCTGGCTCGTGTTCACCGCCTCGGAAGCCTGGCTACACCGGGATGATCTGCGGTTTGAAACCGACGATGTCTTTCACCGGGAGTCGGATGCCATCCGCTGTCAGGCCCGGGAAATCCGGACGGACTTTGGCTGCTGGCGCGACACGCCGATGACCCTGACCCCCAAGAAACTGACCATTGGCGGGGCGGAATACCATCCGGAAGCGGTGGCGATGATGGAAGTCGTCACCGACCGGATGGTCATGCCCCGGGAAGCGATGGGCGAGGGCGACGTGAAATTCATGGCGGCGATCGGGGCGTTCACCGGCTGGCAGGGCGTGTTATTTTCGCTGATGGTCAGCTCGCTGATCGGCTCGGTCGTGGGCCTTACGCTGATTGCGGCGCGCCGCCGGGAATGGTCCTCGCGCATGCCCTACGGACCGTACATCGCGCTGGCGGCGGTGATTTGGGTCTTTTTCGGGCATCAATTTGTGGCGGGCCTGTTTCGGCCGTGACGAGGCAACACAGGCAAAACAGGCAAAACCCTGATGCCGGCCAGCAGTCCGCCATGGGTGGGACTAACCCGGATTAACCCTAATGCCTTTCGGAAATTCCGAGCTTGAATCCCAAAGGGATTCCATCGTTCAGCCCAGGGTCGCGACGGAGGAGCTACCCTGGGTAAACGCCCCAACAATGACCTACCCCAACGGGGTTGCATCTTC
>Ga0302275_10002361_pt1 | contig 19879 bp, 16 predicted proteins | sample III_Bog_N2_2_FD_200229 | JGI IMG/M metagenome (GOLD analysis project Ga0302275, IMG submission 200229) | Peat permafrost microbial communities from Stordalen Mire near Abisko, Sweden - III_Bog_N2_2 | ecosystem: Environmental > Terrestrial > Soil > Wetlands > Peat | place: Sweden: Abisko... | reverse complement strand
AGGAAACACCGTACGAAGGACTTGCCAGTTCTCCAGTTCAGCCATGTGGAAAGACTAGATCAACATCGAAAAATCGTCAACCTGTATCTTAGCGCTTATGCGGCAGACCCCCTCCCCCCCCCCCACACCCCCGGGGGGTATATGGTTTGCGCTCGATTCGCTGAATTTTGCGGATTATCCTGAATTCGGTAGTCAAGAGGAGTTCGGTACGCCGCTGCAAGTTTACGGCTGGAATAAGCTGTGGCCAACTCGCGAACTCCCTAATTTCCGCGAAGCGGAAGCTAACTTGCTGTTTTTGTTTTGCTTTCGGTCTACACCCATTCCGAAAATGCTATAGGGCGCGTCCCTGCGCCAGCGTATTCTCGACCAGCGCATCAACCTCCGCGCGGCTGGTGCGGTGATTCACAATGGCCGCGCGAATGACCGTGCGGCCTCCAAGCCTGGTCGTGGACGGGGCCACAATTCCTGACTCCTGCAGGCGCACGGCAATCTCCTCGTTGATCTGGTCGGAGTTTTCCGGGCTGGAGTTTTTGACGCGATAGCGGAAGCAGACAATATTCAGCTCGACCGGCGCCATCAACTCCAGCTCCGGCGTCGCGTTGATGCGCTCTTCCAGATAGCGCGCCAGCGCGCAACTGCGGCTCATGGCCGCGCCCAGCCGGTCAACGCCCAGCGTCTTCAGCGTGAACCAGACCTTCAGGGCGCGAAAGCCGCGCGAGAGGTCCGGCCCGAAGTCGCAAGGCCAGGGCGAACCTGCGGCCAATCCCCGCGTGGCCCGCTTGAGGTACGCCGCCGGGGAGACGAAGGCCTGCCGGTGCTTTTCTCCGTCCCGCACCAGCACAAAGCCGGCGTCGTAAGGCGCCTGTCCCCATTTGTGAAAGTCGAAGGCCACGGAATCGGCGCGATCCATTCCATTGAGTTTCGGAGCGAGATCCGGGGCCAGCTTCGCCAATGCGCCAAAGGCTCCGTCCACATGGAACCAGAGCTTTTCGCGCTGGCACAGATCGGCCAGTCCAGCCAGATCGTCAATGGCTCCAGTATTCACCGTTCCCGCGGTTCCCACCACCAGAAAAGGCGTCAGGCCAGCCGCGCGATCCCGCTCGATTGCGTTTTTGAGCGCCGCAAGATCGATCCTGTAGCGGCTGTCGCAGGGGATCAGATGCAGCGCGTCGCTGCCGAGGCCGGCGATGTCCATCGCCTTGGGAACGCAGCTATGAACCGCCGCCGATGTGTAAGCGATCAGCCGCTGCGGCCCCGCCGCCACTCCGCGGGTGCGCACGTCAAAGCCCAGCGCGGCATCGCGGGCAATCAGCACGGCGATCAGGTTCGCCATCGACGTTCCGGTGACGAACAAACCGCTGGCGCCCTCCGGGAAGCCGAAGAGTTCGCGCACCCAGCGGGTCACTTGCCGCTCGACCTCGACCGGAATGTGATCGCGGCCGCCCAGATTTGCGTTTAGCCCCGCCGCCAGCATCTCGGCCACCATGCCCACCGGCGTGCCACCGCCGTTCACCCAGCCCATGAAGCCCGGATGCACATTGCCCTGAGTAAAGGGCACCACGTCCCGCATGAACTCGGCATGAACCTGGGCCAGCTCTTCGCCCTGACGCGGAGCCGGAGAGCGGAAGCGCGCCCGCACCTCGTCCGGAATGGGCTGCCAGACGGGCCGCTCGCGAATATTTTCGATGTAGCCGAGCATGTCGTCCAACATGCGGTGCGCCTGCGAGCGAAATTCGCCCCAATCCGCGGGGTCGAGGGTTTCGCGCGCTTCCGCATGAGGATCAATGGATATCTTGTCGGCTGGGTCAATCATTTGAGGGTACCTGGGGAGTTCGTTCATCCTGAAGACCATTTTACGTGTTGACCGGGCTGCCATTGGCAGGACACTCCACCCTTGCAATGATGTGTTCGGCAAAAGCGGGATCGAGTTCGGAACTCTGCGGCGCCTATGAGAAGTTTGTGCTAGGATTTCGACCGATGCTGAATTACAACTGCCGCGGTGACGTATGAAACTGTACCGGCTTCGATCTTCCGTTTTGCTGCTTGTGATTGCGCTAGTTCCGAGCGTCCAAGCTCAGGTGCCGCCAGAGGTTCAAATTACAGGGCGTATAGCCAGAGCGGACAAGGGCACACCAATCGATGGCGCATTGGTTCAACTCTTTCCCTGGGGCGACATCGGAGGAAATCCCAGGACCGCAAAGACCGATAACAGCGGAGAGTATTATTTTCAGGGTTTGAAGCCTGGCAACTATATGATTTCGGCATCTGCTGATGGATTCGTTTCGGCGGAATATCGACGAGATGCCTCGCTGGAAGGCGCGATGTTGAAAGTGGACACATCCACACAGTTGCAAGGAATCGATCTCCGTTTGACTCCAGAGGCAGTAATTCGCGGTGTGGTAATCGACATGGAAGGTAGGCCAGTCGGCCAAGGTGTTTCCGTTGCGGCGGTTCGTAGGGAGACTGGAGAGGACGGATCGGAGAGATTGGTACCTATTTCGGATGGATTGACCGGCGAGGTTGGCCAATTCGCTCTGAAGAAACTCCCGGCAGGCAGCTATTTCGTATGCGTAGACGGCCCTTCCGGGCATGAATTGCATCCAGACCCTGGGGGCTGGTATCAAGAGAGCTGGTACGGCGACAAGCCCTCAGAGAAGGGCGCATTGCTGGTTTCGCTCAAAGAAGCGGGTGAACAAAACGGCATACGAATCAGAGTTCAGCGGGAAACGCGGCACAAAGTCATTATCTGGCCATCAGGTTTAGAAAGTGGCCCTGCCGCCAACAGCTACGACCTGAACTTCAGTCTCCTGGAGCGGGACACTCTATGCATGAGACAGCCAGACGGAAGCTACATGATCCCGGATATACCCGCGGGACACTTCACACTGGTAAGCGAAGTGTGGTCAAGGAGTAAATTCGAAGGGCGGAAAGAAACCAGCTTCGATATTATCGATGGGAATGTGAACCTGCATATTGATCTTGCAGATCTCGGCAAGATTGAGAATTCCGTCCAGTGAAAAAGTAGAATATGAGCATGTTTGGCGGATGACCATTCGAGTTGCTTCAACCGATGGTGATAGCAGCCCATTCGGACGCACACAAAGCGAAAAGCGCGATCATGCTACACTGTACTTGCGCTCAGTTATTTGGTCGTGAGCGGCAGCGAGCCCTCAGCAAGGCAAGTTTGCCTGGCACAGCTTTTCCCAAGCCCCTGCATACCGGGGTACCCAAGAAACGGTTTTTGCTTCTTGGGGTGGAGCGCAACCACTTGAGTCTCCCACCCGGCGACTCAGCCCTGGACCACGAGTTGGTCCTGAAGGCCAGGCGCTTTTGCATCCTTGATTGAGATCAGGCGCGCATGAACCGGGAACGCATCAGAGATTGATGGCATGGGATAAGTGGAGCCGGTCGGCAATGCGCCGCCTGGCAATGACGTAGCGTGTGGCAGCTCCGGGCCTTCGGCGTTCCCCTTTGAATGCCTGCCGGTCAGTCCTTTGAACGACTTTCGGTTCTCCCTTACGCATATTGATACGCAGGTCCGCGCCTGAGCAGTCTTCGCGCGCGCGCCTCCATGTCCGGTTCCGATTGCAGGCCGCGAGCAACACTGGCGGCTCCGGGACCTATAGGAAATGACACTATTTTGACGACATCAGCAACTGATTTTGTTTCGGCGCCAGCAACCGCTTCTGTTTCAACCACACTTTTTTCGCAGTTTTCCCTTTCGCCCGCCCTCATGGCGCGGCTGGACGCCAACAAATTTGAGATTCCCACCCCGGTGCAGATTGCCTGCATTCCCCCCGCCCTGGAAGGCCACGACGTGCTGGCCACGGCGCAGACCGGAACCGGCAAGACGCTTGGCTACCTGATCCCCATCATCGAGAGCATGTTGAAGGACGAGAGCAGGGGCGCGCATGCGCTGATCGTGCTGCCCACGCGCGAGCTGGCCATGCAGGTCGAAGAGGCCTTCAAGGCCGTCCGTTCGAACTCCAGGCAATCCGTGGCTCTGGTCGTTGGCGGCATGAACGAAAGGCCGCAGCTCGACGCCATACGGCGCGGCGCGCGGCTGATTGTGGCCACTCCCGGCCGGCTGGAGGATTATCTGAAGCGCAAGCTGGTACGGCTGGACCAGATCAAGGTACTGGTGCTGGACGAAGTGGACCGGATGCTCGATATGGGCTTCCAGCCGGCTATTGCCCGCATCGTCGGCACGATGCCGGCCACGCACCAGACCTTGTGCTACTCGGCCACCCTCGAAGGCGAGGTCAAGCAGGTGGCGCACAAGTACCTGAACAACCCGGTTCGCGTCGAAATCGGTTCGGTGCTGAAGCCGGCGGAAAACATCGAGCTGCGCACCTTTGAAGTGGCGGCGGACAAGAAGCAGGAGCTGCTCGAGCATTTGCTTGAGGCCGACAAGGGCAGCTTCCTGGTCTTCGTGCGCACCAAGCACGGGGCCGACCGCGTGGCGCGGCGGCTGGTTCGCGCCGGACACTCGGCGACGCAGATTCACGGCGACCGCACGCAGTCTCAGCGCAACGCCGCTCTGCGCAGCTTCTCCGAAGGCCGCAACCGCGTGCTGGTAGCGACCGATGTAGCCGCCCGCGGCATCGACGTGGCCAACGTGGCGCAGGTGATCAACTTCGACCTGCCCAAGATGGCCGAGGACTTTGTTCACCGCGTGGGCCGCACCGGCCGCGCCTCGGCGCACGGCATGGCCTCCACCTTTGCCGCCCCGGCCGAGCGCAACGACCTGCGCAAGATCGAGAGGACGCTCTCGCTGCACATGAAGCACTATCGCGTGCGTTCGGCGGGCGAAGCACTTGCGGCGTAAGGGCGGCTATTAGCTGCTAGCTTTCAGCTCAACAAAAAGCGGGCGTCTCACCTTCGTGGGACGCCCGCTTTTTTCTAACTATGAATATTCATCGTGCCGATGATGGCAACTGAACAACTTTCGGCTCGTGCGCCAGATCGTCAAGCAATGAAAGAAACTTCGATTTCCTGACCCACCTGCACCCGAACGGAGGGTCGTTCTTTTCTGGTGGATATGCGTGAATCCCTTTGGGAAGAATAATGTAATCCGTGCATACTCTCACTCCGTAATCGCAGGACTGCGAGGGGATCATCCCGTCGAAGATGCACTCGTATGAAGTTTCCATTGCACTGTAGCCTTGATTGAAGACCTCAAGGTACCTTACCGTGCCATAGGCCGGATTCCCCGCATCCTTTGGTACGCCTGGCTCTTTCACGTTGCGAAGAAAGACGAGGTACTCCCATCCCAGTCGTTCCCAGTTAGACGGCCCGAAGAATATGGTGCTTCCCTCGGTTGTACCCTTAAAGTTGTTTACGACCATAGCTTTGGAAATTGCGACGTTATAGCTTTCTGTATCTCCTGCAACGACGCGGACGACAGCTACGACATCTGCCATCTTATACAGTTGCGCCAATTTGATGATTGCGGGTTCAGTGACGGTAACCGTCTCAGTGCCGGAGGTGACAGCTATGGATGCTGATTGGCCGATGGCGCTCTGGTATGAAAGAACGCCAAGGATCAATGTGCCGAGCGTAACGAGCGTGCTCTTCATTTTCGATACTTTACGCGTAAACGCAGAGATTTTCCAGTAATTATTCAGTTGGCAGCCATGCCATCTGTCCATCTCTTGCTGTTTTATTTCGTATTCATTTCGAAGGCCAGCGGCAGTTTGTTGAAGGACGAGAAGAAAGCCCCGGTCGCGGAGATGCGGGTCCGTGATTTCCCACCCTTGCGGCGGAAAAAAGCCGCAAGGATGGGGCACGGAGCTGAGCTGGCTGTTCCGTATTCCCTGATCTCTGACTCCTGATCTCTGCTCTCTGACCCTTGATCTCTGATCTCTGTTCTCTGCTCTCTGCCCGACGCAGAACCCTCTCCGCTCAAGTTGAGTCTCTTCTTTCCGATAAAGGACCTGAGTGCTCTCTGTGCCGGGGATTGATTCCGGCGGGGCGGATGAGTGGGTGCAATGGATGATGAACTGACGAGGGAATTCCTGATCGAGAGCCAGGAGGGTCTGGACCGTATGGAGCGGTGCCTGACCGAGCTGGAGGAAAAGCCGCAGGATGCGGAGTTGATTGGGGAGATTTTCCGCGCGGTGCACACGATCAAGGGAACCACGGGCTTTCTTGGCTTCAAGCGGCTGGAGACGCTGGCCCATGCGGGAGAAAACCTGCTGGGGCTCTTGCGCGAGGGCAAGCTGACCGCCAACCGGCCGCTCATTACCGGCCTGCTGGAACTGCTCGACGGTTTGCGCTCCATCCTCAAGTCCATAGAGACGAAAGCATCGGAGGGCGAAGGCGACGATGCGGTCCTGATCAGCCAACTGGAAGCGTTGCAGATGCCCGCGCAGGTGGAGGCAAAAGAGCCGGTCTGCGCCCAGGTTGGCGTCGCATCCGCCTCCGCGCCTCCGCCATCGAAGATCAGGTCCGCGCAGCCCGTGGCGTCCGCGCCAGTTATCACTGCACCGGAGGAGCCTGTTCCGGCAGCGGCGCCGGCTCTCAAGGCTCCCGCCGAGGCAGAGAGCGAAGCTGCCCGGCCTCGCGTCCAGACCGCCGCGGAGAGCACGCTGCGCGTGGATGTGGCCGTGCTGAACCGGATGATGAACCTGGTGGGCGAGCTGGTGCTGACCCGCAACCAGGTTTTGCAGGCCACCGCTTCCGATCCCAAGATGACAATGCTCACCCGCCGCCTGGATATGGTGACGGCCGACCTGCGCGAGAGCGTGATGCAGGCGCGGATGCAGCCGGTCTCGAACATCTTCGGCAAGATACCGCGCATTGTGCGCGACCTCACGCAAACGCTTGGCCGCCGCGTCCGGCTTCAGGTCGAGGGCCAGGAGACGGAACTCGACAAGAGCCTGTTGGAAGCCATCAAGGACCCGATCACCCACGCGGTCAGAAACTCGCTGGATCATGGCATTGAGCCGCCCGAGGCGCGCCAGGCCGCCGGCAAGAACCCCGAGGGGATTCTGAAGCTGCGGGCCGCGCAGGAGGGCAGCCACGTCATCATCGAGGTCTCTGACGACGGCGCCGGGATTGATGTCGAGAGGGTGCGCAAGAAGGCGATCGAGCGCGGAACCATTACGGCGAAACGCGCCATGCAACTGAGCGAGCGCGAGCAGTTGCAACTGATCTTCGTGCCTGGCCTGTCCACCTCCGACGTGGTGACCAACGTGAGCGGCCGCGGCGTGGGCATGGACGTGGTGCGCACCAACGTGGAAAAGATCGGCGGCAAGGTCGAGATCGATTCCCGCTTCGGCAAGGGCACCACGCTGCGCATGCGCATTCCGCTTACCCTGGCCATCATTCCTGCGCTGATCGTGCGCAGCATGAACCAGAGCTTTGCGCTGCCGCAAGGCGCGCTGTCGGAACTGGTGCATGTTCCTGCCGCGCAGGCCGCGACGGCCATCGAGTGGATTGAGGACGCGCCGCTCTACCGGCTGCGCGGCAAGCTGCTGCCGCTGGTCTTTCTCGATCAGATGCTGAAGCCCGGCGCGGAACATAAAAACGCTTCTGAACGGGACAACTTCATTGCCGTTCTGGATGCCGACGGACGGCGATTCGGTTTGGTGGTCGATGGGCTGGCCGATCCCGAGGAGATTGTCGTCAAGCCGCTCTCCGGGGTGCTCAAGGACATTCGCCTCTATTCCGGCGCGACCGTGCTGGGCAATGCCGATCTGGCTCTGATTCTTGACCCAGGAGCCATTGCGATGAAGGCCGGGGTGGCTCTGCGCGAAGAAGACGCGGCGCGCGAGGCGGAAGGCGAAACCGGTGCGGAGGCTGCCAGGGACATCGAGTACCTGCTGGTGGAGGTTGCCGGGCGCCAGGCAGCGGTGCCGCTCAGCGATGTGCTGCGCATCGAGCAGCTTCCGCTCAACAGGATCGAGTACATCGGCTTCCGCCCGGTGCTCAACTTCGAAGGGCAACTGCTGCCGGTGGATGATTCGGGGGGCGTATTGACTGCGGCGCAGGGCAATTCCGCGGCGCAGGTCATCGTGGTGGTTTGCCGCGAGGGCAATCGTCAGGTGGGCATCGCGGTGTCGCATGTGCTGGACGTGGCCGGCGGCGGCGAACTGTTCGAGGCTGGCAGCGAGCAGATTACCAGCGGCGTCACGCTGCTCAAGGATCACGTGACCGGCGTGGTTGATCTGGGCGGCGTGGTCCGGCTGGCCGCCGGACAACAGGCCCCGGCCGAGTGGAGCCAGATGAGGGAGACAGTGGCATGAGCACGGCAACCGTTGCAGTGCAAGGCAAGGAAAAGGCGGAGGCGGAGATGGTGGAGATGTGTTCTGTCCGCCTGGGCAAGACGTTGTTTGGCGTGCCGATTACGCACATCCTGGAGATTGTGGGTTCGGCCCGGCCGCAGCCTGTGCCTCTGGCTCCCGACTTTGTTGGGGGGCTGATTCACTATCGCGGCGACGTGCTCACTACAGTGAGCCTGCGCCAACTGCTGGGCCTTCCAGCGAAGGAAGGCTTGCAGAACATTCTGGTGCTGGAAAGCGCCGGCGGATGCTTCGGGCTGCTGGTGGACTCGGTCGGCGAGGTTCTTATCGTTTCGTCGGCTGAGTACGAACTCAATCCAGCGACTCTCGACGAACGCCGGAAGGCCTTGTTTGCCGGCGCCTACAAGCTCCGGGGCAGCCTGCTCATCATGCTGGACCCCGAGAAGCTGGACCCCATGTGCCTGAGCGCATCCCTGGCTTGAACAGGTCCAGGGCAATCTCTGTCTGGAGGTGACCATGCGAGCACTGATTGTCGATGATTCCCGCTTTGTGAGGGGCTATCTGCGCGGCCTGCTCGAAGAGAAGGGAATCGAGTGCGAGGAGGCGGCCGACGGCCAGGCCGGCATGGAGCGGCTGAAAACAAGCCCGCCTTTTGACCTCGCGATGGTGGACTGGAACATGCCGGTGATGAACGGCCTGGAGATGCTCAAGCAACTGCGCGCGGCGGGGTATGACGGTGTCAAGGTGATGATGGTGACCACGGAAGCCGAAAACGACTTCATTCTTTGCGCCCTGGATGCCGGCGCCGACGAGTACCTGATGAAGCCCTTCGACGACGAGGCCCTGACGGGAAAACTGGCCATGCTGGGTTTGGTGGAGGCCTGAACGATGGCGGCTGATCGCCGGACCCGCATTCTGATTGTGGACGACTCGGTTGTGATGCGGAGTCTGCTGCGCTCGGTGGTGTGCGCCGAGGCCGGCCTGGAAGTGGCTGGCACGGCGGCCGACGGAAAATCGGCCTTGAGCGCCATCGAAACCCTTCACCCCGATCTGGTTCTGCTGGATGTGGAGATGCCGGTGATGGACGGCCTGGTTACACTCAGAAGGCTGCGCGCGCAGGGCCACACGATGCCAGTGATCATGTGCAGTTCCCTCACCCAGCGCGGAGCCAAAGTGACCATCGAGGCCCTGGCCTGCGGCGCATCCGACTATGTGGCCAAGCCAGCCGGACAATCCAGCCGGGAGGCTGCCACTCGGGCGCTTTCTCACGAGTTGATTCCCAGGATTCTTGCCCTCACCAGCCACTCGCAGCCAGTCTTTCCCGGCATCAGGCGCATCCCGCTGATGGCGCAGATCGGGCCGCCGGTCAGGGCTCAGCCGCTGGCGACAACCCCCACGGCACTAGCCATCGGCGTCTCCACCGGCGGCCCGGCGGCTCTGGAAACTTTGCTTCCCGCGCTGCCGGCAGACTTTCCGCTGCCTGTGCTGATTGTGCAGCACATGCCGGAGTTGTTTACCAATCTCTTTGCCCAGCGGCTAGACGGACGCTGCCGGATGCAGGTGCGGGAAGCTGTCGAAGGCGACCGAGTGCGCGTTGGAACCATTTACATTGCCAGGGGTGACTGGCACATGGAGGTGCTGGCTGCCGCGTGTATTGGCTCGCCGGCTACGCTGCACCTGAGCCGGGGGCCGCAGGAAAACCACTGCCGCCCTGCCGTTGACGTGCTCTTCAGGTCAGTGGCCGCAGCCTACGGAGCGGGCGCGCTGGCCGTGGTGCTCACCGGCATGGGCTCTGACGGAATGAACGGCTGCCGCGCGATTCGCAACCGTGGCGGCAGCGTACTGGCCCAGGACGAAGCTACCAGCACGGTGTGGGGAATGCCCGGCGCCGTGGTGAATGCGGGACTGGCGCAAAAGGTCCTTCCGCTTAATGCCATTGCCCCCGAGATTCTGCGGATTGTCCGTCAGGCGCATATCGAAGACCGCGAGCTTCGGGAAGAGGTGGTCTAGCCGTGCATAGCTCAGCCAGCGTTGACTACGGCTATCTTCGCCAACTGGTTTTCAAGCACTCGCAAAACGTGCTCGACCCGTCGCGCGATTACCTGTTTCAGACGCGCCTCATCAAGCTCTTGCGCAATCAGGGCATAAGCCAACTGGAAGAACTTGTCGAATATCTCAAGTTCAGGGGGAGCCCGGCTCTCGAACGTTCCGTTGCCGAAGCCATGACGATCAACGAAACCAGCTTCTTTCGCGATGGCCATCCCTTCGAGCTATTGCGCGCCAGGCTGCTGCCAGAGCTCATCGAACTCCGGCGTCCGGAGCGAGCCCTGCGCTTCTGGAGCGCGGCTTGCTCGACGGGCCAGGAGGCCTACAGCCTGGCCATGCTCATCCGCGAGAACTTCCCCTCGCTTAACGGATGGAAGATCCGGATTGAGGGCACCGACATCTGCTCTGATGTGGTAGAGCGCGCGCAAGCCGGCTGCTACCATCGCATTGAGATGAACCGCGGACTGCCCGCGCGCTTTGTGGTCCGCTATTTCGATCACAGCGGCGAGGAGTGGACGGTCAAGCCGGAGATTCGCAAGATGTGCAACTTCCGCCAGGCCAACCTGTGCTCGTCGTCCCTGCCCTTCAACGGCGCCGGCGGCCGATTCGATGTCATATTCCTGCGAAACGTGATGCTCTACTTCTCCCAGCAGACTCGCAAGACTCTAATGGCCGGTATTCACCGCTTGCTGGCCCCCGACGGCGTCCTCTTTCTCGGGGCAAGCGAACAGCCCGCAGATCTGTCCGTCTGGAGCCCCATGCTGGAGAATGGCACATGCTACTTTCGGCCAAGACGGCCGAGTTAGCAGGACAGGGGCAAGGATTAGGGTAGTGATGCAGTCTCCGGTTAGCCGGTCATTCCACCGGAATGTTTAATGCGACAAGAATGTCACGCAATGGACTATTGGGCGGAATCGCTCTCTGCCCGATCTGCGATGGGCGTCGATGTAACTGTGTTTGTTTGTGGCAACGGGGCGCCCGCTCGTAGGAGACGCCTTTGCAATACGAGAAAGAGAATCGCCCCTGCAGGAAGCGATGCGTAAACGAAAGGACTTTCGGAATCGAATCCCCACCCTAAAGGCAATATCGACAGGTAAGGGATCTTGGACCACAGCTCGCCGCTCGACCATTCAACCCCGAGTTTTCCGATGCCAAGAATTGTGATGACTATCCAAAGCCATTTTCGCTTTTGAATCGGGGCTCGAATACACAGAACAAGGGCGTAGATCGAAATACCAACAGAAAGTAGTGCTATGAGCAGGATGTAGTAGTTAGGCAAGCCCTTTCCGCGAAGCGAGAACCGTCTCATGGATGCGAGCGGCAAAGACTCTGGCTGGACAGTAAGGTTGGTAATCGCGTCTTGTCCGCTCTGATTGCTGACCGTAACTCGAAAAAGAATCCACCGATCTGGGTATTTGTACTCGAGAATGATCAGCTTTGTACAAACGCCGCTCGCCTTGCATTCAGTGGAGGCACCAAGGGTTTTAACACCAAGGGGTACACCCTGCGGAACCAGAGCCAAGACGTTCCCGAGCTGGCTTCGAAGTTGATCTTTGTCGTAGCTTGGGTCAAATGATTGAAGGATTTGGTCGATCTGCCTCTGACGGATCTCTTCGAAGTAACTCTTGCCGTTCTGAACCTCGTCGGGCGCCATTCTGTCGATAAGCCACCCGCATCCAGTCAAACCGAGCAACGCCAAAACCGCAGCCGACTTCCAAAGTTGTTTCACGAGCAGCTCCAAGTCAGTTTTTCCATTAGTTTCCTAGTTTGGTGGAATTATACAGACTGGAGCTTGGCAATTGTCGGCGAAGTGTTCGTGCGACATCCGGAGCTGACGTGCCGTCCAAGCGCAAGGTACAACTTTTCCCTAACGCCTATTCCCTGCCACCAAGCAGCCGCTCCACCTCGGCGTGTAGCCGTTCCGTGATGGCCGCCTCGGTCTCTTCCGGCGCAAAGCGGATCGGCTGGCCGACGTGTACCTCGACGAGGCCGGAGCGGAACCAGCGCCTGCGCCCGGCTTTCAGCTCGCCCAGTCCGCGAATCGCCACGGGCAGCACACTGGCTCCCGACTCCTTTGCCAGCAGGCCGATTCCGCCGCGGAAGCGCGCCAATGCGCCTTCGGGCGAGCGCCCGCCCTCGGGAAAGACCAGCACGTTGTAGCCGCGATCCATGGCCGCTCCGGCGTGCTCGAAACTGCGCTGGAAATTTCGCCGCCGGGGCAATGGAAAGACATTGAACAGAGCCGTCAGCAGCAGATAAAAAAGCGGTCCGGGCAGATAGAAGCCCCTTCTGCCTGGCGCGCTCTCGGGATTGCGGAAGTGCCGGTAACCCTCCAGCATGTCACCGGCCATGGCCGCCGCGATTCGCCGCCGCACCGGCCCCGGCAAAGCGTATTGGACCAGCGGGCCGTCGTAGGCTGTTACGTGGTTGGCGACAATCAGCATGGGCTCATCAGAGGAGGGAAGGACCGGCGCAACGACCCTGGGGCCTGCCAGCAGCCATACCAGAGGTCGCATGACGACCTCGATAAAGGCCACACGCAGCCATTGGATGGGAGCGAGCCAGGGCCAACGCGGATAGATGTAGCGGGCCGGTTCGGTCTGGGCGGAAAAAGGCGGGATTTCGGGTGAGATTGACGAAAAACGCCCTTCCGGGGCTAAAGCCCCCGTGGATTCTGCTGGCTTTACGCGGGGGGTGAAACCCCCGTCTCCTTCCGTATCGCGATTCTCCGCAGCCTGCAAATCCGTTTGTTCGCCGTCCAGACTGGACGCCCCATCATCTCTGTCATCCTGAGCGATGCGGGTCGAAGTCGAAGGATCTGCGTCTTGTGATTCTGGTGAAAGGATGGGAGACTGCGACCTACGCGCTCCGTCGGTGTTGCCGGCTGCCAGCTCCCGCAATTCTCCAAGCGTCCGCACTTCTTCCAGCAGGCCGCTCTCGGGCGGTATTCCCAGGCGCTCTTCCAGAGCCGCCGCCAGTTGCACGCGGCTGAGGCTGTCCAGATGAAGGTCCTCGCTCAGCAGCAGTTCGTCTCCCACGCCGGCCGGCGTTTCGCCGGAAATCTGCGCAATCAGCGCCAGCAGCCAGTCCGACGAGGCCCCGAATTCGCCCGTCGCGCTTTCGCCCGTGCTGACCTTGGCCGCCGTAGCCTGGATCTTGGCCAGCCACGCCTCCACAGCCTTGCGCCTCACCTTGCCGGTCGATGTGCGCGGCAGGTCCGGCTCCGGCCACAGCGCCCAGCGGCGCATCCGCTGAAACTCCGCCAGCCGCTGGTTGGCGCGCTCGATGGCCGCCGCGGCTTCTGCGCCATCACCGCGCATCGCCAGAACAGCACAGGGCTCCGTCCCGGCCGCAGTTTCCATTGGCACCACGGCGCAGGCAGCCACGCCCGGCTCCTGTTCGAGGGCTGCTTCCAGATCTTCGGGGTGCAGATTCACGCCCGCCGCGGTTACGATGACCTCGCTCTTGCGGCCCACAAAGCGTAGTTCGCCGCCCGGCTGCATTTCGGCCAGGTCGCCCGTGGCCAGCCACTCGCTTTCACGCGGCCGCAGCGCCCCATTTGACCAAATCGCGCCGGAAATCATGTGCCCGCGGACCAACACTTCGCCGTCCGGCCCCAGCTTCACTTCGCGCCCCGGCAGCGGCTTGCCGATGCTGCCCCGCGCCACGTGGAAAGGGTGATTCAGCGTAATCAGCGCGCTGGTTTCCGTCATTCCGTAGCCTTGCACCACCACGAAGCCGAGCGCGTTCCAGAACTGCTCCAGCGGTCCGCCCAGCGCTCCGCCGCCGGAGATCAGCGCCCAGAACTTCAGGCCGAATTCGTTGTGAACAGCGCGGAAACGCCACCAGCGCTGCCACACGCGAATGCCCTCTGACGCGGCCAACTGCCCGGCCAGTTCGGGGTGGCTGGCTTCCAGATGCGTTTTGAGCAGCGCCATCACGCGCGGCACCGCGGCCAGCACGCTGATGCGTTCGCGCCGGATGGTTTCAATCAGCCGTGAAGCCACCAGGCGGCTCTCGAAGTGCACCTCGGCGGCAAAGATGACTGGCACCCAGAGCCCCATCGTCTGCCCAAAGACGTGGCTCAGCGGCAGCGTGTGCAGAAAGCGCAGCGGATGGAAGGGCTTCTCGTAGCGCATGTAAGGCTGCGCGCCCTGCTCGATGGGCTCGACGCTGGCCAGCACGTTGCCGTGGGTCAGCACCACGCCCTTGGGGTCGCCCGTGGTGCCAGAGGTGAAGAGAATTTCCAGCGGCGTCTCGCGCGAGAGCCCCTCGACCGGCCAGGCCTCTTCGGCGGGCAGCGCGCCGGGCCAATCCTCAAAAGCAAGCTGAGGGCAGTCTGTTGGCAACTGCCTCAGCAGCAGCGCATCGCCGACGGCCAGCTTGGGCCGCACGTCTGCCGCGACGCGCAGGGCAAATTCCGCCGTTCCATAGGCGTCCAGCGGCACGGCCAGCACGCCGCGCAGGATGCAGCCATGGAAAGCGGCAATCCACTCCGCGCCGTTTTCTCCCCAGAGCAGAACCCGGTCGCCCGCGCCGATGCCGCGCTGGGCCAGCAAGGCGGCAAAACGCCCCGCGAGGCGCGCAATTTCGCCGTAACTGGTGGCGCGCCGCCGGTTGCCCCGGAAGCGGACGACCGCAATCTGGCGGTCGAAACGCCGAAAGTCGTCGAGAAGTGAGGCCAGATGGTCGCGCATGGAAAGTTCAGGCAAGTTCATAGTAAGCCATGAAGATGAGGTTGCGGGTCGCCCCCGCGTCTTCATGGCTCAAATATACGGCCGGAATTGGCCTGCTCGAAAAGAATGCAGCTTCATCCGTACCGAAAATGCCGCAAATACTGCCTGGTCACTATTCCAGATCAAGCTGCTTGATCTGGTCCTTCAGAATGGTGGCGGAGTTTTCAAGGGCGGCTTGCTCGCTGGGCGGCAAATCGACATGCAAGACGCGTTCTACGCCATTCTGAGAGACAATGCAGGGAACTCCCAGGCTTACGCCCTTGAGTCCGAATTCTCCATCCAGGACCGATGAAACCGTGAGCACTCCATGCTGATTGCGCAGGATGGACGCGGCAATCTGCGTCAAAGCCAGGCCGACGCCAAACCACGTCGATCCCTTGTATTCAATGATGTGATAGGCCGAATGCCTCACTTCGTCCGCGATCTTGTCGCGGTTCGCCTTCAAGTCTCCGCATTGGGCGCACTGGCGGCAATACTGATCCATCGACAGGCCGGCCACGTTGGTCATGGACCAGGCGGGAAACTCGCTGTCGCCATGCTCGCCCAGGATGTAGGCATGAACGTTATGCACATCCACGCCGCAGTCCTTGCTCAGCAGATAACGGAAGCGCGCGCTGTCCAGAACCGTGCCGGAGCCGATGATGCGCCCGCGCGGCCAGCCGGAGCGCTTGTAGGCAGCATAGGTCAGAATGTCCACCGGGTTGCTGACCATCAACACCACCGCGGATGACTTCTGCGCCACGATTTCATCAATGATTTCGTAAATGATTTTGACGTTTCGCTGCAGCAGATCCAGGCGGGACTCGCCGGGATGCTGCTTGGAGCCGGCGGTAATCACAATGATGTGCGCATCGGCAAAATCATTGGCCTCGGCTTCGCGGATATTGACGGAGGGAAAGAAGGCCTGACCATGAGCCAGATCGAGAACCTGCCCCAGGGCCAGTTCATGCCGGGCGTCCTGCAAAACGATCTCATCGGCCAAGCCACTCTGAGCCAGCGTATAGGCAAAGGTCGAACCCACCGCGCCGGCGCCGACAATCACGACCTTCCGTGGCTTCCATGGGGCATCGGTCATTTATCTTCCTCCTGTTGTTATAGATATAGATGACGCCAAGCGCGATTGGGTCTCGCTTATTTGCGTCCGGGGAGATTCGCCGGCATCTCAGGGCCGCCTGCATCCCACGCAAAGTAAAATGGAAATATGGGATTTGAAAGCGTGAAGAAAATTGCCGAGGCGGATTTCCCCACCCGCTGGGGAGCTTTCCGCATTCTGGGCTTCGAGGGCCGGCTGGCGGAGGCTCGCCCGTGTGACAAAAACGCCGCGGACGCGGCGGGCAAGGGCTCGGTCGAAGGCCTGGTGGCGCTGGTGATGGGCGACATTCACTCCGCGCCTCCGGTGGCGCGGATTCATTCGCAGTGCCTGACGGGAGATGTTTTCGGCTCGCTGCGCTGCGATTGCCGCCTGCAACTGGAACTGGCCATGGGCAGAATTGCCGAGGAGGGCGCGGGCATTCTGCTTTATGAGCAGCAGGAGGGCCGGGGCATCGGCCTGATGGCCAAACTCAGAGCCTATGAGCTGCAGGACCATGGACTGGACACGGTCGAGGCCAACGTCGAGCTGGGCTTTGCGGCCGATTGCCGCGGGTACGAGTTGGCGGCCGAAGTGCTCAAATATCTCGGTGTCTCTCAGGTTCGCCTGATTACCAACAACCCGGAAAAGGTCGAGGCGATGGAATCAGCCGGCATTACTGTTACTGAACGCATCTCCGCCGAAGTGGAGCCGCAGGAGAGCTTTGCCGGCTATCTGCGCATCAAGCACGAGAAGATGGGGCACATCATCGACTCTCCGGAAGATTAAGGAATTATCGCTTCTCCTGCAGGGTTGAATTCGTGGTTTCCCACCCATTTCACAAAGAACGTGAAATGGATGGGGCACGGAGCTTCCTTGCAGCATCGGTGAAAATGCTCTAAAAGTCATGCATGGGAGCGAATCCGCCGATGGGCGTTGTGCGAAGCGGGACGGCAATGCGCTGGCACGGAAACACGGTGCAATAATGAAGTGGGACTCCTAACCAAGCCTTGGCTTGACCGATATGAACCTGCCCAACTCCATCACGATGAGCCGGATTGCCATGATTCCACTTTTTCTGTGGATTCTGACGCCGCATTTTCCCTGGCAGGGGCATGGCGGACAAGAAATCACGGCCTCGGTTCTGTTTGTTCTGGCATCGATGACCGATGGCCTGGATGGCTACCTGGCCCGCAAGCGCCAGCAGATCACGACCATGGGGATGCTGCTGGACCCGATTGCCGACAAGATCATGGTCACGGCCGCCCTGATTGCCCTGGTGGCCTACAACCCCGAGGTGGTCAAGGTCTGGATCGCGGTGGTTATTATTGGCCGCGAGTTCCTCATCAGCGGCCTGCGTTCGATTGCTTCGTCGGAAGGCTTTACGATCCAGGCCAGCGACCTGGGCAAACTGAAGACGGTGATCCAGATAGTGTCCGTCGTTTCGGCGATTCTGGCCCATCACTGGTACCAGTGGCAGTTCGGCGTGCTCATCGTGCCGGTCAAATGGATTGCCGTTGCGGCCATCTACTTCACGCTGGTGGTCTCAATCATCTCGGCGGTCGATTATTTTGTGGGCTTCTGGAAGAAGATTGACCACGCCAGCAAGGACCGCCGCAAATCCTTCGTGCTCACGCGGCGCAAGAGCGCGGGCACACCCACCGGTACAGAGTGAGAGTGGCCTGGCGAATCGCATGGGCCTCCGGACTGCCCGCGTTCGACGAGAGTATTTACACAACGCGCGGAGTTGGTGTGCGACAATCCTCGCAAGAACGTTTTCCGCTTTTTATGAGACTATCCCGTCGCCTTCTTTGGAGCGCCGCTGGACCGGTCCTGGCCGTTGTTATGGCTGGGGCGCAGGCGCCGTCCTCGTTTATGCCCAGGATTTCGTCGCCGGCGCCGCTGGTGCTGGCCGGCGGCACGGTTGTGGACGTGGCCAACTGGGGGCGCTCGGCGAAAGACCTGGAAGACGCTGTTGTCATCGTGCGCGACGGCCGCATCACCGATGTCGGCTCGCGCATGGCGGTTTCCATCCCCAAGAACGCCCGGGTCATCGACTGCACGGGCAAATTCCTTATTCCAGGCCTCATTGACGGTTTTGCCGGCATGAATTCGCAGGGCCAGGCCAACGCCTACCTGGCCATGGGCGTCACCACCATTGTTGCGGTCAGCGACGCCCATCGCGGCATGGTCGATGCTGCCGCCTCGCCCCGTCCCCATCTTTACCTGATGGACTCAATCGGCTCGACCGACAACTGGAGCCTGCTGGCCAAACACCCCGGATGGTCCGCCAAATTGAGGGAGGGAGCCCGTCCGGCCGAACTGAGCCCTGAAGACACCGTTCGCCAGCTTGCGGACACCGCGCGGCTGGGGACGCGCGCCGTCTGGCTGGGACACAACATCACAGCGGCCAATACGCAGCGGATGATTGCGCGCGCCCACCAGATGGGCCTGGCCACCTATGGCGAATTCGTCGCCACGCCCTATGCGGTGGGAGTCGAGGCTGGAGTGGATGTGCTCGTCCACATGGGCCGCTACGAACTCGGCGTTATTCCCGACGAGTTGCAGCAGCCACTGGTCGAGAACCCCAGAGGCACGGCCGCAACCACAGCCTATGACTACGCCGAGCACCTGCCTCCGACGGACTTGCATCTGGGGCGCTATGCCCGTTTTCTGGCTGCCCATCACGCCGCGCTGATGCCCACCTTCAGCATTGATTACGCGCAGTTGCCGTCGCATCGCAATCTCTGGAAGGAGCCGGCCGCCGCGCTGCTCGATCCGGCCCGCGTTTTCAACCCTACGGATCGCGCCAGCGGCGAAATGAACTATGCGCTCGAGCCCTGGGCCCGCCGCCTGCCCGCCGCCACCCAGCGCTGGATGGAAGAAAGCCAGCGAAAGAAGGCCGACCAATCGATCATGCGGCTCTGGCGCATCAACGAGACACTGTTTTCTGCTTATCCGCACTATCTGGCCGCCTCGGGCGCGCCGGTCGAGAGTTCCTTGCCGGGCATCTCCATGCACACCGAGATGGAAATGCTGGTGCGCCTGGGGCTTTCGGCGCGCGAGGCCCTGGCTGCCGCCACGAACAATTACAGCCTCCAGCTCGGGTGGAACGAGTTGGGCCAGATTACCCCTGGCCGCCGCGCCGATATCGTCATCGTTGACGCCGATCCCACAGAGAACATCTGGAATGCGCGCCGCATTTCCGGCCTTATCATGGACGGCAACGTGATTGACCGAGCGAGATTGATGACGCTGAGGCACTAAGGAACCTCTGATTAAGTCCTATTCCACATCGAGCATTCCCTCAGGGGCTGAAGCCCGCGCTTAATTTGCGTCACATGCGGCAGTCAGGGCTGAAGCCCTGACCTACCAGTCGCGCCCTTTCAAGACATCAACTTGCGCAGCGGTTCCCTATAGCATTTCAGGGATTGGTGTAGACCGAAAGCGCGACGCTCAAGTGGCTTTTTCCTCAAGAAAAAGCCACCTTTCACCTCTCTCAAAAAGTCTATATGTGGAACTACTTGCAGAATTGCCTTCAGACAGAATTCGTGCGCTGACAAATCTTGTGATCTCCATGGAATCTGTCGAGTGGCTCAGCAGCGGATTGATCCGCAAAATGCAGCGGTTCGAGCGCAAACCATATACCCCCCGGGGGTGTGGGGGGGGGGGAGGGGCATAAGCGCTAAGATAATGTCTCAATTTGCGGTCTTCGTTTTCGATTGGGCGCGCTCAAGGCCACAGTAATTTGGTTCCAGTTTTGCACGACAGCTTGCAGCAGC
>Ga0302275_10002355_pt1 | contig 19898 bp, 11 predicted proteins | sample III_Bog_N2_2_FD_200229 | JGI IMG/M metagenome (GOLD analysis project Ga0302275, IMG submission 200229) | Peat permafrost microbial communities from Stordalen Mire near Abisko, Sweden - III_Bog_N2_2 | ecosystem: Environmental > Terrestrial > Soil > Wetlands > Peat | place: Sweden: Abisko... | reverse complement strand
ACCGGCGAAAATCCGGGCCAGAACGACGTTCTGACATTTCTTCATCTGTGTTTATCTGTGTCCATCTGTGGTTGAAATTCTTTTTTACTGAATCGTTACGGCCAACCCGGATGCCTTTCCGGCGACGGTTTTTTGTTTCAAAAAATGGCCGGTTGTTTCATGCTCCGTTCATGCGCAAATTTGATTTTGACGTGGCCGTCGTCGGCGGTGGCAGCGGTGGTTATGCCGCCGCGCGCACCGCCGTGGGGGCCGGATTGAAAACCGTGGTCATTGAAGGCGGCGCGGAGGTGGGCGGCTTGTGTATCTTGCGCGGTTGCATGCCCACGAAAGCCCTGCTGTATGCCGCCGAAGTGCGGCATCTGGCCGCGCACGCGGCCACCTGGGGCGTGCATACGGGCCGGGTCTCCTTCAATTTTGCCCAAGTCATGGCCCGGAAGAATGCCCAGATCAAGGATTTTGCCGGTTATCGCGCGCAGCAGTTGGCGGCTGGGCGGTTTAAATTCATTCGCGCCCGCGCCCGCTTTCTGGATCCGCATACCCTGAACTTGAGCAACGGCAAAAAGCTTACCGCTAAAAACATTGTCCTCGCCACCGGCTCCAGTGTGTCGCCGGCCCCCTTGCCATCCTTGCACGAGACCGGCTTTATCACCAGCGACGAAGCCGTGGCCCTGCCCAAACTGCCCAAGTCCCTCATCATCCTCGGCGGCGGTGCGATTGCCGCGGAATTCACCCAGTTCTTCGCGCGGTTTGGCGTCCAGGTCACGCTGATCCAGCGCAGCGAGCAGCTCCTCAAGGAGTTTGACTCCGACGCGGGCAGCGAAATCGCGAAGGTGTTTCAACGCGAAGGCGTGCGGGTTTTCACCGGCACCCGCCTGCTGGAGGCGCGGCGGCAGGGCCGGCTGAAAACCGTGACCTTTGAGCACCACGGCAAACCCGTATCCGTTTCTGCGGCGGAAATCCTGCTGGCCCTCGGCCGCCAACCCAACACCGCCTCACTCGATCTGCCCCTCGCCGGCGTGCAAACGGACGGCCTGAGGATCATGGCCGAGGCGACCCAGCAAACCAGCGCCCCGCACATTTATGCCGCCGGTGACTGCACCGGTCCCCATGAAATTGTCCATATTGCGATCCAGCAGGGCGAAACTGCCGCCAGCAACCTGGCCGGCCTGAAACCCCCGCACCGCATGGATTATCGCCTCCTGCTCGCGGTCGTGTTCACCGATCCGCAGGTCGCGGTGGTTGGCCTCACCGAAAAGGCGGCCGCCGCGCGCGGCCTCAAATATCTCGCCGCGAGTTATCCCTTTAACGACCATGGCAAATCGCTGCTCATGGACGCCCGGGATGGTTTCGTAAAACTGCTCGCCGATCCGCGCACCGGAGAAATCCTGGGCGGCAGTTGCGTGGGGCCGGCCGGCGGGGAGCTGATTCACGAAATCGTGGCCGCCATGGCCAAGCGCATGACCGTGCATGAACTGGCCGCGATGCCGCATTATCATCCCACGCTGGCGGAAATCTGGACCTATCCGGCAGAGGAGCTCGCGGAACAAATCCGCCAAACCTAGTGGCCCGGGCGTCCCGCCCGTGAGTTGCCTTGCCGGCCAGCCACCTTCGCGCCGCGAGGCTCAGGCCGGCCTGACGCCATGCGGCTTACATGGCGGCCGTGGCGCGCGGCGGGGGTGGCTTCGCGGGCGGGACCAGGCTGGCATTGCTGGCCGGAATCGGCGTGGCTGGATGCGCGGGATGCACGGGTTGCGGGGGGCGGTCGAGCATTTTGCGGACGAGTTGAGCCACCCGCTGCGGTTCGTAGGGCTTGGCCAGAAAGGCGCAATCCTCCTGATAAAAATCCTGGCCAAGCAGTTCCGAACTGTACCCGCTGGTGATGATGACCCGGAGGCCGGGCTGGCGTTTCTTCAGTTCCTTGACCAGATCATTGCCGGTCATGCGGCCCGGCATGATCACATCCGTCAGCAGCAAATCAATCCGGCCGGCGTGCTCCTCCCATACCTTCAGCGCCTCGGCCGCCGAGGTGGCGACCAAGACATGATAATGGTACCGCTCCAGCACGCGGCGGAGCAAAATGAGCAGGCTGACTTCGTCCTCCACGGCCAGGATGGTTTCCGTGCCCCCGCCCGGCTCCGCTTTGACCGTCTGGCTGGCCTCGGGAACGGCTTGCGCCGTTTCCGCGATGGGCAGAAACACCTTGAAGAGGGCGCCCGCGCCCGGTTCGCTTTCCACCTCAATCCAGCCGGCATGCTGGCGGACAATGCCATAGACCGTGGATAATCCCAGGCCGGTGCCTTTGCCCACTTCCTTGGTGGTGAAAAAGGGCTCGAAAATCCGTTGCTTCACGCGGCGTTCCATGCCACAGCCGGTATCGCGCACGCTGAGGCAAATGAATCGTCCCGCGCGGGCGTCCGGGTTCTGCCGGGTCAGTGCCACGGGAATTTCCGCGGCGGCGGTCTCCACATACAGGGTGCCGCCCTGGGGCATGGCGTCCCGCGCGTTGACCACCAGGTTCATGACGATTTGCTCGGTCATGCTGACGTCGGCCGCGACCAGGGGCAGGCCCGGCTGGCAACGCAGCTCCAGCCGGATCTGTTCGCCGAGCATCTGCGGCAGCATCCCCTCGAGATTCTGCAACACCGCGTTCAGATCCAGAATGCGCGTGTGCGCCACCTGCTTGCGGCTGAACGTGAGCAGATGCCGCACAAAGCCGGCCGCCCGGTCCGCCGCCGCCGCGATTTGCTTCAATGACTTGATCGTGTGCGACTCGGCGGTCGCCGTTTGCAGCAGCAGGCCGGTGTGGCCCTGGATGATGGTCAGAATATTGTTGATGTCGTGCGCCACGCCGGCGGCCAGTTGTCCGACCACCTCCATCTTTTGCGACTGGCGCAATTGGGCCGCCAACGCCAGCCGCTCGGTGATGTCCTCGACCGTCACCACCACGCCGTCATGCTTGCCGGCGGCATCAAACAACGGGGTGGCGTTGGTGGAAAGAATCCGGCGGGTGCCGTCGGCGGGGGCCATGGCGTGGCAGATGTCCAGCACCGGGCGGCCGGTGGCCAGCAGTTGTTCCAAGGGCCGCGGACCCGCCTGCGGCACCCCTTCCGCATCCACCACCTGCCAGTCCAGAATGCTGCCGGCCCGCTGTTCCACCGCTTCCTTGGTCAGCCCCAGCGCGGCCTCGGCGCAATGATTGGCAAACGTGATCTGGCCCGCCTGGTTCGCCACCACAATCCCCACCGGACTGGTGCCCATGATCCGGCTGATCAGGTCGCGCTCCCGCCGCAGGCGCTCCTCCGCGCGGCGGTGCTCCAAGGCATAGCGAATGGCGCGATCCAAGTGATGCGTGGTGAGCTGCCCTTTCACCAGATAATCCGCCGCCCCCGCTTTCATGGCTTCCAGATCAATGGCTTGGCCGCCGTGGCCCGTGAGCAGGATTATCGGCGGACGCAGGAGGAGGTCCTTGGTTTCGCGCAGCAAATCCAGCCCGGTCCTGGCGCCCAGCCGGTAATCCAGCAGGCAGACGTCATGCTTCTGGCCCCGAATGGCCGCCAGCGCGTCGTCGTAATTCGCCACCCAGTCAAGCTGGTAGCGGGTGCGGGAGATGTGAGCAATCAGCTCGCGAGTGATGATAAAGTCGTCCTCGTCATCATCCACCAGCAACACTTTGACCCGGGGGGTTTTCATGTCATTCCCTTTTCGTCGGGCGGCAGTTCCACCACTTCAAACCAGTAGCGTCCGAGCTCTTTCACCAGTTCCACCAGCGATTTGAAGGTCACGGGCTTCGTGACGTAGGAATTCACGCCCAAGTCGTAGCTGCGCAAGATGTCTTCCTCGGCCTTGGAAGTGGTCAGCACCACCACGGGAATCCGGCGCAAGGTGGGGTCCGCCTTGATTTCCTTCAACGCCTCGCGCCCGTCCTTGCGCGGCATGTTCAGATCCAGCAAAATCAATCCGGGCAGCGGCTCGCCCTGCAACGGGGCGTACTGGCCGCGCCGGTGCAGGTAATCCATCAGTTCCTCGCCGTCCTGGACGCAGTGCAACTGGTTGGCCAGCCGGTTTTCGGTGAACGCCTCCTCGGTCAGCAGCCGGTCATCGGGATCATCGTCCGCCAGGACGATCGTGATCATTTTTCCTTCTTTTTTCATGGCGTCAGCGTGGCTAAGTCCGCCTCGTCTTTGGTATGCACCGCCGGCAGGGTCACGAGAAAGGTCGCGCCCTGGCCCGGCTGGCTGCGGGCGGTCACGCTACCGCGGTGATGCAGCGCGATTTTCCGCACGATGGCCAGGCCCATGCCGGTGCCCTCGTATTCATTGCGCGTGTGCAGCCGCTGGAAGACATTGAAGATCCGGTCCAAATATTTCGCATCAAAGCCGATGCCATTGTCGCTCACGCTCAATTCCCAAAAATCCCGCGCGTCCTGCTGGCACTTCCGGGCCGCCACCGTGACGACCGGTGGGGTGCCCGGCTGATGGAATTTGAGCGCGTTTCCGATCAGATTTTGCAGCAACTGCCGCATCTGTGAGCCATCCGCGTCCAGCACCGGCAGTTCACCCGTTTCCACGCGGCCATGCGCCTGCTCGATCCGGCCTTCCAAATCCTCCAGCACCTCCCGCACGACCACCGCCAAATTGACCGGCGCAAACGGGTGCGCCTTCGTGGTGAGCCGCGAGAACGTCAGCAGATCATTGATGAGCGTCTGCATGCGCGCGGCAGCCCGTTGCATCCGCTCCAGATAATCGCGCGGCTCGGCGGCCAGGGTGTCCCCGCATTTCTCCCTCAGCCGCTCGCTGAACACCACGATTTTGCGTAGTGGTTCCTGCAAGTCGTGCGAAGCCACATACGCGAAGTCCTGCAATTCGCGGTTGCTTTGCTCCAATTGCGCGGTGAACCGGCGCAACTTCTCCTCGCTGCTGCGCAACGCCTGCTCGCTGCGCTTCAGCTCCGTGATGTCGGTCGTGATCCCGAAAATCTGCCACCGGTTTTCCGCCCGCTTTTCCACCGTCACAAATTGCAGCATCCAATGTTCCATGCCATGCCGGTCCGTGCAGCGGAATTCATTCCGGAAAAAGGGCAGGTCCTGCAGCAGCGCATTCCCCGCCTGCTGGCTCATCGCCCGGCTGTCTTCGGGATGCCGGCTGGCCGTCCAGATTTGTTGATACGACTTGCCGGGCGGCAACTCGAGCGGACACACCTCCTGCGCCCCCTCAAGGTTTTGCACCGGAAAATTCCAGCGGAACGGGGAGTTGTCGTCCAAGGCCCGCTCGCGCCAGCCCGCCATGCCCTCCACCAGGCCCGAGTTCAAAATGCACCGCGTGCGCCGCAGGACTTCCAGCAGACGGTGTTCGGTTTGCCGCAGGGCGTCCTGGGTCCGCTTGATCTCGTGAATGTCGCGGGTGACGCCGACTGTCCCCAAGATTTCCCCGTTGCGGCCGCGCCAGATCACCTTGCTGGAAAGCGTCCAAATTTTCCCACCCTCGGGTGCGTTGGGGCGCGCCTGGAATTGTTCCTGATTAATCACAGACTTGCCGGTTGCGAGGATGTTTTGCTCATCGGCAAGGAATTGTTCCGCCAGCGCGCGCGGGAAAAAATCAAAATCACTCCTGCCCTTCATGGCCGCCGGGGAGGCCGCGCCGAAATCATGGGCGTGGGCCGTGTTATTAAACACAAACCGGCCTTCCCGGTCCTTGGCGTAAATGTAATCCGGCAGGGTGTCCACGATCGTGCGCAACAAGTCCCGTTCCTGTCGCAGCCGCGTGCTGACCGCCGTCAGCCGGGCATTTTCCGCCGTGGTCTGCCGGTTGTGCCAAAACACCCCGACCGCCACTCCGGTCGCGGCCAGGCACAACCCGACCGCCCCCAAACAGGTTACGAGCAAACCGGGGGGGGCGTTCTGCCAGCCCGCGGACAACTTCCAGGCGGTCCAGAGTAACCAGGCGACCATGCCAGCCCCTGGTGCCAGCAACCACCATTCCCTCGGCTTTCGTGGGTTTTCTGCCTTGGGTGGGGGAAAAATGAAGTCCGTCCCGTGTCCGTCTTGGGAATCACTGGAAACGCTGGGCACCACAAGTTCCGCTGGATAACGATCCATATCCTTAATAACTCATCTGCTTTGGGCTTTGACTCCGGGAGTCAAGCAGGCAAAAGCAGGTTAAATGCCGGTCACGGTTTCTTCATAATTCTTTAATAAAAAAGCGGTTAAAGCAACTATTAATCTCGCCGCCATCCGCCAAAAGAAGGCAAGGTGTCTCAAAACAATCCAAGTCCGCGCGCGCAACCGGCCAGGCATTGGTGTCGATCGGGGGTTGAACGGAATCGTTCCGGCTACCGGCGCGGATGCCGCCAACGCTCAGCCTCAGTCACGTCATGCCCATATCATGTACGCATGCTCCCAAAACCGGCAAACTGTTTGGAAATTCCCCAAAAATCGTTGGTGCAAAACTGACGGTAAAAACGCAATATCGATTAAGACCAGCGGCCGTTAACGTTTCAACGCCATTGGGTTTTCGGCCCTGCCTTCCTGCCTTGAGAAGGGAGACGGACTGGCCTAGACTCTGGGGGTGAAGCGGAACCTTTTACGATGAAGTTGTTGTCTGCATGAAGTCAGCCGTTCCTGAAAACAGATCGGTCGCCCGGCCAATGGTTTTGATCCTGGTCGTTTTAGCCATGGTGGCGGTGGGTTTCTGGGCCACGCGGCCAGGGCCGGAAACCCGTCATGCGCCGGCTTCCGCCCGCCCGGTCGCGGTGGCGACGAAGCCGCTGGTGGTGGCGGTGGTGACGAACCAGGCCGCTCCGCCCGGCCAAGGGTTGTGGCCGAACTATGCGGGGTTTCAGGCACGTCCGTTCCCCGTGGCCTATGAAAGTTCCAATGTGCAGTGGACGCTGGCGGACGGCAAGGATACGAACATCATCCGGCAACTGGCCCACAATCCTCTGGAATACGACCGGATGGTGGAGGAGAATCCCCGCATTTTCCGGCGTCAACTCGTTTATTTGAAAACCACGGCGGCGTCGGCTTTTGAGACGGCCAAATTGACGGGGGATCCGGTGCGGGAATTGACGCTGCCGGGAGTGGATGGCCAGGAGCTGACGGTGGAAATCGTGAAGGGCAACCCCACGGGATCGAGCCGCCAGGGGATGCTCTATGGATATCTCGCCGGCAACCGGGATTCGCTGGTGACGCTGGCGTTCGAGGATGGTCGGGAAGCGTTCACGGTGCTGGCGCCCAAGGAGGATATTTTCGTGGTGGGCGAACCGCGCGAGCCGGGGCAGGTGATGGTCAAGGCGATCAACCCCAACACCTACGGATTGCCGCCTCCGGAAGCGGATGATCAGATTAAAACCGACAACAAGAAATAGCCAATCATGCAACATCATCGTTATCTTGAATCCGAACTCCGAAGTTGCGACGGGAAACTCGGGAAACGTCTTGATCCGCAGCGGGTCTGGAAGGCAACGCCAGGGGAATTTTGCACCCGCTGGTGGCAGGCGCGGCGCGCACGGAGTGACGCGCCCTCCCGCGCTGGGCGCGCGGCAGCTCCGTTCGATTTCATCGCCCGCTTTGGAGTCCGGGTTAAATCGGTTCTGGCCGCCGTGGCGGTGACCGCGGCGTTGCCGGGCAGCGGGCAGATCATGTCGGACCTGGTGTGTGCGTATCCGCCGTCAACGGCGTCGGCCTGGGGCGGGGAGGCCAACACCCGGGTCACGCTGGCCAACGGCGTCCTTGGCAGCAACGCCTTGAACGACCAGGCGGGGACGGGGGCGAATTTCAACATCGTGGGCTATATCATGTCCGCGACCGACTCCTCGGGGCAGGACAATAACGCGGTGCTTGGGTTGGTGGCGTCAAGTTCTTCCTTTTTGGATGTGCAGAATTACAAGGCGGGCGTCGGGGCGGATCAGGTGATTTATGTCCCTTATGCCAGCACGGGCTCGGCGGGCAACGCGTATCAGCCGGGACAATATGCCAGCATCAGCAGCACGTGGTGGTGGCTGGTGGTGATGGCGCACGAGGCCGGCGGACACAATTACGGCCGCACGCACAACGACGGCATGGTGACGCCCAAAACCATCATGTTGCACAATTATTGCGGCGGTGGCGCCGCGTGGCCGTATTTTTACACGGATCCGAACATTTGGTGGAATGGCACCCAGATGTTGAGCAGCCTGGCCAATGATTGCAGCAACGGGTCGCTGCCCAACGGCGGCGACAATTCCAGTTACAGCGCGCAGTGGATGGCCAACCAGGTGGATCACATTGCCATCGGGCCGGCCATGAGCGCGGTGGTGCTGCACTGGTGCTTCACGAATGCGCCGGGGGCCGCGCCAGCGGGAACGACGAACGCGGATTTGGTTTCCGGCGCGGCCGCCGTGGTGCGCGGCAACGGGGCGACCTACACGGGCAAGGCGTTGCGGATTCCGGGCGGAACGACCGGCAATGTCGCCATGAGCAGCATGTCGGCCTATCTGGACCTGCCCAACGGCATCATTTCCTCGCAAACGAATTTGACAGTTGAGATTTGGGCGACGCCGCTGTCGGCTCCAAACTGGGCGTGCCTGCTGGATTTTGGCCGTTGCGCGGGCGCGGGCGACGGGCTTGGGGCGGCGGGCGAATACACCGGCGCGGCGAGTGATCCCGCCCCGGGCAGCACGACCTCGTACGGCGATGTCATGTTGAGCACGACCGCGGGGACGAACTACAACCAGCAGCGCTTGGAAGCCGGGCTCACGGGCACGACCTTCACTTTTGACGCGGCGGTGGCGACCACGCTCGGGGTGCCGCATCATTATGCCATCACGTTTACGGATGGCTTGGGGGCCTACACCAACCAGGGGGGGCGCTGGGAATGGTTTCGCGACGGTTATTCGGGGGGCTTTGTGGACGTGAACTTTCATTTGGCGAGCATCGCGGACGTGAATAACTGGCTGGGGCGCTCGGCGTGGAGCACCAACGCCAATGCCAACAGCGATTATGCCGAGGTGCGGATCAGCAATGTGGCGTTGTCGCAGCCGCAGATCCTGGCAAATTACGAGCTGGGGCCGAACTACAACCCCGGCAACCTGGTCACGATGACGAACAGCGATGTATGGGGGGCGACGTCCTTTAATGCCGCCGGTGGGTGGAGCAGTGGAACAGCGCCAGTCTCCGGAATGAACTACCAGACCTATAACTACCGTTTGTTGACGCCCGCCACGAGCAGTTCCTACACTTTTCCGGGCGACTCGCTGACGGTCACCGAAGGCGGCCTCTTCTGGGGTGGCACGGCGAGCAGCACGATCACGATCAACAGCCTGACGGTCAACAACGGGGAAGTGCATAATCGGGGCACCGGGACCTTCACGCTGGCGGGGAATCTGACGGCGACCAACGGCCTGGTGGTCAACGCCATGAACGGCCCGATCAATTTGGCGGCGAATCTCAGTGGCAACGGCTCCATCGCGTACGTGGGCAACCAGGGCACGGTCAATGGTCTGATCACGACCTATTCGGGCAATCCGGTCACACTCACCGGCAACAACGCCAACTTCACGGGGCAGACGATCCTCGGTTTTGGCGCCGGGGCGGCCGGGGGACTGACGATTGATTCGGAGGCGCGCCTGGGGCCGAATCCGGCCACGTTCACCACCAATCAACTGGCCATGAACCGGGGCACGCTGACGACGACCACCACCATGTCCTTGAGCAATCCCAACCGCGGCATTTTACTGGATGTCAACGGTGGCGGCTTCAATGTGGCGTCCGGGACGACCTTGACGCTGGGCTGCCAGTTGTTCAGTCCCGGCCTTGCGGGCGGCGCGACGGCCGGCAACTTGAACAAAGGGGGGGCCGGCACTTTGATCATTGGCAGCACCAACACGGCTTTCAACGGCATGTTGTATGCAGATAGCGACAGCAGCAGCGCCAACGACGGCGTGGTGCGGCTGATCAACAATTTCGCAATGGCCAATGCGCATTCGGTTCATGTGCGCAACAGCGGCAGCGGCACTTCGACCCTCCAACTGGACGGCAGCACCAATGGCATCACGCTGCCATCCGTTTACCTTGCGGGGCGAAACAACCCCACCCCGGCCGTGGAAAGCCTTGCGGGCACCAACACATTTGCGGGTGGCATCAACACCTATGGCAGCGGGACTTGCGTGGTGCAGGTGGACGCGGGGGTGTTGAACGTGGGGGGCGCGGTGACGACCGCCGACGGGGGCGCGGACACGATCACTTTCCAGGGCGCGGGCACGGTGAATCTGAACGGGGCGGTGCAGAACGGCTCCGGTACGATGAGTGTGAACAAATCCGGCACCGGCATTTTGAATTTCGCCCCGGGCAGCACCTATACCGGCGCGACCACAGTGAGCCAGGGGACGATGGCGCTCCAGCCCGCGACGATCCCGCTGCTGCACCTGACCTTCAACAACGCGGTGGGCAGCACCAAGGGCTCCATCATCACCAACACCGGTACGGGCGGCGCGGCGTTGAACGGCATGATTGTGGGGACGGGGGCCACGATTGTCAGCGGCGGACGCTATGGCAATGCCCTGAGTGTGAACGGGGTGGGGGGCACGGTGGCCACGAACATTGTGTTGATCACGAACAAGTGCCTGGCCACGGATGCCTCGGGGAGCTGGACGCTGGGCTATTGGATCAAGACCAGCACAGCGGGGGCGGTGATCCTGTATCAGGGTGACGGCGGTTGGTCGAGCTCGGGACAAACGGCGTATTTGTTGAATGCGAATTCCGGGACCACGGCCGGCACCCACGCCGGAGCGGTGCGTTGGGGGGGTGGCTTTTTGACCGGGACAGCGGCCTTGAGCAACAACGCGTGGCATTTCGTCACGCTGGTGGATACGGCCGGCACGGAAACCATGTATGTGGATGGCAACGTGGACAGCGTGACGTCAACCATGTCGCTGGCCCTGGCCAGTGATGCGAACCAGACCTGGATCGGCGGCGCGCCGGATACCGATGCCGGGGCGGTGAAGATCAACGGGTTGATTGACGAGGTTTATATGTTCAACCGCGCGCTGAGCCACGCGGAGGTGCGGTCATTGTATGCCAATAACACCATCACCAACTCCCCGGTGAGCACGTTGCCGGTGGCCACGACGGTGAATGTTGCCGCCGGCGGGATATTGGATTTGGCCGGGGTGTCGCAAACCCTCTCCGGTCTTTCGGGCAGCGGCTGGGTGACGAACTCCGGCAATGCGGCCACGCTAACCCTCTCTAATAACAGCTCAACCTTGTTTAGCGGCACAATCGGCGAGGCGTCGCCGGCTGGCGCGATCAGCCTGGTGACGGCGGGCGGAGGCACCACCCTCCTGGCCGGGGCCAATAGCTATCATGGCAGCACCACGGTCAATGGCGGGACTTTGAAGCTTTCGCCCGTGGCCAACGACGCGGTGTTGCACCTGACTTTCAATAATGCGGCCGGCGGCGGCAATGGCGCGGTGATCACCAACACCGGCCTGGGCGGGGCGGGGTTCAATGGCACGCTGGTGGGCACGGGGGCGAGCATCGTGAGCGGCGGCCGTTATGGCAACGCCTTGAGCCTGAATGGCACGGGCGGTTCGGCGGCGACGAGCATTGTGCTGATCACCAATCCGGTGGTGAGGACGGATGCGTCGGGGAGTTGGACGGTGGGCTGCTGGATCAAGACCAGCACGGCGGGGGCGGTGATTATGTACCAGGGCGATGGCACCTGGTCGAGTGCGGGCCAGACCACTTTCTATCTGAATAACAACGGCGGCAGCCCGGGCACCCATGCCGGAGCCGTGCGCTGGGGCGGCGGCTGGCTGACCGGCACGGCGGCGTTAAACAATAACGCGTGGCATTTTGTCGCGTTGGTGGATAACGCGGGCACGGAATCCATTTACGTGGATGGCAATGTGGACAGCGTGACTTCGACCATGGGCTTGCCGCTGGCGAGCGGGGCCAATCAGCTGTGGATTGGGGGTTCGCCCGATGGTTCGGATGGGGGCGTGAAGATGACCGGAATGATTGACGAGGTTTACATGTATAACCGCGCCTTGAGCCAGAGCGAAGTGCAGGCGCTGTACAACAGCAACATTCTGTTCACCAACAGTGGCAGTGTGCTGCCGGCCACCACGCCGGTGACGGTCAACACCGGGGCCACGCTGGATGTGGGCGGCGTGTCCCAGACCATCGCTTCACTGGCCGGTAACGGTGTGGTGGCCGACACGGGCGGGGCTGCGACGTTGACCGTGTCCAATAGTTCGGGCACCACCACTTTCAGCGGTATCATGGGCGATCTTTCCGCAGCGACTCCCCTGAGTTTCGTTCAGGGGGGCGGCACGACCATTCTGTCTGGCGCGAATCTTTATCGCGGCCCCACGACCGTCAACGGCGGCTCGCTATTCGTCAACGGTTCCATTGGATCGGGTGCGGTCACGGTTACCAATGGGGTGCTGGGTGGCGACGGGGTTGTCGGGGGTGCCATTTCGGTCCAATCGGGGGGGACGTTGTCCCCCGGCGGCGGGCTGACGGCGCTCACGGCGAACACGGTGAGTTTGCAGTCCGGCAGCACGCTGGTGATGGAGGTCAGTCAGTCGGCGCAAACCAATGATCAATTGATCGCCAGCTCGCTGGCCTTGGGTGGCACGCTGGTGATCACCAACCTTTCCGGCACGTTTGTGGGCGGCGAGAGCTTCCAGTTGTTCTCCGCCGGCTCGGTGAGCGGCACGTTCAGTTCCAATTCCTTGCCGCCGCTGGATGCCGGTCTGGCTTGGAATATGGCCAATTTGAACAGTGGCTTCATCAGCGTGGTGCAAACCACGGCGACGAATCTGCTGTGGAGCGCCACCGGGACCAACCTGAATGTTGCGTGGCCGGCGGGTTATGTGGGATGGCGGCTGCAAATGCAGACCAACGGCCTGGGCACCAACTGGGTGGATGTCACCGGCTCCAGCCTGACGAACAATGTGGCCCTGCCGCTGGACGCCACTCTGGGCAGCGTGTTCTACCGGCTGGTTTATCCGTGACTAAAACACTTCGGTGCGCAGGCCGGCGGTCTGGCGCACGGTTTGCGCGATTTGGGAGAGCACCCGCAGCGGCAGATGGCCCCATTCGGCGCTGATGCCGGGGCGGGCGGCGGAATAAATTTGCACCAGCGAAATCTGGGCGCCCCCGGCCTTGAGTTCCTTCAGGCGCTGGGCGTATTCCTGGATTTCCTCGAACGGGGGTTCTTCGCCGTGGACGGCGGGGAACAGGCTTTGAATGACCACGGGGCGCTGGCGTCCGATGAGGAGGATATTGGACAGGATTTTTTCCAGCGGCACGTTGGGCCGGTTGATCTTGTCCAAAAAGGCCTGGGTGCCACCGTCCAGCTTGATCCAGATGCCATCCGACTTGGTCAGCACTTCCAAGCCGCGGAATACTTCGGGCTGATCCAGCCCGGTGCCATTGGTGAGCAGGACAATTTTGAAGAAGCCACCCAGGGCGCGCACGCGGGCCACGGCCTGCACGGCTTCGACAAAGTTTGAGGCCAGCGTGGGTTCGCCATCGCCGCTCAGGGCGACGTGCCGCAGTTGCAGGAGTTCGGCGGGCAGGGATTGATACCACTGGCGGGAACGCAGGTGGCCTTGCCGGACCGCCGTCAGGGTGCGATGCAGTTCCCCGGCCATGACGTCCACCAGCAATTCGCGCTCCGGGGAGGGCGACCGCCGGTCCACCTCGCAATAGGAACAATCGAAATTGCAGTGGCGGTCGGGATTCATGTTGACGCCGAGCGATAGTCCGCCCGCGCGGGCGGAGATGACCACATAGACAAAGCGATTGCCCAGCCAGTCCCGGGGGCGGTCGAAGGCCGTTTCCCGTGCGGGAGGATGATAGGTTGAGGCCGGCGTCCGGTTCATAGGAACGATGACCGCTGTATTTGTGGCTTCCACAAGCTGAGTTAATCTAAGGTTATTTTAAAACAGCAACCACACAAGGGTTGCTAAACGTTAGACAAATCTTGCAGGAAGCGGCCGGGTTGCGGATGCGCATTTTTTGCCATTTTAATGACATTTATTGGCGAACCGGGGCGGTGCCCCAGCCGTGATCCAGACCAACGCAAAGGCGCGGAGAACGTGGAGCGACGCAGAGAAGCGGCGGAAAAAGTGGGTCTTGGTTGTGGTCCCAAACCCGGCGTTTCCACTGCGTGCTTTGCGCCGGTGGTGGCCGTTTCGTCGGGCGAGTGGCCCGACGAGACGGGCGGGGCGCCCGTGCGCCCACTTTGAAACAACGATTAACAAATGCGGGGCAGCTGCTCGCCGCTGGGCATGTCGAGGATGCGGCTGGCGCCGATGGCGCTGCGGAGGGTCACACGGGGCGCGGACTTTTCGGTGACGCGGCCGATGATGGCGGCGTTTGCGGACACGGCGTGGCGGCGGAGGATTTCCTCCGCACGGGCCGCATCCCGCGCGGGCACAAAGGCGGCGAAGCGGCCTTCGTTGGCGACCTGCAAGGGGTCCAGGCCCAGAATTTCACAGGCGGCGTGAACCTCCTCGCGCACGGGGATGGCTGTTTCATCCACGGCAATGGTGACGCCGGCGGCCCCGGCGATTTCATTCAGGGCGCTGGAGAGGCCGCCGCGGGTGAGGTCGCGCAGGCAATGGATTTCAATGCCGGCCCGCAGCAATTCCAGCACGGGCGCGGCCACGGGCGCGGAATCGCTCTCGATGGTGCTCTCAAATTGCAGGCCTTCGCGCACGGCCATGATGGCCATGCCGTGCCGCCCGAGATCCCCGCTGACGAGCACGACGTCGCCGGGTTGGACGTTTTGGGGCAGGATGGACTGCGGGTGTTCGAGGATGCCGATGCCGGTGGTGTTGATGAAGAGGCCGTCGCCCTTGCCTTTGTCCACGACTTTGGTGTCGCCGGTGACAATTTGGACTTCGCATTTGGCGGCGGCGTCGCGCATGGCACAGACCACGCGCCAGAGGGTTTCCATGGGCAGGCCTTCCTCGATGATGAAGGCGCAGGACAGGTACAGGGGCCGCGCGCCGCTCATGGCGAGATCGTTGACCGTGCCATGGATGGCCATGGAACCGATGTCGCCGCCGGGGAAGAAGAGGGGGCGCACGACGTAGGAATCCGTGGTCATGGCGAGCCGGCCCGGCGGGACGGTGAATTGGGCGGAGTCATGGCGGGTGTCCAGGAGGGGGTTGCTGAAGGCCTTGCCGAAGACGTTTTCGAGCAACAGGTGCATGAGCCGGCCGCCGCCGCCGTGGGCCATCAGGACGTGGGGGTACTGCGAAATGGGGAGGGGACAGGAGACGTTCATAAATGACGGATGACGAATGACGGATGACGAATGGACTGGCCTGAAAGGCCGTCAGATGACAGCCCTAGGCAGCGCCCTGGGAATGGGGCCATAATCCCGAAGACCGAAGTTGGGACGGAAAATACGGATTCGAATGGGGTTGCACTCATCTGGTTACTGGCGGCGGTAGCGGTAGTAGGCGGCGCAGGCGCCTTCGCTGGAGACCATGGTGGCACCGAAGGGGTGCTCGGGGGTGCAGCGGGTGCCGAAGGCGGAGCATTCATGGGGCTTTTTCAGGCCCTGCAAAATCAGGCCGGCGATGCACTCGGCGGGTTCCTCCACATGATTCTCGGCCACGCCGAAGCGCTGTTCCGCCGCGAAGCGGGCGTAGGCTTCGCTGAGGCCCAGGCCACTTTCGGGGATTTCGCCGATGCCGCGCCATTTGCGGGGGACCACGCGGAACACTTTTTTGATCAGGTCCCGGGCGGGCAGGTTGCCTTCGCGCCGCACGGAGCGGCTGTATTGATTCTCCACCTCCGCACGGCCGGATTCGAGCTGTTGCACGGTCATCAGCACGCCGTGCAGAATATCCAGCGGCTCGAAGCCGGTGACCACGATGGGCACGTGGTATTTTTGGGCGAGGGGGAAATATTCCTCGTAGCCCATGACGGTGCAGACGTGGCCGGCGGCGAGAAAGGCCTGCACCCGGCAATGGGGGGAGGACATCAGGGCCGCGATGGCCGGTGGCACGAGGACGTGCGAGATGAGCATCGAGAAATTCTTCAGACCTTTTTGGGCGGCTTGAAACACGGCCAGGGCGGTGGCCGGGGCGGTGGTTTCGAAGCCCACGCCAAAGAACACCACCTCGCGCGCAGGATTTTCTTCGGCGATTTTCACGGCGTCCAGCGGGGAATAGACGATGCGCACGTCGGCGCCTTTGGCCTTGGCGGCGAGGAGGTCGGTGGTGCTGCCGGGCACGCGCAGCATGTCGCCGAAGGAGGTGAAAATCACGCCGGGCAGGGCGGCAATGGTCAGCGCCTGGTCAATGACTTCCAGCGGCGTCACGCAAACCGGACAGCCGGGGCCGTGGATGAGCGTGAGGTGTTTGGGCAGCAATTCATCAATGCCAAATTTGACAATGGCGTGGGTCTGGCCGCCGCAGACTTCCATGATGGTCCACGGCCGGGTGGTGACGCGATGGATTTCGGCGGCGAGCTTTTGCGCCAGGGCTCCGTCGCGGTATTCGTCGAGGAACTTCATGTTTTGCCTTCCGCCAAGTCGCCGAGTCCGTCCATTTGCCGGAGGTATTCAAAGACCTTTTGCGCCTCGTCCTCGTCCACCTTGCTGAGGGCAAAGCCGACGTGGACGATGACGTAATCGCCAATCTGCACCTCCGGCACGTAGGCGAGGCTGGCTTGTTTGATCACGCCGGAGAAATCAATTCTGCCCATGCGCGTCAGCGGGTCGTCACCGCCGCTGATGCTGATCACTTTGCCTGGAATGGCCAAACACATAAAAATTTACGATTTACAATATACGATTCACGATTTCACCGGCCGGCGCAACGCGGCCATCACCTGGCCGAGGGCGATGCCGCCGTCGTTGGGCGGCACGCGCTGATGCCAGTACGGCTGAAATCCTGCCGCGCGCAGCCGGGTGACGGTGCGTTCGAGCAAGGGGCGGTTTTGAAAACAGCCTCCGCTCAGGGCCACGCGCGCCAGGCCGGTGTGCCGGGCCACCGCAACGATGGCTTCGGCGAGCGTGTTGTGAAATTTTGCCGCGATTTCACCAACGGCCACGCCGCGCCGCACCTCCCGCAATATTTCTTCAATCGCGGGCTGCCAGTCCAGAATGCACAACGCGGAGCGGCTGACAAGTGGCAACTGATAAAACTTGTCGGTGGCGGTGCCGGCGAGCGCAAATTCCAGGTCCATGGCGGCCTGGCCCTCGAACCGGGTTTGCTGGCGCAGGCCAATGATCGCGGCCACGGCATCGAACAGGCGGCCGATGCTGGAGGTGGCGGGGGAATTCAATTTGCGCTGGAGCATGGTGCGGAGCAGGGCCAATTCGGCGGGGGAAAACGCGGCGACTGGTGGCAAATCCCGCTGTTCAAAGATGGCGTCGCCGGCCATGGCAAAGAGGAGGCCCAGGGCGGCGCGGCGGGGTTCTTTGACGGCGGTGTCGCCGCCGGGCAGTGGGAAGGGGCGCAGGGTGGCGATGCGTTCGATACCGGCAAGCGCGTCTGTTTGCGAAACGGCCTTCGGCTGCTCAAGCAGTGACGGGAGGGGATTGAAACTCACGGGCGAGACGCCCGTGCCACTACCGGACTTGGAAGTCGGCGCGACGAGGAAAAACTCACCGCCCCATATCGTGCCGTCAGTCCCATAGCCGGTGCCATCCCACGCCACGCCCAAGGCGGGCAGGGGAACCTCGTTTTCAGCCAGGCAGGACAAGACGTGGGCGATGTGATGCTGGACTTGGACCAACCGGGGGTGGGGGGCGGCTGCAGTTGCGGAATCAGATGCAAGGTGCACGGGTTCAGGTTTCTGGGGCACTGCGATGTTCTGCGGTTTTGAGGAGGACGATGAGGAGGACGATGAGGAGGATTGACGGATGGCGAATTGGGTGGAGAGATAATCGGGATGCAGGTCGGCGACGATGGTTTGCGGGGCGGCGGCAAACAATTTTTCAAAATCCGCAATCACGCGGCGAAAGGCGCGGTCGGCGGGTTCGGTTTCGAGGTCGCCGATGTGCTGGCTGAGAAAAACGCTGCCGCCGATGGCGAGCGCAATCGAATTTTTCAAGTGGGCACCGACGCCGAGGACGGAGCGGGCGGGGTCGGCCTCCGGTTCAGTGTGGATGCGGATGGGCAGGGGGGCGAAGCCGCGCGCGCGGCGAAGCACCATTTCCCGGTCAAGCACCACGCGCACGATGGAGTCATCCACGTGGCGGACGATCGGGCGGTTGTGGACGAGGAAGAAATCCGCGATGCCGCGCAAACGGTCGAGGGCTTCCCGTTCATCCGTACACAGGGGTTCATCGCTCAAGTTGCCGCTGGTGGCCACGACGGGGAAGGCCAGTTCCGCCAGGAGCAGGTGGTGCAGGGGATTGGAGGGCAGCATGACGCCCAGATTGGGGTTGCCGGGGGCCACCGAATTGCCGATTGCCCATTGCCGATTGCCGATTTTTGGCAGGAGGACGATGGGAGCAGCCGACGAGCGGAGCAGATCTTCTTCGATTGGGGAAATTTCGCAGACTTGACGGGCGCTGGCGAGATTGGGAAAGAGCATGGCGAAGGGTTTTTCCTCGCGATGCTTGCGTTCGCGGAGTTGTTGCACGGCCTGGTCGTTGCGGGCGTCCGCGAGGAGATGAAAACCGCCAATGCCTTTGACGGCCACGATGCGTCCGGCGCGGAGGGCTTCCGCCGCCGCGAGCAAGGCCGCATGGTGGGAAGCCAAAACGTCATGGCCGGCGGGGTGGCTGCGCCAGAATTCCAGATGCGGGCCGCAGTCGGGGCAGGCATTGGGCTGGGCGTGAAAACGGCGGTCCGGCGGGTGGTCGTATTCGGCCTGACAAGCCGGGCATAGGGTGAATGCCCGCATGGCGGTGTTCGCCCGGTCATAAGGCAAGGCTTCGATAATGCTGAAACGCGGGCCGCAATGGGTGCAATTGGTGAAGGGGTAACGAAACCGCCGGTTGGCGGGGTCGAAGATTTCGCGGAGACAGTCGGGGCAGGTGGCGATATCGGGTAGCACGAGCGTGGTTCTGGCACCGCGGGTGTCGCTGGGGCGGATTTCGAAAGACGCATAACCGGTGGCGTCGAGCCAGGTGCTCTCCAGGCTTTGGATGAAGCTCGACGGCGGTTTATCGGTGCGCAGGCGATGCAGGAAGGCATCCAGCGCGGGGCGGGGGCCTTCGGCTTCCAAAAAGACGCCTTGGGGGGAATTGTTTACCCAGCCGGTGAGGCCCAGTTCGGTGGCGAGGCGATGAACAAAAGGGCGGAATCCGACTCCCTGCACTGCACCGCGCAGGACGACTTTGAGGCGGAGAAAATGGGGCAGGGGAGGGTTCAAGGTTTCAGGTTTCAGGTTTCAGGCCTTTCGTCGTGCGTGCGTGGGCAAAAAGTACACTTGCTGCCGGGTTGGAGCAACAACAAGCGTGGAGGAGAAGGGATGCCAATAGCGGCGCTTGCAGAGGCGTTGTTTCATGGCGTAAAAAGTGTTATTTCGAGGGTTTTCACAGAATTATGAAGGATGAAAGATGAGGGATGAATGGCTCGCGTGCGCAAGGCGATGCCGGTTGCGGGTTGCTGGATGCTGGCCGGTGGCGGGCACCGTTTTAGAAAAATGCGGTTGACAAAAATCGGTATGGATGTAATATGCGACTGTGTCTATCGCATATAACAAAAGAACGCAGCCATTGCATACCAGTCAATTGCGTAATTACGGCTTTATCGGGCCGGTTTTTATTTGATTTTAAAGACGACAATACGACTCGTGTATATAATATGAGCTTAATACAACAGAAAGCGCCGGCGGGCGGGGATACCCAATGGCTGGAGTTGGTCGTCCAGAACATCAAATCGTTGCACTATGGGGTCGTGGAAATCGTGGTGCATGATTCCCGCGTGATCCAGATTGA
>Ga0302275_10002353_pt1 | contig 19913 bp, 13 predicted proteins | sample III_Bog_N2_2_FD_200229 | JGI IMG/M metagenome (GOLD analysis project Ga0302275, IMG submission 200229) | Peat permafrost microbial communities from Stordalen Mire near Abisko, Sweden - III_Bog_N2_2 | ecosystem: Environmental > Terrestrial > Soil > Wetlands > Peat | place: Sweden: Abisko... | reverse complement strand
GGAGAGGAGCGGCTGCTGGAGGGCGATTTCGCGGCAGAACGAGTCGATCGTCGAGATGCGGAGCTGCGCGGGCTGATCGAGGAGGTTCCAGTTAAGGACCTGGGAGTGGAGCAGGGCGCGCCGGGCCAGCGATTCCATGGAGTAAGCGTCGGTGTCGGGCGCGGGAACGGAGGATGAGGCGATCTCGTCTGCGGCGTTTTGCAGCTTCTCGAGGATCCGGTGACGCATCTCGGCAGCGGCGGCCTTGGTGAAAGTGATGGCGACGATCTGTGCTGGGTCTTGGACCTGGGCCAGGAGAGCGAGGAAGCGGCGGGTGAGAAGATCGGTTTTGCCTGAGCCTGCCGGGGCCTGGACGAGGACGGAGTTGACGGGATTGAGGGCGCGGATGCGCTCCTGCTGATCGGGGGTCTGGGCCTGCGAGGAGGATTTACTCATCGGCGGCCTCCTCGTCTTCTTCTCGCTCAAGCAGAACGCGATTTTCCGTAATCCTGCAAATTGTTTGCAGGCCGCAGGACTCGCAGGTTTTGGGGTAGTCGCGCGGATCCACTTCTGCGCGGCCGGCGAGGAAGTCGTCTGCTAATTCCTCAATCTTGTCTTTCCAGCCGTCGAGCTGCTCGGCGGAGAGCGGATTCTTGACGAGCGCGGCGCTCGCGCCGAGGCCGGGCAGGAGCGTGGCGCGGGCGTCGCCCACGAATCCGGCGAAGCCCTGATCTTTACCAGTGCGGACTTTGGCGAAGACGAGCCCGGCGAGCACTTCACCCGGAGCGCGTGCGCAGGTGGCGTAGAGCGGGAGCTGGACATCGTCAGGCCGAGGCAGCGCCCAGGAATTGGGCGAGACAAGGCCCGACTTGTAGTCAATGACAAGAAGGGAATCGTCGTTGAGCCGGTCGGTGCGGTCGAGCCGGACATCGAAGCTGAGTGAGGCGAGGGAGATTGTGCGCTGTGCCTCCGTCTCGATTACTTCAAAGTCGGCGCGGGTGGCTTCATACGCTAGCCACTCTCGGACGAGATGGGTGAGGCGCTGGGCTTCAAGTTGAAGGTAGCGTCGCGGCATACGCTCGCGGACCGACCCGGAGATTTTTTCGTCGAGAACGGGTTGGACGTGGGCAGCCACAAATGCGGGGAGATCGGTGAGGGCTTTGAGTTCAGCGAGCGAGTGGAGTCCGTGAGGCGGACCAGACCAGACGGAGCGAAGGACGGCGTGGAGGAGTTGGCCGCGCTGGGATGCGGTGAGGCAGGGCTCAGCGGGCTCCCAATCGGATGCGCCGAGGCGGGCAGTGGCGAAGGCCTTGAAGGGGCACTGGGACTGATGGGTGAGAACGGCGGAGCCGCCCTCGACTTTGCCGGGCGGGAACGGGACGCTGCTTGCATCTTCGAATGTTTCAGTGAGCGGTTCCGACGCGGCGGGCGGCTTGAGTTCTTCGGGCAGGGGTTGAGGCTTGGCTGCAAGCTGCTCAATCAGTCGCGAGGGGCGCGCCTCGGCGTTTTCGCTTTGGCGCGCGTAGCTGAAGCAGACACGAGGCGCCGAGGCGAGCAGGCGGCCCGTGATCGTGCGGGAGAGTTCCCAGTCGAGCTGCGCGGAGGCGTGCGGCATCCCAGCATCGCGCTGAACCTCGAGCGGGAGCAGTGGGTGCACGGAGCCGGAAGTGGGCCACGCGCTCTCAGAAGCGCCGAGGAACCAGATTGCGTCTGCGGTGATGCCTGCGGATTGAGCCGGGCCAGCGATCTGGATAGGCGCGTCGCGGGACTCGGGCGCGAAGAGAGTCTGATCCAGGGCCTGGGCGAGAACCGAGAGGAACTCTCGCCAGCGCAGGCGGCGGCCATCGAAGCCGAGGGAAGCGCAGGAGTCGACGGCTTGCTGCCAGCGGCGGCTGGCCTGGAACTCCGCGCTCGCGAGGGGACGAAAGCCGGGCCAGCCGATGATCTCAAGGAGCTGCGGGACGAGCTCGGCACACTCGAGTGGAGGTTTGGCGCGCTGGTCGTTCTCTCTCAGTCGACGTTGGGCCTGGGTGATGCGAGTGACGAAGGCGGGCGGCAGTTGCGTGCGCGTGGGCTGCGCGAGAAATGCATCGAGAGACCAGAGGGTGCGCTCGAGCGCGCGGCGGCGCAGGGTGCGGACGTACGTCTGAAGGGCGATGGACTCGTCTTGATCGGCCGCGATCTGTCCAGCCGACAGCAGCCAGTCGAGCTCGTTTTCGCTGATGGGTGCTGAAAGCCAGCGCAGGACGAGGGATGCGCCGCGCGCGAGCCCAACCTGGCTGAGGGGAATGCCGAGAGAGAACTCAAAGAGCGGGTTGTTGGCTTGAGGGTCGCCAACGTTGAGGAAGGCGCGCTCAATTTCACCGCGGCCGGTAGCCAGGTCCTCGGTGATGACGAGGAGGTTTGCGTAGGGGTCGGCGGCGAGAAGCTCTTTGGCCCAGAGAGCGCAGGCAGCGAGCTCGGATTGGCTGTCCGGAGCGGAATAGAAGCGGCGATCAGGAGCGGGGGCCGCTTGCGAGCCCTCCTGCGAGCTCTGCCGCCATGTCCCCCAGGCGTCAAAGAGGCGGCGCTGCGTGGGGAGAATACGGTCAAAGCCGATGAGGAGCAGTGGCTGGCGCTGCGATCCGGAATTTTCAAGCAGAGGAATCAGTTCGAGCGGAAGACGGGCGGGGCTGACGAGGTTTGAGGAGCGGCAGGCCTGGTCGAATGCGGCGAGCCAGGCGCTGAAGCTGGCGGCGTCGTGGTCCCATCCGGCACGCGCAGAGCGCCGGAGGTGGTTGGGCGCGTAGGCGCACAGAAGGTTGTGGGCTTCCATAGCGAGCGCGGCCATCCGATTGCGCGGGCCTTCGAGAAGAGTCGCCACGCTTTCAGCCGAGCCGATGAGGCTGGCCCAGAGCGACTGCTCCTGCAAGGCATCGAGGATGAGCCGGGATTCAGTGGTGGGCGCGTGGTCTTGCCAGGCGGTGCGGAGGAAGGTCTGGAAGTCGTGGATCGCGGGAGCAGGCCAGGCGGAAAGGCCTTGAGCGCGGCGTTCGCGATTGAATCTGTTTTGAAGCCCGCGGGCGGCGCGTTCGCTGGCGGCGACGACAGTGCCGCCGGCTGCGAGCCAGGCGTTAACTTCCACAGCCGCATCAGCTTGCCTGCTTGCCCCCATTCCAGCGTTATACGCCACCAGCGCGGCCCGCGCCAAAGCGGGTTGTGGAGACGGGCCCGCGCTGGTCGAGGGCTCCTATAATTGGGGGTCGGTTTCAACGGCAGAGAGTCAAGCAGGAACTAGAGGCAAACATGATCGGAAGCAGGTTGATGGGAAGTTTGATGTGCGGAGCGGCATTGCTGGCGGGAGCGGCGGCGTGCTTTGGCGGGCCCAAGGATGAGTCAGCAGCAAAGGCGAGCAAGATCGCGCCGGCGACGATGGCGCGTGTGGGAACAATCGACGAGCGTTTCCAGTCGTACAACATCGAAACTGTTGAAGTGACGGGCGGACGGTTCTGGAAGCCGTTTGCTTTGATTGACAAGATGAGCGCAGAAGACAAAGGCAAAGCTCCATCCATTACTGCGCCGGGCGGGATGAATCCGTCGCTCTACGAGTACCGGAATCCGATCGACCTGAGCAATCCGCGGCTGCGCAAACTGGCTGCTGCCCTGGGACCGGCATACGTGCGCGTGAGCGGGACGTGGATGAATTCGACCTACTTTCAGGATACAGATGGGCCGGCTCCTGCAACTCCGCCCGCAGGCTTCAACAGCGTGCTGACGCAGGCGCAGTGGAAGGGGGTGGTTGATTTTTCTCGGGCAGTGGACGCGAAGATCGTGACATCGCTTGCCACCAGCGCTGGAACGCGGGATGCGGCGGGTGTTTGGACGCCGGACCAGGCGATTAAGTTTGCAGCCTACACGAAGTCGATCGGGGGCAGCTTTGCGGCGGCCGAGTTTATGAACGAGCCAACGTTTGCCCAGATGGGCGGAGCGCCCAAGGGATATGACGCCGCAGCGTTCGCGAAGGACTATGCCGTGTTCAAGCGGTTTGCGCGGTCTGAGCTGCCGGACATGATTATTCTTGGGCCCGGCGGCGTTGGCGAGGGCGGTTCGTTGATTCCACCCTCGATGGCCAGGTCGATGCAACTGGTAAAGAGCGAAGACATTCTTGCGGCGACGGGCCCGGCGTTCGACGCGTTCTCGTACCACTTTTACGGAGGGGCTTCAAGCCGGTGCGGGCGCGGCATGGGCGGGGCAACGGTTGAATCGGCCCTGACCGATGAGTGGCTGGCGCGCACAGGCGCGATCGAGGCCTATTATGCTGCGATCCGCGATAAGGGGTTGCCGGGCAAGGCAATCTGGCTGACCGAGACAGCGCAGACGGCGTGCGGCGGCGACCGCTGGGCGTCGACGTTTCTTGACAGCTTTCGCTATCTGAACCAGTTGGGCAGCCTGGCCAAGCTGGGCGTGCAGGTGCATATGCACAACACGCTCGCCTCAAGCGATTACGGCTTGCTGGACGAGAAGACCTTCGAGCCGCGGCCGAACTACTGGGCAGCCCTGTTGTGGCGCCGGTTAATGGGCACGACCGTTCTGGATGCGGGGGCGTCGCCTGCGATGAGTTTGCACCTGTATGCGCAGTGCATGCGCGGCACGCCGGGCGGCGTGACGCTGCTGGCGATCAATGCGGACAAGAATACGGCGCAGACACTTTCGATTCCAACGGGCGCGGAGCGTTATACGCTGACCTCGAATGACCTGATGAGCCAGACCGTTGAGCTGAATGGGACCGAACTGAAGCTGGGTTCCGGAGACGCTCTGCCGCGGATCAAAGGGAAGGCGACGAAGGCGGGAGAAGTGAATCTTGCTCCGGCCAGCATTACGTTTCTGGCGTTTGAGAAGGCCGGGAACGAGAGTTGCCAGTGAGACAGTGAATAGGGATCAGGGGTGCAGGTTCTAGCCAATGCTGCCATTTGTTCTAGCCGAATCCTGCCATTAGCGCCAGAATGATCTGCCACCAATGGTTAGAACTGCAATCGGATTCGACTTCAGACAACAAAGAACATCAGCTAAACCAATCCTAGCGCAAAGCGGAAGAGAATTGGTCGTATCAGGGGCAGCGGTCTGTGATCAGTGGTCAGAAAGACGGGGAGCAAGAGAGCAATGCCGCCCACTCCGTCCAGGATTCACCTGTGGTATAAGGAACTGTGACGTTGCCCGCATAACCTTCTCTTTCTGAGCCAGCTGGCCTCGATCCAACCCAAGGAGCTGCGATCATGCCGCGCCTGCGTCTCTTCGGCTCTCTCCTCCTTGCATCGGCGCTCCACTTTTCACTCTTCGCACCAGCGCAGGACTTTACTCCCCAGCGCACCATTGTGGTCGGCCTCACTCCGCAATCCGCCGCCATCACCCGCGATGGCGCCCGCCTCTTCGTCGCCAATTACGGTGCCGACACCCTCTCCGTCATCGACACGGCCTCCAACTCGGTCCAGCCCCTTCCCGTCGGGCACGCGCCGCACGGCCTGCTCATCAGTCACGACGGCCGTCGCCTCTACGCCATCGTTGACGCCGACAACAACTCTGCGGCCTGCTTCGTCCAAAACGAAATCACTGAGAACATCGTCGTAATCGATACCGCCAGCCTCGCCATCCTCCGCCGCATTCCCGTTATAGGCCGCACTGACGCTCTCGCGCTCACGCCTGATGATCGGCACCTTTACCTCACGCGCGTCTGCCACGAAATCGACACCGTTGATCTCCCCGGCGGAGATCCGCTGCCCTCGCGCGTCAGTCTCGACAATCCCGGTGGCCTTCCCGTCGGCATTCAAATTTCTCCCGACGGCCAACACATGTTCGTTAACTATCAGGGCGGCGGCCCGCAGGTCGAAGGCGCCGCAGGCTACAAGTTCGCACACGACGCGCTCGTCGAATTCGATCTCCCTGGCGCGCGCGCCATCCAGCTTCAGGCGTCCGTGCCCAATGTCGGTGACCAGGTAGCCCTCTCGCCCGACGGTTCCCAGGTCTGGACCAACGGCGCCGATACCTGCTCGCGCCCTGACTATCCCCACGACGGCTGCCCCTTCGTCCCCAGCAAGGTCATCAACGCGCTCCGCGTCTCTGACGACCCGCGCCTCACCCTGCAGCCGCTTAAAACCTTCGGCTTCTCTCTGGTCGAGTTCAACGGACGCATCTCCATCTCGCCGCAGGGCGAGGTGTTCATCGGGGGAGGCATAGAAATCAAGCGCATCGACCCGCACACCCTTGAGGTCGTGCAGCGCATCCCGCTGCCGGCCGCGGGTGATATCGTCTTCTCCCCCGACGGCAACACAGCCTACGTCACGGTCGGCGAAAAAGACGAAGTCGTCGTGCTCGAGCGCAACCGCCCTACCAACGCCGCGGTGCAATCTGGCGTTGCCGCTGTGCCCCTGACCACCTTCCAGTCCGTTGTCCTGCAGCAGAACACCTGCCCGGCAGGCCGATGCGAGTGCGAACCCGGCGACCAGAAATGCGTGCAGGAGCGCACGCCCACCGAACTGCAGGCCAGCGTCATCACCGGCGTGCTCGTCAGCCAAGGCCTAGTTCAACCCGGCATGCCGGTACGCAAACTCCTCAGTGGCGACGAGGACTGGCCCTGCGTTCTTAGCTTCCCTGACGGCACGCTCTCCGACGAACAGTCGCAGGCTCTTCGCGCCCTCATGAACTTCACCGATCACCAGAACGTCACCGCCTTCGAAGGCAAGCAAAGCGCAGCCCCTGACGGCGTGCAGCCCATCAACGCGCCCATCCTTGCCCTTGACGGCTTCGCCGCCTTCCAGAAAACCCTCGGCGAGCACGCTGTCTACCTCACCGTGCTCGTCTGCGACGACCGCGTGCAGACCGCCATCTTCCAGAACTCGCAGCCCACCATCCTCGACACCGCTCGCCACCCCGACGGCACGTTCTACACGCGCACCGAGTTGCGTCCGCTCATCAACGGATTCCGCAGTGCGATTCGCAACCGCAACATCTCGCTCGAAGAAATCCAACGCAAAGGTCTGGTCCTTTACAACATACTTCTTCCGCCCCGCATTCTCGGCGCGCTGTCCGCTGCCAGCTCGCGCCTCACGCTTCTCTGGTCGCTTCGCGATCAGCTCCGCTACATCCCCATGGGCGCCCTCTGGGACGGGCACGAATTTCTGATCCAGAAGTTCGGCCAGGCTCTCGAAACGCCCAGCAGCGGATGGAGCAAAGAAGAGAGCGACGACTTCCTCGCGCTTGCCGCCGGCGACACCAACCGCCAGCGGGCCGACAAGCTGTCCCAACTCGACAATGTCAGCGTCGAGATCTTTAACTCTTTCGCTACCGGCCCGAACGGTGCTGCCGGAACCATTCCCGCCACCATCCTGCTTGACGACGGAGCGCATCCCGGCACCGCCGTCTTCTCTCCGCAGAATTTTCAATCGCAGCTGCACGCGCTCGAACAAACCCACGATCGCCGCCGCATCGTGCATATCGCCAGCCATTTTGTCCTCAATGACATGGCCAGCAATACCTACCTCCTCACGCAAACTGGCCGCCTCGACTACGGCAAGCTCAGTGACAAGTCTCTCTACCCGCTCAAGGGCGTTTGGCTCGCCACCTTTTCGGCTTGCGACACCGGTCTCGGTCCCGTGCGCAACGGGAGCGAAGTGGAAAGCCTCGCCTACATTGCCGACGACAATGGCGCGCGCTCAACGGTTGCCACGCTCTGGGGAATCGCAGACCAGAGCACCAGCCAGCTGATGGCCGACTTTTACTCATATCTCAGTGCAGGCGCGCCCAAGGGCGAGGCACTGCGACATGCGCAGCTCGATCTGCTCCAGGGCAAAGTCACCTCGACGTCCCCAGGTATGGCCCGCGGCCCCATCGTCGAAGATCAGCCGGCCCAGACTTCGCCCACCCAGCCCGACTACACCCTCCCGTACTACTGGGCGCCCTTCGTCCTCATCGGCGAGTGGTGAACGGAGCGAAGTAAAAGGAACGCTGACGCGGTTGGTCGGCAAACCGCCTGAAAGCAGGCACAAAATACGGCCGGAGGAGTTGGACTCCTCCGGCCGTGGTGTTTTTATGGCTGGTTTAGTTTAGACACCGCTGTATGCGGAGAAGCCTCCATCGATAGGAATGACCGTTCCGGTGACGAACTCTGAAGCAGGGGAGAGCAGCCAGAGGACGGCGCCGAAAAGATCTTTCGGCTCGCCAAAGCGGGCCATGGGCGTGTGGGCAATGATGGAGTTGCCGCGCTTGGTGAGCTCGCCAGTTACCTTGTCTGTGAGCAGAAACCGGTTTTGATTGGTGAGGAAGAAGCCGGGCGCCACGGCGTTGACGCGGATGTGCGGCGAGTACTCCTGGGCCATGTGCACGGCGAGCCACTGGGTGAAGTTGCTCACGGCGGCCTTGGCTCCGGAGTAAGCGGGGATGCGGGTGAGGGGCCTGAAGGAGTTCATCGAGGAGATGTTGAGGATGGTTCCGTGCCCCTGCTCGGCCATGATTTTGCCGAAGACCTGGCAGGGAAGCATGGTGCCGAGAATGTTGAGATCGAAGACCCAGCGGAGCGCGTCTGCGGGCAGATCAAAGAAGCTGAGGTCGGGGCTGGTGGTGGCGGCGGCCTTGTTGCCACCGGCGCCGTTGATGAGGCAGTCGATTTTGCCGAACTGGGCGATCACAGCCTGAGCTGCCTGGGTGATGCTGTCCTTGTTGAGCGCGTCGCACGGGAAGAGCGAGACCTGCTTGCCATGCTCGCCGAGGTCGGCGATGAGCGCCCTGGCCGGTTCGACATTCAAATCGAGGATGGCGACCTGCGCGCCGCAACCTGCAAGCGCACGCGAGATTTCACTGCCGAGGATCCCTGCGCCGCCAGTGACGACGACGACCATTCCGGTGAAGTCGTACATGCGGATGAGCTCAGACAGATCGAAGGAAATGTGCTCTGCGCTGTCGGGTGCATGTTCCACTGGGTGCGCTGCGGTGGCTGCCATCGTCGATCCTCGTGTGTAGTCCTCTTCAGGACTGGTTCAGTTACTCAAGTTAGGAGTGGTCTAACCAGAGTTCAGTGACTGCTATCACTCGGATAGGCGAGGAAAGCCAAGGGTGGAGTGAAATCTGCCGATAAGTGAGCGTCCTCACAAGTTACTGCTGCGTCAGCTTGAGTTGGTTTGTGAGCTTAGTGAGTCAGCACACATTCTCACTCCAAGTGAGTCAACTCACGAGTAGGTGTGCTTCGGGTCACAGTGGGTAAAGGCGTTTGGAAGTATCTGATGGAGAGTAGCGAGAATTGGAGTCTTCAGATGCTTCTTGAGTTGAGCGTGTCGGTGAAGGGCAAAGCAGTTGATGAGGGCAGCGTGAATATGAGCAGGATCATCGACCAGAGCGGCCTGCACTACAAGACGACCGGCAAGGGGATGGTTCTGGAAGGAAGCTGGGAACAGCTGATGGCCGTTGCCAAAAAGTGCCACGACGAAGTGCTGAAGACCAACGACCAGTTTGTGACGCGGATGAAGGCCGTCGACAAGAAGGGCTGCGCGGGACCGTCGGCTCCGGCAGGCTGCGGCAAGCAGCTTGAGGACGTTCTCGAAGACGAGGGCGAGTGGTTGATGCTTTAGCCGTGTTTCGGCTGACCAACTCTGCCTGCTGCGTAAAGTAAATAGCCTTCTAGCGAGGATTCAATGCAGTCCAGGCTGCCAAAGAGTCCATGTAATCAAGCCATCGAACAATCTTTCTGTTCTCAATCGTGATCACAGAGATGAGTCTGTTCTCGTAGGGCCCGCCACTTGAGACAATCTTGCCGTGCACCTCGTATTCGAGGATGACGACGTGCGGGTCCTCAGACCGATGGACAACCAGAGCGTCGGCGGCGTGAACCCTGATGGATTTGCCATAGCCAGCGAGACTCGCCTCTAAATTGGTCCGGCCTCGGATGGTCGTAGGCCAGCCCGGAAACTGATAGCGGGATTCAAACACTGCGTCTTCAGCAAAAGTCTCAAAATAGTGATCGCCATCGACGAGTCCGCTCAAGCCTTTCATGACAACTTCGAAGTAGGCATCAAGGGCTTCAAAAACTTTGTACTGTTCCTTTTTCTCAGGCATGTTTTCTTGCGCTCCCGGCAGATTCATTCTATCTGAGCATTTTATTGACCGGTGATTTCGAGCGGGCCTGCTGTCCCGGACAGCTCCCGGGCAGGGAACCGCAAGGGGTTGATGTGCCCGTCAGTTGTACACTTGCACTGTGATTCGCCGACTGCTTTCTTTCACTCTCTTCGCATTGTTCGTGCTGGCCGGGTGCCACTCGGGCCAGAATCCCAATTCCCCATCGGGCGCCAACGTGACCGTGTACCATCTGCGCGGCAAGGTGGTGTCGACAGATGCGCCGCACGGCATCGTGGTGCTGGATCATGAGGCGATTCCGGGCTTCATGGATGCGATGACGATGCCGTACCAGCTCAAAGATCCGAGCATCATCAGCGAGCTGCATCCGGGCGACGTGATCACCGCCGATGTTCTCGTGTCGAAGAGCTCTGAAGAGACAGTAGTGCTCGATCACATTGTGGTGGTGGCCCAGGCCAAGCCGGATTACAAGCCCTCGGTGATTTATCACGTTCCAGCGCCGGGCGACCATGTGCCGGATTTCGCGCTGCGCAACCAGGACGGGCGGGCGATTCACCTGGGTCAGTTCAAGGGCAAAGCGGTACTGCTGACGTTTATCTATACCCGCTGCCCGCTGCCGAACTTCTGCCCGCTGGTGACGCACAACTTTGCTGTGATCAACGCAACCCTGGCCAAGAATCCGGCGCTTTATGGGAAAACGCATTTGATTTGCGTGAGCTTCGATCCGGAGCATGACACGCCGGAGCGGTTGCGGGCCTACGGGGTCACCTATATCGGCAGCGATGACAAAAAGGCGTTTGCGCACTGGGATTTTGCGACGACGACGGACAAGGCGGTTCTGCTCGAAATGGCGAAGTTTTTTGACGTGGGCATCACGCACGGAGCGGACGATTCCATCACGCACACGCTTTCGACTACACTGATCGGTCCCGACGGGAAGGTTGCCGCGTTCTACCCTGGGAACGAGTGGACGCCGGAGCAAGTGGTTGGGGATGTCACGAAGCTCGAGGGAAATGCCGGATGAAGTTTCCTCAAGTGGTCAGACCAGTTTATAATTCCTGCAGTTTTCAAACTTTAGAAAAACTCGTACGAAAATCAGGAGAGTGAGTGCGATGAGTCATGGATTGAATATTCGCAAGGATGGCGAGCTGGATTTTCTCTCGTTGGGTGCACTGATTCATCGGCTCGATACGGGAATCATCCCGTTTCGCAAGGCGACTGAGTGCAAGATTCACGTGAGCGGCGGCGAGTTCAACGTGGCTGCGAACCTGTCTGATTGCTTCAAGCATGACGGCGTGCATGGGCCAAACATGGCCACAGTGTTCAGCGACCAGGGACACGGCGTGCGGCCTCCGGTGGTCTTCTACAACCGCTGCAACGAGGCGGGCGCAATGTTGAAGCCGGGCGACTTTGACTGGAAGGCGATTTTTGCGCAGGGCGTTCGCTGGGTTCATTGCGGCGGGTTGTTCGCGTCGCTGTCGGCAAGCACAGCGGCGCTGGCCGCGGAGATGATGAGGGAAGCCAAGGCGGCAGGCGCGGTGACGTCGTTCGATTTGAACTACCGGGCAAAGCTGTGGAAGATCCAGGGCGGAGATGCGAAGGCCGTGGAGACGATCGGCAAGATTGTTGAGAACGTTGACGTGCTGGTGGGCAACGAAGAAGACCTACAAATGGGGTTGGGAATTCTTGGACCCGAGGTTGCTGCGAAGTCGAAGCTGGACCCGAGCGTGTTCTTCGGCATGATGGAGAAGGTAACAAGGAAGCTGCCGAACGCCAAGGTGGTGGCCACGACGCTGCGCGAAGTGCACTCGACCAACCGGCACAGCTGGAGCGCGGTGGCGTGGGTCGACGGGAAGACCTACCAGGCGCCGATGGCGGAACTGGACGTGGTGGATCGCGTAGGCGGCGGCGATGGATTTGCCGCGGGCTTCATCTACGGACTGCTGACCGGCGCGGATCCTGAGGAAGCTGTGAAGCTGGGCTGGGCGCACGGCGCATTGCTGACCACGTTCCCCGGCGACACGACCATGGCGACGGTGGACCAGGTAAAGGCGTTCGCCAAAGGTGGATCGGCGCGCATTCAAAGGTAGCAATGAGCCTGTAATTATTCAACATTCATCCGAGTTCCAAAAATCGGGACCTTGGCGCCCGGCTCGACTTCAGGGCCCCAAGCCGAAATGTCAGGGCCTGTGCAGACTGCGCGAGCAGCGGGCGTTGCGAGCGAAACTCGCGCCGCCCGCTCCCTTTCCTACTGCAGTGCATCCTTCGAATCTATCCCCACAATCCGCGCTCTCGATCCGAACCGTCGATAATTGCTGAATGTGATATCGTTGCGGCTCAACGAGTCCCCGGCTACCTTTGTGATCACCTGCGCGCTCACCGGCAGCAGGTAGTCATGATCGTTGATGGTCACATAGTCATAGTTCACCAGAATACTTGTCTTGAGGATTGGGAATTTTTTAGGCACATCGTCGGTGATCATCGTAATACTCATCACGCCGTGCGTTGCGCGATCAATATACATACTCCCGTGATAGCCCACTTTGGCCGAGACGTTGGAAGCGTTAAGGAAGAAAGGCGCGTTCTCCTGCGCGATGCGATAGTCGAGGACCTCCTCCACCTCGCCGTGCAGAAATCCGGGATCTTTCCACGTGAACTCGGCCTTCGACTCCGGCTTGAAGATGTTGCTGAGCGCCAAGCCAAACTCACCGCTGGAAGTCATCCCTTTTTCTGACAGGTTTTTCGTGGACTCTTGAACTTGGTTCTTTTCTCCGCCAACCACCGTCCGGTCTTCCTCGTGGTTCATGTAGGTCAGCACTTCGACAATTGAATCCTTTTGTTTCCAATCCCCTGTCCCGCGCGCATAAATCAACCGCGTTGTGGTCTGCTGGCAGATCAGGTTGGGCACCGAGTCTCCATACGCCAGCGCATTCTTGCGCACATCCGCAAGAATCAGGCTCAGTTGTTCCGGCGTCGAGCGGCCAACGGTCTGTTCGGAAGCTTCGAATCCTGGAGGATTGACCGCCAGAGGTGGTTCCGTGGCCGCACTCGCGCCGCCGCTGGCCATGCGGACTTCTTCTCCCGTCAGCTCGAAAGTGCCCGTCGTTTCAGCGGACTTTCCACCCTGCGTCAGCGTCGCCCGTATCTCGTACTTTCCGTCTGTGGCCGCACTGATGGCAAAGCCCTTCAAAACTGAGGTAAACTCGGTGCCCGCTTTTAGCGTAGTGGTCAGCGGCTCGCCCTTGAGCGAAACCCCGTCGCGCAGAACCTCCAGCCTCACGGTCGCCGTTTCCTGCGACTTCGCGTCAGCGTGCGCAACAAAGAACACAGTCACGTTGTGGCCGCCTGCCGGAATCCTGCCGTACAGATTCGGCTCCACGCGCTGCTCGTTTCCCCACAACAGGTCCGGCTCGCCGCTCCCTTCCTCCGCTGGCTCGATCCCACGCACCACCATCAACTCACTCAGTTCGGGCAGGGAATGGGAGGAGGAAATCTCAAATGTCTGTCGTCTTGCCGTAGCCTTGCCGCTGTTATTGTCCAGGATCGCGGTTTCCAGAACGTACTTGCCCGGTGGCGCCGCAAAGCTTCGCTCGAACGATATAAAATCGGGCGCGCTGCTGGCGATGCTTTCGGCGGACCAGCGGCGCGCGATGTCTTCGCTAAAGCGCTCGATCTCGGTCCCGGAGCTGTCTTTGATCGTTGCCAGAACCGAAAGGTGCGCTGAATTGAGATGTGTGCTCGCATCCTCGCGAACCTGCAACCCGCTCACCGGAATCTCGAGTGCCAGCAGACCCAAGTTTCCTTCGTCCTGATGCCCCATCCGCAACACACCAGCCCGGTAGTCCACATCGCCGGGCAGATCCGTCTGCTTGAGCAGCGCCATCAATGGCAATTCGAACGGCTGCGCCGGATTGGAGATTCCCGCGCTCGGTGGCAGCGCCAGGTACCCCGTTCGTGTACGCAACCTGATTCCTTTGCGCGAGGTCTTGAAAACCGTAGTGTGAAAGCTCCCGTCCTCCACATCGGAAGCCGGCACAAACGTCGCTTCGTAAAATGTCGTCAGGTTCCGGGCAAGATCCTTCACCGGTCCCGACATGCTCCCGCTCCCGTTCAACACATCGCCACCGGTCTGCCTCGCCAGCATGTTCATATTCTCTTGCGCGGCTAGTACGCGCTTCGTTCCGGCATACGAAGAGCCTGCCATTGCCATGGCGGACAAGTCGCCCCCGACAGGGTTCACGCCGCCGAATAAATTGCCACTACCGGATCCGGTGCCGTATTTTATGCCGTTCAGGCTGGATGTGGCCGCAAGTTGGTCCGTGTCTTCCAACTGATCGAGCAGAACGACATAGATGCTGATACCGGCCCGATTCGCCGCGCCGATAATCGAACGGAGCGCATCCTGGGCGTGGTTGTCTTTGCCCGCTCTGGCCCCGGTTTCGCCGGCGGCATTTTGCGACGAAGCGAAATAAACCACTGCCTTGCGTCCCGGTAACGATTGTTGTCCTTGCACCAGCGCCATCAGGCACGACTGCGACAGAGAAAGGTGCTGATCTTTGGCGATGTGGCTCGATGCCTCGAGCGCAGCGGTCATCGAACGCGCCAGCGTTCGCTTCCTCGCGTCCGCTGCCTTTCCCGTTGCATCCTGCCCTGTCTTGGCTATCTGCATCAGGCGCTGTTCGACGGCATTCTCAGTAAACCTCTTCCCATAGATCCCGGGTTCCACCGCGGCCGAAATAGCCTCCATAATCACCTTGCGATCGTCTGAAGGTTCCTGCTGAATCTGCAGCCGCCCCCACACGTCCACGACAGCAAACTCAAATCCATGGCTGGGAAACGCACTAAGAAACTTCGTCGCTATTTGTTGCTGTTTCCGGCTTGTCCTCCGTGCTTGCGATCCCGACCCTCCGTACACAAAATCGTCCCGCTTCTTGCTGTCCGGTATTCCCGGGCGATCGAAGAACAGTGTGATCAGCGGCTTATCCTGCTGTTTCCCGTTCACCAATCGAAGATCGGTCAGCTTCGCCGGTTTGCCGTTGTCCGTTACCGAGATCTCTTCCGGCTTCAGATCGAGAACCGGCCGGTTGTGCCCGTCGCGAACAGCCACATCCAACGAGACCGGCTCCGCGGCAGACTGCGGACTCGATTGCCCCGGCGCGGCCGGCGTCTGACCAACAATCGGCGCCGCACCGGTTATGGCGCAAATCGCGGCCATCGCCGCGTACATACATACCTGCGCCTTCATCATTGCCGTCAATGCCCCAACCAAAACGGAGGGCCGCCTTCCTTGACGATTAGGGAACGAACAAAGTCTACACCTCGCCCGGCGCTCATCCAACGTCAGCCACGGTGGGATACCAATCCCGATGGGTCAGTAAATACAGTCCTGGGACCTGCGGCGTGCATCTATTGAGTGAGGGGTCTGCCGGTGGGGAATTGGGTGCGCACAACTGATATCCTTGCCATGCATCCGTATGGAGGTTTTGCGTGGCAAAAGTAACACTGGTTTTCGCTCTCCTGTTGTGTGTTCTCGGGCTTGCGGGATTTCTTGGCACCGGCAGGATCCATCAAACGGCGCTGATTCCCACATGGTTTGGCCTGGCGCTCGGCCTGTTCGGGTATCTGGCCATCAGCCCGGATGAAAAACGGCGCAAGCTCTTCATGCACATTAATGTCACGCTCGCTTTGCTTGGATTTCTGGGCGCTGGCGGTCGCGCGGTGTATGGCTACATTCATGCGAGCTCTTTAGGCGTAGCTCCGGATGCGATTGCGCTTGGTTCACAAGTGACGATGGCGGGGTTGATGCTGATCTACGTCATCCTGTGCGTACGGTCGTTTATCGCAGCACGGCGTTCAGGGAAGGTCTAAGCAAATGGGGACAATGCGCGGCGGGATGGGCATGGGCATGCGCGCAGAGCGCTCGCCGCATGGGCGCGGAGCCCGGGCCGGACAAGCTGAACCACCCAAGAAGAAGCCTGACCTGAAAAAGATTTGGCCGCAGGTGCGTGCGCTGGTGGGGCCACGGAAGGGTCTGATTGCGGGCGGCATGTGCCTGATGGTGGTCAATCGCATGGCTGGCCTCGTGCTGCCGTGGACGTCAAAGACGTTGCTGGACAAGGTGCTGTCTCCAGCGCATCCGCATCCTGAACTTTTGCCGAAGATTATTGCGATTGTTTTTGGCGCGATGGTGGTCCAGGCGATCACGTCGTTCTCGCTGACGCAGTTGCTGTCAAAAGCAGGGCAGCGTCTGATCGCCGAGATGCGGCGTCAGGTGCAGAAGCACGTGGGCCTGCTTTCGGTGGCTTACTACGACGAAAACCGCACGGGCGCGCTGGTAGCACGCATCATGACGGACGTGGAAGGCGTGCGCAACCTGGTGGGCACAGGCCTGGTGGATTTTGTGGGCGGCATGCTCACGGCCGTGCTCGTGTTTCTTTTTCTGCTGCACCTCAGCCCGCAAGTCACACTGACCGTGTTCGCGGTGATGGTGGTGTTTGTCTTTGTGCTGCAGTACGGGTTCAAGACGATTCGGCCCATCTTCAGAGAGCGGGGCAAGATCAACGCGGAAGTGACGGGTCGGCTCACGGAGTCCCTCGGCGGCGTGCGCGTGATCAAGGGCTACCACGCGGAAGAGCGTGAGGCGCACGTGTTTGCCGGCGGCGTTGAAAAGCTGCTGAACAACGTAATGAAGTCGCTCACCATGACCAGCCTGCTGGGCTCGGCGTCAACGACGGTGCTGGGGCTGGTTTCCGCGATTGTGATGTGGCTGGGCGGCCATCGCGTGCTCGGCAATACGTGGACGGTGGGCGTCTATTTCCAATACAACATGTTTCTCGCGTTCATGATTGCGCCGGTGTTTCAGATCGTGAATATCGGCACGCAGCTGACCGAAGCATTTGCGGGATTGGACCGCACCAACGAGATCATGTCGGAGTTGGAAGAAAACCAGACGCCTGGTCGGGCGAACAAAATGCCGCCGATTGAAGGCAATGTCCGGTTCGACGATGTGGAGTTTGCCTATACGCCGGAGAAGACGGTTCTGCACGGAATCAGCTTTGATGCGCGGCCGGGGACGGTGACGGCGCTCGTGGGTTCGTCGGGATCGGGCAAGTCAACCATCATCAGCCTGGTGTGCGCGTTTCATACGCCGACCAAAGGCGCGGTGCTGGTGGACAATATCGACCTGGCCACGGTTGACCTCAACTCGTTTCGCTCGCAGTTGGGTGTAGTGCTGCAGGACTCGTTCCTGTTTGACGGCACGATTCGAGAGAACATCATGTTCTCAAGGCCTGAAGCGACGGAAGAACAGTTTCTGTTTGCCTGCCGGACGGCAAGAGTGGACGAGTTTGCCGAGCGCTTTCCGGAGGCCTACGACACAATTGTGGGCGAACGCGGCGTGAAGCTCTCCGGCGGGCAGCGGCAGCGGCTGTCGATCGCGCGTGCACTGCTGGCCGAGCCGCGGATTCTCATTCTGGACGAAGCGACGAGTTCGCTCGATTCAGAATCGGAAGCGATGATCCAGGCTGGACTGAACCAGCTCATGCAGGGCCGGACGACCTTTGTCATTGCGCACAGGCTTTCGACGATCCGGCGCGCCGACCAGATCCTGGTGGTGGAGGGCGGCCTGATCCTGGAACGGGGAAATCACGCGGAACTGTTCGCGATGAAGGGCCGCTACTACGACCTCTATATGCGCCAGCATGGACTTGAGGCAAACCTGTTCCTGGCTCCGGGCGAGGGCGACATCATTCCGGAATAAGCGCGACGATCGTCGAAGACAGACGCAACCAATTGAAACAAAAAGGGTAGAGCTGCGGTCTGAGGTTGGGTCCGCAGGGGGAGCAGCGCGTATCACGTCTTGACACGGGTCCCATATCTTGAGAAGCTAGAGACAAAGCCAAAGAACGATACGGAGGACCACTATGCGAGACGCCGCCCCGCAAGGAACCTACAAAGTCCAAGCACTCGACCGGGCATTTGCGGTTTTGGACCTGCTGGGCGAGAGCGAGACGCCGCTTGGGCTGGCGCAGGTCGCTGCGTCGCTGCAGTTGCACAAGAGCACGGCCCACCGTTTTTTGATGGTGCTGGAACGCCACCGCATGGTGGAACGGACAACGACCGGAAAGTTCCGTCTGGGGTTGCGGCTGTTCGATTTTGGCAACCGCGCGATTGAGCAGTACGATTTGCGCGATCGGGCGCAACCGCATTTGCGCAGGCTGGTGGGCGAGACCGAAGAGACCGCGCACCTGGCCGTGCTTGAGGCGTCGAGGGTGATTTACATCGACAAAATCGAGCCGGCGCGCTCGGTGCGGATGATTACGCGCATCGGCGCCAGCAACCCGGTGCACTGCACGTCCGTGGGCAAGGCGATTCTGGCGTTTCTGCCGGAGGAGCGTGCCGCCGAAGTGGTCAAGCGGCTGAGGTTTGAACGGTTCACTAACCGGACGATTCAAACGGCGGAAGCTTTGAAGACAGAGATGGAAAAGACTCGTCGGCGCGGCTACGCGGTGGACGACGAGGAGTTTGAAGAGGGGCTGCGCTGCATTGCTGTGCCTCTCTTGGACGCGCAACGCCAGCCTGTGGCGGCGGTGAGTATCTCGGGGCCATCGTTTCGCGTGACCGCGCAGAAGCTGCCTTCGATTGCCAATCATCTGCTGCAGTGCGTGCGCGGCATCTCCGTGGATATGGGGTACATCACATCAGGGCGTGCGAATCGCGCGGCGTGGTCAGCATAAGAATCGACAATAGCCGCTACTGAACCCAGTTCGGTCCGATAAGGGCTTTGAGCGTTTCAGGCGTCGCCCACGGTGCGGTGCCCGCAAAACGGCTGACCCATCCGGCTCCCTCGCCGATGCGCACACGATCCGGAGTGAATTCAGGCGAGAGGGCATTGGCCATGAGCGCATACTGCGCACCCTTGTGCAGACGGAGCGCTTTCCAGCATCCGCCAGGCACGGCGACGACCGGGCGCTGGCCGGCGGTGACGTCGTGGCCGAGGGTGACGACCTCCGCGTGTCCATCCGGGTGAAAGATGTAGTAGTCGACGGGGCCGCCTTCAATAAGGATATGGGTATCGTCGGAGGCAAGCCAGTGAAGGTAATTGATGGGCTTGTCGCGCGTGAGCATGTAGTAGACCTGGCTCTGCACGGCAAGGCGCCGGCCTTCGATGGATACGGTTTGCGCCGAGCCGCCAATCAGGCCGAGATATCCGGATTCTTTGGGCAGTGGCGACATGTGGAGTGCGCGGATGAGCTCCTGCTGGCGTGCGAGGATACCTTCGGGCGCAGTCGCGGCCATGCTTCCAAGAGCCATGACGCCAAGCAGAACGAATTGGAATCGCCTCATGCCTCTGAGATTACAACCGCAGCTACGACGCAGACGGTTGAAATCTTAAGAGATGGAAAAGCTCACCGTGGATGCGATGCGACGGTGAAAAACGGATGAAGGTGTGCTTGGGCTCGTTGGACAAAAGCCGTCGAGTTTCTGATACACTCAATGATGTTGCAAGGGCAGGAAAGTGCCGGGGTTGTGACAGCTCCGGTGGCAGGGTGAAGGGCAGAATTCCGGACGCAAGTGGCCGGAACCTGAAGGTTGGAGCGCCCGCTCCACCGCGAGCCTTTCAAATACCAGCAACTTGCTTTTGGGGACGTAGCTCAGTTGGTTAGAGCGCTGCCCTGTCACGGCAGAGGTCGCGGGTTCGAGCCCCGTCGTCCCCGCCAGATTCTGAAGGACTTAAGTCCTCTCTGGCATGTGACACGCAGGTCCAATAAGGGTCCATTAAGAAAATACACCTTCTTGAGACAGATTGGGAATCAGAGTTTGAGAAGCAGAAAAAAGCT
>Ga0302275_10002351_pt1 | contig 19916 bp, 17 predicted proteins | sample III_Bog_N2_2_FD_200229 | JGI IMG/M metagenome (GOLD analysis project Ga0302275, IMG submission 200229) | Peat permafrost microbial communities from Stordalen Mire near Abisko, Sweden - III_Bog_N2_2 | ecosystem: Environmental > Terrestrial > Soil > Wetlands > Peat | place: Sweden: Abisko... | reverse complement strand
ACTTACCGGCGGCGAATATTTCCCTTTCAGCAACACGCGTAGTCTGGAGAAGAGCTTGCTGACCATCTCGAATCACGTTCCGAATCGATATATCTTGAGTTTTCAGCCCCGCTCTCCACATCTGGGTCTTCACACCATCGAACTGAAGTTGAAAGAACACCCCAACCTGGTTGTGACGGCCAGGCGCAGCTACTGGGTAGACAGTGAAACCATTGATCAACCTGGACCTTTGCCTCCCCCCTAAACCCCGTCGCGTTCTCTTGGTCGGGCAACGGAGCTGATTTCCCTTCCGCGAACGCCCCAGGGTGGCTATATTGTCTGAGGTCAGCACGCAATGGATTTTGATCAGCTCGAAATTTTCCTGGAAGTGGCGCGGCTCGCCAGCTTCTCACGCGCGGCGGAGAAGCGTTTCCGCACCCAGCCTGCCATCTCTTCGCAGATTCGAGCCCTCGAAGAAGAAGTGGGGGCTCGCCTCCTCGACCGCTCCGGAGGCCGTGTCTCGCTGACCGCGTCCGGCAAAATATTCTTTCGCTACGCCGAAGACGCGCTCGATCGGCGCAAGACCATCCTCACCGAAATAGCCGAAACGGAGCGCGTGCCGCGCGGCGAAATCGTCGTCGGCGCCAACGAAGGCACGTGCCTGCACATTCTGCCCGAGGTCTTTGCGCAATTCAAACGGGACTACCCCAGCGTCTCGGTAAGCATTAAGCGTTCCGACTATGCCAGCATTCTCGAAGCGATCCTCGGGAATGTCGTCGACTTCGGCGTAGTCTCGCTCCCCGTGAATGACAACCGACTCGAAGCGCAGATGATCCATCGCGACGAACTGGTCGTAATCACGGCTCCAGGGCATCCGCTGGCGGCGAAGAAAAGCGTCTCCGTGGTCGAAGTTTCAAGCTATCCTCTGGTCGTGCCGAAAATCGGCCATACCCGCGACGCACTCGACGCCCTCTTCTACGATCATGATCTAAAACCCAATCTCGCCATGGAACTCGATTCCAGCGAACTGCTCAAGCGCTTTGTCGCAGCGGGAGTCGGGGTTGGCTTCATCGCCCGCTCCAACATCGAGGAAGATATCCGCGCCAAAGTTCTATGCTCGATTGCGCTTGCCGACGCGCAGATCCGCCGCGATCTCGCCATCGTTTTCCGCAAAGATAAATCGCTGAGCCGCGCTGCTAAGGCTTTCATGGATATCGCGGTCAAACACAACAACCTCTCTACCTCCTTCGTCGGGAAGCGTTCCAAGTGAAGCGGCTCAACAGTCTCATCGCGTCCGTGCTCGTATGCTCTGCAGCCGTCGCCCAAAAGCCAGCCAGAAGCGCCGGAATTGCCGACACATCCGGTTATAAACTTGCCGCCGTAAAAGTTACCGGAACCTCGCGCTACTCGGACAAAGAAATCATCGCCGCCTGCGGATTGCAGATCGGCCAGAACGCCGCCGACGGAGACTTCAAAGAGGCCGTACGCCGCCTCGGCGATTCCGGACTTTTCGGAGACGTGTCCTATTCCTACACCGCTTCGGGCAACACCGTTAAACTCGATCTGCAGCTCACAGACAATGGAAAAGCCAAGCTCGTTCCTGTCCACTTCGAAAACATTGTGTGGTTTACGGACGACGCGCTGCGCATCGCCCTGCAGGCCCGCGTCCCGCTTTTCAAAGATCTGTTGCCCACCTCCGGCAATCTAGCCGACCATGTGTCCGAAGCGTTGCAAGCTATGCTCACCGAAAAACGCCTACCGGGCCGCGTCGACTACGCTCGTGAAAGCGAGAGCGACAAAACGGAAAACAGCAGGTCCAGTGACAATGCAAGCCCCAATAATGGCAATAACAATAGCGACAAGCTCGTCGCAGGCCACCAGACCTTTTCCGACGAGCCCTCGCTCGAAGGAGTAACCGGAATCGACTTTCGCGTCGACGAGGTTAGTATTCGCATTCGCAACCTCGAATTCCCCGGCGCCTCGCCCGAGCAGGCCGCTCTGTTGGCAACCGCCGCCCGCGGCGTTGCAGGAGCCGAATACAGCCGCACCCGCCTCGCCGCCACTGCAAAGTTTGACCTGTTGCCCGTCTACCTGCAGCGCGGATACCTGAATGCGAAATTCGAGGCATCCGGCGCTCGCGTTCTGCCACAGCCTTCATCCGCCGACGCGGACGCCCAAACTTCCACGGATATCGAAGTCGATGCGATACTCCCAGTTACGCCCGGCAATGTGTATGCCGTTTCCGGCGTCGACTGGAAAGGCGCCTCCGCGATCAGCACGAAGGAAGTCGCCGCACTCGTTAACCTGCCCGTCGGCCAACCCGCCGATGCCGTGCGTCTCGCACATGACCTCGAACGTGTAACCCACCTTTATCGTAGCCGCGGATTCATGCTGGTCCACATCAGGCCCGACGCCCAACTCGACGATGAAAAAAACACGGTACATTATGATCTGAATGTCATCGAAGGCGACCTCTATAAAATGGGGGAGCTCGAGATCACGGGCCTTGACACGCAAGCTCGAGCCAAGATGGTGGCGGCCTGGACTTTGCGCGAGGGGCAGCCGTACAACGCCGACTATCCAAGACAATTTATCCGCGATACCGACCAACTGCTTCCCCGCGGAGTGCAGTGGGGCATCGAAGTTCACGAAACACCCGATCCCCGCGACAAGACCGTTGACGTGGAAATTCACTTCAAACAGCGTTAGTGCCCTCCAGGGTCGCGACCACAAAATAATTTTGGAATTGCGCTAGGCTGTGAGAGTCTTAAATCAGAGTTCTTTACGGTACTGCCCTAAAAAGAGGAGAGCCAATGAACGTAAATCGAATTGCATCTGCCTTTCTCGGAATGCAGCTTTTACTAGGGATCGCGACAGTTCCAGCGGTGGCCGCAGGCAAAAGCCAGACTTTGACCGGAGAAGTGAGCGATGCCATGTGCGGAGCAAAACACGAAATGCCTGGCAAGGCCGCGGATTGCACCCGCGCCTGCATACAGCACGGCTCCAAGTACGCCTTGGTCGTCGGAGACAAAGTCTATACTCTCGAAACCTCCGACAAAGCGGCTCTCGATAAGCTGAATGAACTGGCTGGAGCAAAAGCGAAAGTTACGGGAGAAATCGACGGCACAACCGTTACCGTGAAATCCGTCTCTGCTGGCTCGTAGTAGCTCGTTTGTGGTGACGGAAATCTCGGTCGCCAGCGTTTGAATTCCTATATAGCGACGTCTGCTCGTCCCTGCCTACCGAGCCGGGGCGGTCTCGCCGAGCAAATGCCCCGAGCAATAGAAAACCGGCGGAACATCCGCCGGTTCGGCCTCTAATCCATCCCGTTTCTATTGATTCTGCTGGTTCGGATTATCATCCCGCCGCTTCAGCGTCGGACGGTCATCGTCACTGTTTGTATCCGTGCCACCCGTCTTATCCGACGTTGACGCGCGCCGCAAGCTCGGACGATTGCTGTCTTTCTCTTCAATCACTTTATGTCGATTCTCGATCGTCGCCAGCCGCGATTTCACGTCGTCAAACTCGGAGGTGGAAACAACATACTGCGCCTTAGCTGGCAGGATCGTAGCAATCTCTTTCTGCGATTCCTGAATCCGGTCCGGCGTCTGCGGATGCGAAGCAAACGCCTTCGCTAGCGTTCCGGGCTTTTTCTTCTCTTTGGCTTGAATCTTTTCAAAAAATGCAATAAACGCTTGCGGATCGTACCCCGTCTTGTACATATACTGCAGTCCGAGGTAGTCGGCCTCCGCTTCGAAATTGCGCTGGAATTTCATAAACGTCAGGGGCAGCGCCAACCCGCTAGCTTCATAAATTCCGTATCCAATGCCGCCACCAACAAAAATCAGGGGAAGCGTTCCAATCTGCGCCCAATTCGCTCGCGTCATCTGCCGCATTCCGTGCCTCGCCGCCACGTGCGCAATCTCATGCGCCATCACCCCCGCCAGTTCCGCTTCTTCATCGGCCGCCAAAATCAAGCCCGAATTCACATAGAAGAATCCGCCCGGTAGCGCGAATGCATTGACTTCGTCCGAATCGATCACCTTGATGGTGAACGGAACCTGCGCATCCGAATTGCGTACCAGATTTTGGCCGATGCGATTGACATACTCGTTTACCACGGGGTCTTGCACCAGCTTCACGCTCTGCTCGACCTGCATGGAGTACTGCTTGCCCATCTTGATCTCGGTCTCGAGCGAATACCAGTCCCCCATTCCGCGGCCGCCAACCTTGCGATTGCCGATCGCGTCGACGTCATCGCGGCCGCCGTCATGCTTAACCTTGCTGTCATCCGGTTCCTGTATGGGAGGTGGCCCACTCGGCGTCTGATCGCCGTTCGCACTGGCTGTCGAATCGGGCGTCGAAGTTCCCGTAGGTGCGGGATCTTGAGGTGGAACAGGCGCATCCCCAGGCGTGGTACTATTCGGCGCCGGAGCGCTCTGCGGCTTCGCAGTTTGATCCGTTCCCGTCGAGGTAGATGGCGTGCCGGTTCCCGGTGTCTGCGCGGCCGTCGGCTGGGGCTGAGCGCTGGGTGTCTGCGGGGCTGTACTCTGCCCCAGTGCGGGCAGACCCGCCACAGCCAACAGAATTAAACCTGACAAAGAGAGGGAGATCGGTGAGTTTCGGTACTTCATTTGAACACCCCGCGGGAAACCGGTCGGCTAAGTTGATTATACTCCCGGTAGCGATCCGGAAGAATGGGCCAATTCTTATTACTTTGACGCCTCTTCGGAGCCTAAGGTTACCCATTATTTTCAAAGGGTTTTGTCCGTTTTCCTTTGGCGCATCTTCGTGGTCTTTGGAGGTTAGCAGCTTCGCGGATTGAGCCCTGCCCTCGACATCAAACTATTTCCCGCATTCTAGCCGTGATATGTTGGCTCCTCATCTCAGTTGCCACAGGAATTCGATGAATGTAGACGCCGTTAAGCTTTCCAAGCAGTCGGCAAACGCCGACGCCTCCGACGCACTCGTCTTCTTCGGTGCCACCGGAGACCTGGCCTATAAGCAAATCTTCCCTGCCCTCCAGCAGATGATTTTGCGCGACAACTTTAACCTGCCCGTCATCGGGGTCGCCAAAACCGGCTGGAACATCGACCAGATGAGGGCCCGCGTCCGCGACAGCCTAACCAACGGTGGCGGAATCGACGAAGCTGCCTACGCCAAACTTCTCAGCCTCCTTCAATACGTCGACGGGGATTATCAGGATCCTCAAACATTTCAGAAGTTGGACGAAGCTCTGGGTCAGGCGCGGAGCCCGCTCAACTACTTGGCCATCCCTCCCGACCTCTTCGGATCGGTCGTCGAATCCCTGGGCAAATCGCGCCATGCCAGCCGCACCCGCGTCGTGATAGAAAAGCCGTTTGGACACGACCAGGCATCTGCTAAGAAACTGAACGCCACGTTGCACTCCGTGTTCCCCGAAACGGCGATTTACCGCATTGATCATTTTCTGGGCAAGGAGTCGGTCGAAGACCTCTACTTTTTCCGCTTCGCCAACACCTTTCTCGAACCGATCTGGAATCGGCAATATGTCGACCACGTGCAAATCACAATGGCCGAGTCGTTCGGCGTCGCGGGACGCGGCCACGTCTACGACGAAAGTGGCGCCATCCGCGACGTGATCCAAAATCACTTGCTCCAAGTCGTTGCGCTGCTCGCCATGGAACCACCCAACGGACTGACCTCCCGCGCCCTGCACGACGAACAGTCCAAGGTCTTTCGCGCCATCAAGCCGATTGCTGTCAGCGAAACGGTGCGCGGTCAGTTCGAGGGCTACCGTAACGAAAAAGGTGTTGCGCAAGATTCCCAAGTGGAAACCTATGCTGCGGTTCGCTTGCACATCGATTCCTGGCGATGGAAAGGCGTTCCGTTTTTCATACGCGCCGGAAAATGCCTTCCGGTCGACGCCACCGAGGTTATGGTTCGTCTTAAGCGTTCGCCGATTCGCGAAGAAGTCTCCGAAAGCAACTTTTTCCGCTTCCGTCTGGGCCCCGAATTCTCGTTAAACCTGGGAGCGCAGGTGAAACGCCCCGGCCCGCAAATGGTCTCCAAACTCGCCGAACTCGCCGTCTGCGAGGCGGGCACCGCTCAACTGAAGCCCTACGAACGACTCTTAACTGACGCCATTCGTGGAGAAAAGCTGCTCTTCGTCCGCGAAGACGCCGTCGAATCCGCCTGGGCAGTCGTCGATCCTGTCCTCAACAATGTGGTTCCGCTCCAGTATTACAAGGCGGGAACTTGGGGTCCTCCCGAAGCCGATCTTTTGACGGCCGACGTTGGAGGATGGCATAACCCCGCCGAGTGGCGCTAGGCTTCTAGGGAGTCGCGCGGCGAGGTGGCTGAGGCGCCCTTCTCAGCAAGAACCACCAATAAAAGCGGCCGCTTGCGCGGCCGGCTTTCGGGCTCCTCAACTTTTTTCTGATCGCGATCAGTAGAGGCGGAAGCTCACTTCCACGTTGATCTGTACGGCTACCGGCTTACCATCTTTCAGGGCAGGTTCGAAACGCCAGTTCTTCACGGCTTCCAAAGCTTTTTCGTCGAGACCCAATCCCAAGGTACGAGCTACGCGGATGTCACGCGGCCTGCCGTCCGGGCCTACTACCAGCCACAATACGCAGGTGCCTTGGAACTTGGCTTTGCGGGCTTCTTCGGAGTATTCGGGATCCGGCTGAAAAATCACTTTCGGGGCAGAGACACCACCACCTACGTGGAAAACTCCGCCGCCCGTGCCGCCGCCGCGCCCGGGACCAAAGCCGGGACCGTCGCCGGAACCGACACCACCGCCGCTGCCTGAACCGATTCCGCCGCCTGCACCGACTCCATTGGACGGAACGGATGGCAGATGAGACATGGGATCGCCGAGATCGGGAAGATTCGGCTGCTGCAGTTTGACTTCCGGCGGCACAACGATGGTCGGCGGAACTTCAAGCTTTGGTTGCAAGTTTCGGACAACCGCCATGGGCGGAGTGAACTGCTGCATGGACTGCTTGGGAAGGCGCCCCGCCGAGGCCTGCAGTTTGTCGCGATCACCGCCGCCACCACCACCGCCGCTGAGCGTTTTCGAGGGCTGGAGCGCAGGAAGATCGCCGGGATCGATCAAAATCACACTCTCTTTTGGCTTGGTCACGTCGACCATTCGTTTCCCAAGAACCGTGACGGCAATGATGATGATCACAGCCAGAATGTGAACAGCCGTCGAACCGGCGACGCCACGTCCTTTGTAATCGTAGAAACCCCAGATATCGCGGACCGGGACGGGTTTCGAGGTCAGAACAAGAGGCGGAAGTTTCTTGGGGAAAAAGAACTCGTCGATGTTGTGGACGAGAGACTTCCAGATGGGTTCGTCCAGAGTCTCATTCTTTAACAGAAGATGCAGTTCGGGCTCTTGCGTTGATGCTGACGGATTCGGCGGAGTTTCTAATTCTGGCATATGTACCCGAGCGGTGCTCCCAGAGCTAGATTACAGGAGTCGCTTTTTTAGATGCGATGTGCATCCCTTCAAGCATGCAAAAAATGATTGCACGTCCGATTCTTGCCGTCCCAAAGTTTCTCAGTCGGTTAGATGCGCACAGGCTTCTGTCTACCGAAAATTGTACACGGTTTTTTCACGGGGGAAACAGTACTTTTTGAGTTCCGGTTAGTGAACTTGTGAGCGCGAGGTGCGACTTCCGCCAATCCCTATATAATGAAAAGATTCAATCAGTTGGGAGAACTTACATAGTGTCGATGGATCTGAAATCCACCATCAATCTGCCGAAAACCGGCTTCCCGATGAAGGCGGGCCTGCCCGCAAACGAGCCGAAAATGCTGGAGCGCTGGGAGCAGATGCGGATCTACGAGCGGATCCGCGAGGCGCGCAAGGGCAAGGAAAAATACATTCTTCACGATGGGCCGCCTTATACGAGCGGGCCGATCCACTTGGGCACGGCGATGAATAAGTGCCTCAAGGACTTCATCGTCAAGTCGAAAACCATGTCGGGCTACGATGCGCCCTATGTGCCGGGATGGGACTGCCACGGACTGCCGATCGAGATCAAGGTTGACAAGGAACTCGGCGGCAAGAAATTGGAGATGCATCCGACGGATGTGCGAGCGGAGTGCCGGAAGTACGCGCAGAAATATCTCGATTTGCAGCGGCAGCAGTTTAAGCGAATCGGCGTCTTTGGGCGCTTTGACCGGCCCTATGCCACGATGAATCCGCAGTACGAGTCTGTGGTGCTGTCAACGTTCTTTTCGTTTTACGAAAACGGATTCGTCTACAAAGGACTGCGCGCCGTTTACTGGTGCATGCACGACGAGACGGCGTTGGCGGAGGCTGAAGTCGAGTACGAGAATCACACCAGTTCGACGGTGTGGGTGAAGTACGCGCTGCTGGACGATCCGGCGATGATCGACGCGACGCTGGCGGGCAAGAAAGTTTTCACCATCATCTGGACGACGACTCCGTGGACGTTGCCAGCGTCGATGGCGGTGGCGTTTCATCCCGATGAAGAGTACGTCGCGCTGGAATCGGGCGGCGAGGTTTATATCGTTGCTGCAAAACTGGCGCAGGACGCGGCCAAAACGTGCGGACTCGCCGATCCACGGGAACTGGCGCACTTCCCGGGTCGCAAGATGGAGCGGCTGAACTTTCAGCATCCATTTCTCGATCGCAAAGTTCTTGGCGTACTGGCCGACTACGTCACCATGGATACAGGGACGGGCGTGGTACACACGGCTCCGTCGCATGGCGCGGAGGATTTCATCACGGGAATGAAGTACGGGCTCGATGCGACTAGCAATGTTGATGAAAAAGGCATTCTGCGCAATGGACTTCCCGAGTACACGGGCAAGCGCGTTTGGGATGCGAATCAACCGATCATCGATCTGGTGAAAAGTCGTGGCGCTTTGCTGCATACGGAAAAAACCGAGCATTCCTATCCGCATTGCTGGCGCTGTCATAATCCGGTGATTTTTCGTGCGACGGAGCAATGGTTTATTTCGATGGAGACTCCGATGCCAGGCGGCGCGGGCAAAGACGACACGCTGCGCACCCGCACCTTGAGTGAAATCAAAACGGTGAAGTGGGATCCGGCGTGGGGTGAAGAGCGGCTGTCGAACATGATTCAGACGCGTCCGGATTGGTGCATCTCGCGGCAGCGGGTGTGGGGCGTGCCGATTGCGGTGTTTCTTTGCGGCCGCTGCGGCAAGCCGCTGAATGATCCGGCGATCAATCGCAAGGTGGTCGATCTGTTTGCGCGCCTCGGAGCGGACTCGTGGTTTACCTCCGAGCCGGACACAATTGTGTCGGCGGGGTCAAAGTGTCTGCATTGCGGCGGGACGAACTTCGAAAAAGAAACGGACATTTTTGACGTTTGGCTGGAGTCGGGCGCCAGTTACTTGGCGCTGGTTGCGGATGAGCCGGCTTACTATCCATGGCCTTCGGATTTATATCTCGAGGGGGGAGATCAATATCGGGGATGGTTCCAGTCGTCGTTGTTGTGCGCGATGGGAACACGCGCTACGCCTCCTTATCGCGGTGTAGTAACGCCGGGCTGGACGCTGGATGAAAAAGGCCAGGCCATGTCAAAGTCGCGTGGGAACGATGTCGATCCGGTGGATATCGCCGGCCGGCTGGGCGGTGAAATTGTGCGTTTCTGGACGGCTTCGGTGGATTTTCGCGAGGACGTCGTCGGGTCGGAAGCGCTGATGCAGCGGGTGGGCGAAAACTACAAGAAGATTCGAAACACGTTTCGCTACATCCTGAGCAATCTTTATGATTTTGATCCCGTGGCGGATGCGGTTGCATTTGACGACATGGAAGAACTCGATCAGTACATGCTGCGGCAGACTTTATCGTTTGCGTCCGACGTGCGCAGCGGATATGACGAGTTTGCCTTTCATCGCATCTACCACCGCGTCAATCATTTTTGCATTGTCGATTTGAGCGCGTTTTATTTTGATGTGCTCAAAGACCGCCTTTATATTTCCGCTCCCAAGTCGCAGGGAAGGCGTTCGGCCCAGACGGCGATCTGGCGCATCGGCGAGACGTTGGTGCGACTGCTGGCCCCAATCCTGACTTTTACCTGCGAGGAGATCTGGTCGTATCTGCCGAAGACGGCGGGCCGCGAGGAGAGCGTACATCTGGCGCTTTTTCCGACGGAGATGGACATTACCTCGGTTGGAAGCTCGAAATCGAACGACGAAGACTGGACTGTGTTGCGGGCCGTGCGAGATGATGTGCTCAAGGCGCTCGAAGAAGCGCGAAACAACAAGCTGATTGGTACCGGGCTGGAGGCGCAGGTTTCGATTGCCGCTCCCGATGCGCTGTACTCGATTTTGCACCGGCATGAAGCGCAGTTACGATATTTATTGATCGTGTCGGCAGTAAATTTGACGCAGGCCGCGGGAAACGGGATCGGGAGTGCGCACGTCGAGATCAAGAAAGCCGACGGCACAAAGTGCGAGCGGTGCTGGAACTACTCCGTTCATGTCGGCGAAGACAAGAAGTATCCGACAGTGTGCGAACGCTGCAGCGCCGTCCTGAAAGAAATTGAGCGCGCGTGACCGCGACTTTGTTAAACGCGATAAGCTATGGGAAGTTGTCTTCAGTGATAGCCGGATAGCTTTGGCGCGATCGATATCTGTCTAGATCGCGATTTGTCCTCCCGAGCGAAGCGAGAAAAGAAAAGCCTGGAGGATAGATGTGCTGGTCCGGTTCCAATCCGGAAGCTTTCTAAGACATGCGTAAGTATTTTTTTCTGATTGCTTTGTTTGTTCTCGCTCTCGATCGAGTCACTAAGATTGCGATCGCGCGGCGGCTGTCGTTTCATGCGAGCATTCCCGTGATTCCAGGATTTTTTCGGATTATTCATGCCGAAAATCCAGGTGCGGCGTTTGGAATTTTTGCCGACTCTCCCGCTGGTTGGAAGATCGGGCTGCTAATCGCGTTTTCAGTGATCGCTTTACTGATTGTTTCGGTGCTGCTCTGGAAGAACAGTCAAACGATGACGGCGACAGGGGTCGGGCTCTCCCTGATTTTGGGTGGCGCGATTGGCAACCTGTGGGATCGCGTGACCAGCCACCGCGTGGTCGACTTCCTGCTTTTTTATATTGGAAAGTACCAGTGGCCCGCCTTCAATGTCGCGGACAGCGCGATTGTGGTGGGAGCATGCCTGCTGGTGTTTGAGATTTTGTTTACTAAATCGCCCAGCCAGCTGTCGGCCTAACGCTCCCCTTCATTCGCCGAGGAACGCGAAGCACATTTCTTCTAAGGTTGAACTAATTGAACGCGGGCTTTCTTGGCGGCGCGAGCTAAGTCTTCGTCCAAAGTCGCGAGTGGCAGACCGCTGTCGAGAGCGAGATCGAGGTAGGCCGCGTCGTATGCGGTCAGGCTGTACTCGCGGCTGAGGCGTTGGACCCTGTCAAAGACAGTATCAGCGGAAGTCTGTTGCAACGCAACGGGGAGCCGTGCCAGGTCGTTCACGAAGCTTTGAACCAGCTCCATCGAAATACGCTTGCGTTTCTCGCCCATGAGTAACGCGTTCAGGACTTCGTGCGCCCAGAGGGCAGGGACGATGGCGGTGTCGCCCTGTTTAAACAGGGTAGCAATATGACTCGCGAAATTGGTGTTCTCGTCGGGAAAACACCAAGTCAGCACGACGGAGGCGTCGAGGACAAAACGGCTCACCGGCGCTCTTCTCGTCTGCCTTCATTGATCAAATCTTTGATTTTCAGGCCCCTCAAAAAGAGCTTGTGACGCTGACCAAAACTGGCGAGCCGATCCGCTGCTTCCAAGGCGGGAGCGCGCTCGGCCAAAATACGCTCCTTCAGGAAATCCCCGAGCAGGCGCGAAACGCTGGTGTCGTGGCGGGCCGCCTCAATGCGGGCCCACTGCGCCACGTCTTCTTCCAAGGTTACGGTTACATTACGCAGGCGACGACGATTTGACACGAAGTTAGTGTATCACATTTTTCGTGTCTGGAGGGGGTCTCCGGATCCACCGCTTTGCTCAGGCGAACAAACACTTTTTCTTCCAGATCTAGATTTACGGCGTGCCGTAGAGCTGGCGGTAGACGCTGGCGTTGCGCAGAATGGCCTGAACATATTCGCGGGTTTCTGTGAAGGGGATCGATTCTACGAACTCTTGCGGATCGCGGTAGTGGCCCTGTCCGAGCCAATCGCCAACGCGGTCAGTGCCTGCGTTATACGCAGCAAGGGCGTATTCGAATTGGCCGTTATATTTGTCGACCATGTCTTTGAAATAGCGAGTGCCCAGTTCGAGGTTGACGGCTGGGGTGAATAGTTGGGGCGCGGAGTATCCGCGAAGTTTGACTTGCTTGGCAACGCTCTTGCCGGTCTTTGGTAGGAGTTGCATCAGACCAACGGCGTTGGCGCGGGAAAGGGCGGCGGCGTTGAACTCGGATTCCTGGCGGATGAGCGAAGCAACGAGGTAGGGATCAAGTCCGTTGAGCGTCGAATATTTACGCAGCTCGTCCCAGTAAGGTTTGGGGAAAAGTGCCTCCCAGTAAGGGCGCGGCAGGTCGGGCAAGTCGACGGCGAAATAATTAGGCGTCGAGTGCTTCATGATCTCGATGCCGCGATCGTAGCGGCCTCCGTCTTGATAAACACGTGCCATTTCCGGAGGCGCCCAGGCGCCGCCTTCCTGACTGGCGGCCGCTTGCAGTTCGCGGACGGCCATGTCGGCAAGTCCTCCGTTCGAAAGCAGGCGGGCGCGCGCCACGCGCAGGTTATCTTCGGGAGGGTCGGCGGCAACAATTTTTCCAGAAGTTGCCAGCGCTGGAACGCGATCGAGCAGGGTGTAATGAAGCCCGCCGTTATCAGAGACGTTATCGGAGGCTTGTTTCAGGGCAACTGCGGCCGCGAGCAGATTCTTCAGGCGCTCGCGTCCGAGTTCAGCGTAATAGTAGTTGCGATACCGATCCGAAAGCTTCTGATAAAACGCCCGCGCCATGGCAGGGTCGTGTTCTTCTTCGGCAATACGAGCGCGCCAATATAAGGCGTTTGGAACTTCGTTGGAATCGGGATAGAGTGCGATTTGATCTTCGAAACTTTTGCGTGCCGTGTCAGTGCGTCCCTGGCGAAAGCCCAGCCAAGCGGCCTTCCAATGGGCCGTTGCGGCGTGCGTTCCGGTCGGAAAACGCTCCTGCAATTCACGGTAATAATCAATGGCGTGATCGTAATCGCGCTTCAGTAAGTACATGTTTCCGGCGGAGAGTAGCGCCTGTTCGAGCCACGGACTGGTGGGTCCGAATTGCCGCAGTTCGTTCAACGTGCGTTGGACTGCATCTTCGTCGCTGGTGGAGCGAGCGGTTTCACTGAGCAGGTAAAGGCGCTCGGCCTCGGCCTCGCCGGTCTGGGCTCCTATGGAGGTCAGAATCTTGCGCGCATCTTTGCTGCTGCCACTTTTTTCCAGAGCTCCCGCAAGAGCGAGTTGCAGTTGGGGACGCTCATTACTTCCAGCTGCGTTATTTGTTTCGTCGACCAGGCTTTGATACTCACGGGCGGCGTCGCTGTAATGTTTGGCTTTCAAAAGAAGATCGGCGCGAGTGCGGCGCTCGGAAAATGAACCGGAAACTTCGAGTTTGTGCAACTCCTGCCCTGCGGCGTCGGCCTCAAAACTGTTTGGCAGATTGAAATAAACGTTGCGGAAGGCGGCTGCTGCTTTCTGCTTGTCTCCGGCCGTTTCATAGGCTCGTCCAATGGCAAGTTCGACGTCGCTGTGCACGGGAGTTCGATTTTTTTCAAGAAGCGCGGCCGCCTCAGCAGCGCGACCTTCCGCGAGCAGCGCGTTCGCATAGACGACATTCGAGTCGCGAATCAGCAACGAGTCGGGAAACTTCTTACTAAAGTCGGCAAGCGTGGAGAGCGCCTCGGCGGAATGCCCGGTGTTCAGATAGGCGTCGCCCAAGTAGTAGGCAACGTAGTCGCCGAGTTCACTGGCTCCAGCCTTGGCGCGGTTCAACGGATCGATCGCCTTGGCATAATCGTGATCGAGCGTACGGGAATACCCGATGACCAGCCAGGCAAGGGCTCCCGCATCTTCTTTCGCGTGATGGCGTGCGTAAGACTCGACTCCAGCATAGGCAACGGGAGTGCGGTCCTGAAGCAACTGCTGAGCCATCGGGCGAAGACTGGCCGAGGCGACAAAGGCCTGGCGAGCCCGACGAACCCGCGGCGAAACGGGCTTCCGCTTCTTATGAGTGCTGCTGGAGGCGGCTGTCTTCTTCTTAGCCGTCGTTTTCTTAGCCGTCGTCGTCCTGGTAGCTGTCTTTGAAGCAGGAGCTTTTTGCGCCAGCGAATCCTGAACGGCACTCGACGAAGTCGAATCCTGCGATTGGGGAGCGGCGAACTGTGACAACGCAAGCGAAGATATTAGGAGTGTTGTTGCGAAACGAGCGACTGCAAAACGGCGCACTGAATTCCTACCTAGTGCCGAAAGTTGGCACCCATGATCGAGAGATCGTCTTCTGCGAGACTTCTTATTATTTCATGTTGAAAGTAATTGGCGGTAGCGGCAACGGTGGTTCCGTAACGCTTTTGGTACGTGGAACGGCTTTTGTCGATCGTCTCTTTGAGGCGATCATAGAGATCTTTATTCTTGCGGCCTTCGGCGACCTTCGCCTGATTGTAGAGTTTGATTTCGTCGACTAGCAGGCGGGCAAAACGCTGCGCTTTGCGGTGGACATCCTGATCTTCGGGAGAAAGCGTGTCGGCTGGCGCGGGTTCTTGTGGTACCGGCGCGTCCGCCTGGCCCATGGGCAGCGGTTCTGCGAGGGCGGGCTCCATTTCAGCTACGGCAATCTGCGGTTCGTGGGCGGCAGCGGGTCTTTCTGTAGTTTTGCTGGCGGCCGGTGTAATCTCGGCTGCTGGAGCTGCGGACGCCGATGCCGCGGCCGCTTTCGCATGCCCGGTAGCAAAGGCGGGTGCATGCGCCGCGAAGGGATCGTTAAAGGCCTGCGCCGCCGGAGCGGGCGCAAAGGGTGCCGGCGAAGACGCCGTGGCGCGAGCCTCCGCTGCCTGACCTTCAGCCGGCGCTGGTTCCTTCTGAGCTAGTTTCCGCAAGGAGTTCACTTCAAGCCAAGCGCTTGTCGAAAGCACTAAGAGTTCAAGGGCGCCAGCATCGAGCAAACCGCCAGAATTCGTTCCGCTGTCGGCATAAATCAACGCGGCGACCTTTTCCTTCAAAATCAAAGGGAACATCCGCGCTTGACCGTTCGCGGGCGCCTCGAACTGCTGGACAAAACGCGGGTCCAAATCCGAAACGGGCGCTGTTACAGGGACGCGATCGACGATGGCGTGCGACACTGCAGGAGCATTTTCGTCGAGTCCAAAATCTTTGATGCCGTCGCCATTGACGAAGCCGCGGGCCTGCCACCCCGTCGCATGGCTGCCTTTGACTACGAACAGCGCGACCCTGGAAGCGTACCGGGCACTCGTGTCGAGCAGGGCGCGCAGAATCTCTTTTTGGGAAGCGCCCAGTTGAATTTCGGCAACAGCACGCGCTAAATCTGCGGGGCTGGATGCGGTGACATCCGCTGCGGGAATTGCAACTTCCGGTTCGGAGAGTTCCGGTTCGGCGGCGATCTCTTCCATCACACGGCGAACGATCTCAGTGCGGAGTTGGGCGGCGTGGCTGTCCAGAACCTGACCAACCACTCGTTCCACAATTGGCTCAATCCAACCGCGCTCCTTCATTCGAACTCCGAGGCAAAAATCATGGCAGAATGTCTTTTTTGGGGGGACAATGCAATCCCTTTAAACTCTGATTATAGGGCCCATTGCGGGCATTCTCGGGACACCATAGTACCTGCCCTACCGGGTTACCTTCGTCCTGCGATCCACCGAGGAATCTGCCTGGCAAACGGCTCCGCAAAACAGGGCCCCGAAAACAGCAGGCAGCAAGTACAATAGCATTGAGAAATTGATGACGCAGCCGGAAAAATCTGCATCAAGTTACGAATGAGTACCATCCAACCCAACATAGAGCAACCGGTCAGCGAAGAAATGCAGCTGGTCCGGCGAGCCAAACGCGGCGACGATCAAGCGTTTGAAGATTTGGTACGCCGCTATGACCGCAATGTCTTCCGCATTGCGCAGCATATAACGCAGAATCGCGAGGACGCGGAAGATGTCGTACAAGAGGCGTTCCTCAAGGCGTACAGCAATCTCGAGAAATTTCAGGAACAGTCGAAGTTTTACACCTGGCTGGTGCGAATTGCGGTAAACGAAGCTTTGATGAAGTTGCGTCGCAGGAAGCCGGAACGCACGGTTTCACTGGACGAAGAGGTTAAAACTGAAGATGACTCGTTACCTCGAGAGGTTGCGGATTGGAGTCCCAATCCGGAGCAGATGTACAACCAGGAGGAGTTGCGGGACATATTGACTCGCACGATTCAGGGATTGCCGTCAGGATTTCGAACGGTGTTCGTACTTCGGGATGTGGAAGGCCTCTCGACGGAGGAGACGGCCCAAGCACTGGAGTTGAGTATCCCGGCGGTGAAGTCGCGGTTGCTGCGGGCGCGCTTGCAGTTGCGCGAACGGCTAAACCGGTTCTTTCAGAAAAAGGCGAGTGGAGATGGCGACCAGTGAAGTGCTCTGAGTTCTTAAACGAGTTAACCAACTACCTTGATGGCGTGCTCGACGCCCAGACCAAGACCGAATTGGATGACCATCTGGCATGGTGCCATAACTGCTACGTCGTCTGCGACACCACCCGCAAAACCATCGAAATTTATCGCGATTCGGAGCTCTATGAACTGCCCGACGATCTGCGCACCAAACTTCGTTCCGCCATTATGACCAAGTGCGCGGCCCACAAGAAGGCCGAACCGCGAGGTTGATCACGCTCGCTGGTTAGGTTGCGTTTCGTACGCCGCGATGCTTGGTTGGCTCTGTTGTTCAGCAGAGATCGTTTCTCTATATTTTTTCTCTAGCATACTCATAAATCCATCTAAGTCTCTCATTCGATAGCGTCTAGCTCCGTACCTACTCTGCCACTAAGAGCGCGAACCTTTTGTTTGCTACCGGAATCTAAGTAGATAGAGCACGTTCCGACCCTAGGGTGAAGGGTGCAAGCTGGATTTGTCGCTCTATTCTGTGGAGGTCGAAATATGATTGCAAAGCTAATGGACGTCATGTTTGGCTGCAGGCACGATCGTTACAGTTTCCCCATAACTGTGCGCCCGGGCTCACGTCGTAACTTAGCATCGCAACGAGCAGGAACGTACGTAGCTTGCCTGGATTGCGGCAAAGAGTTTCGCTATGACTGGCATGAGATGAAGATTGTGGGATCACAGACAGAAGGATTGCAGACTAAAGAAGCAGCCCAACCGCTGGTAACTAAAGAAGCCGCGTAACGACAGGGCCATCTCCCATCGGCCTGTTACGCGGAACAAGTGGCGCGCTGCCGCGCTCTCCCGCAGAAATCAAGTCCTCAGGTTCGCTCCCAATTTGCCAACTCTATTTTTATTTGTTTCTTGCGGGGCTCCGCAGAAAAGTGTTCCATCGAGATTGCGGAAGTTCTTCGCAATCTGTCGCGATCTCCGCCTGAGAATCGCGCTCGCAAATTCCTCTTTTTTCATACAATTGTTACAAATCACTGTGTTAGATTTGGCGCTCTACTCAAATCTTCTGGAGGAAACTGAATTGGGCAAGGACATGGTCCCCAAGAAAATCTTTTTCACCAAAGGCGTGGGGAAACATAAAGAACGCCTTACATCTTTCGAGCTGGCTTTGCGCGACGCGGGAATCGCGGCGCAAAACCTGGTACGGGTCTCGTCCATCTTTCCGCCTAATTGCAAATTGGTTCCGCGCTCGCAGGGCCTTACCTATCTCTCGCCGGGAGAAGTTGTGTTTGCGGTGGTCGCCGAAAACTCGACCCACGAACCGCATCGCTTGCTGGCTTCTTCAATCGGCGTAGCCATCCCCGCCGACCGCAACACCTACGGCTATCTCAGCGAGCACCACTCGTTTGGCGAAACCGAAGATGCTGCGGGAGACTACGCGGAAGAACTGGCCGCTGAAATGTTGGCGACAACGCTGAATGTGGAGTTCGACTCCGACCGGTCATGGGATGAGAAAAAAGAAATCTACCGCATCTCCAACAAGATCGTGCGGACGGCCAATGTCACACAATCGGCGGTCGGCGACAAGCGCGGTATGTGGACGACCGTGATTGCGTCGGCCGTGCTGATTTTCGACTAGACGCTGCCTGAACGTCGACTGATCTTCGACTACGCAGACTTCTGAATGCCTGGCAATCCGGGCGAGAGACTCGGCAGGCCGCGTCGATCGTTTCCGTAAACATCCCGCCTATGCCGCGCGTAAAAGTTCGGTCCGATACTTGGGAGCCAGCGCCACAGCCCTTCGCCTGAACTCAGCTTCCGCCGGCTCATCGAGCTTCGGCGGCGGCGTGGTGCGTGTCGCGACAGGAACGCCAAGCTCGATGAAGAACTCCTCCTGGCCTGCTGGGGAGCAGATGCACAGCAGCCGTGCTGGCTGAGCGGAAATATTTCTAAACAGATGCGGAGCATTCGCCGGGACGTGTATAGTCTCACCCGAGCGCGCGTTTTGCTTGATGCCGCGAAAGGTGAACTCGAGTTCGCCGTCCAACAATGTGAACGTCTCTTCGAAGTCGTGGCGGTGAGGCGGTGGGCCACCGCCGGGAGGGATATGCATATCGATTAGACAGTAGCGCCCGGCCGTGTCTTTCCCACTCAGCAGAATAGTATACGTATCGCCAACGATTCCGATGTGCGGAAGCTTTCCGTCCGTTTCGGGCTGCGCTACTGCGAGGCTTCGCTGCCGGTCGTCGGGCGGGATCGGAGTGGACTGCTCCTGCGGATTTAATTTGCTTGACACTTTGCCTCCTTCTCGACACTTTCATTGCTCGGCTGCTGGCGCATCCGACATTTAAATTACTGAAATTATCGACACATCCGCGCCGGGATTGAACTTGCAGAATTGGCGTGGACGTACATTAACTACTCTTTTTCTGCCTTCGCCAGCGTCTTCTTCCCGGCCGGCTTCTTCTTCAGGCGCTCCAGCACGGCCGCGACGATCAACGGCAGGCCCACCGTGGCATCCACAAACACTTCACCAAACTTTCCACCTTCCGCCGGAGGCACGAACTTTCCCCACGATACGGCTTCGCTGTAGGGACTGCCCGAGAGTCCGCCCCAGTACACTGGTTCAGGGCAGATGCGGAGTCCGTAATGATAGCGCTTCAGCGGCAGGTCTTCCCCTCCCCGGCGATGGCGCAATTCGATGAAGGGCCCAAATTGTTGCGACCAGTTGCGCGGCACGCCTCCGCCAATGGTGAAAATGCCGAGACGTTTCTGCGCAAGCAGGGTTGCGGCAAAGTGTTCCAGGTCTACAAAAGGATCGAAGCGGAAGCGCGGCTTGCCCTGTTTGTCCCGTTCGCGATTGGTTAAGGCGTAATCGAGCCCGAGTTCGGAATCGGAGAAGGCGGGCACGAAGACAGGAACACTTTGCTGGTATGCGGATTTCAGAATGCCGCGTTCTTTCTTGTTCTTTGCTAGGTGGGCTCCGATGGCGCGATTTAATTTATAGGAGCACATGATCTCATCCGGGTCCCAGGCGCTGAAGACGGCGTGCATAACGCGTTCGACGTCGTCCAGATTCTGCTCCGGCTCGAGCGTGTCGTAGACGCGGTTGTATCCCGCCTCGTAGAGTTCTTCGTCGCTGAGTTCCGGATTGTGTCGGAAGTGGGCGCGTCCGGTAGCCTCGACTAGGCCGTGCGCCATGAGGGCGCCGGTCGAGACGATGGCATTGATGATGCCGCGATCGATCAACTCGGAGATTACCAATCCTTGTTTGGCCACGGTCATCGCACCGGCGAGGGTCATGACGACGAAACAGTCTTTATCGCGAGCCATGGCTTCGAGCACGTCAGCGGCTTCGCCAAGTTGGCGTCC
>Ga0302275_10002349_pt1 | contig 19923 bp, 18 predicted proteins | sample III_Bog_N2_2_FD_200229 | JGI IMG/M metagenome (GOLD analysis project Ga0302275, IMG submission 200229) | Peat permafrost microbial communities from Stordalen Mire near Abisko, Sweden - III_Bog_N2_2 | ecosystem: Environmental > Terrestrial > Soil > Wetlands > Peat | place: Sweden: Abisko... | reverse complement strand
CCTCAGCGGGGCGAACCTCAGCAGGGCGAACCTCAGCGAGGCGGACCTCAGCGGGGCGAACCTCAGCAGGGCGAACCTCAGCGAGGCGGACCTCAGATGGGCGAACCTCAGATGGGCGAACCTCAGCAGGGCGAACCTCAGATGGGCGAACCTCAGCGAGGCGAACCTCAGCAGGACGAACCTCAGCGAGGCGGACCTCAGCGGGGCGAACCTCAGCAGGGCGAACCTCAGCGAGGCGGACCTCAGCGGGGCGAACCTCAGCAGGACGAACCTCAGCGAGGCGGACCTCAGCGGGGCGAAGGGCCTGCTACCGAACGGCCTCGTGCCACTCCAGATACTCGCCACGCGGGACGCCATCGTCGTACGTACGTCGGGATTTATCACCATCGGCTGCGAGCATCATGATATTGCATGGTGGCGCGAGAACTGCCAGAAACTCGGCGAGCGTGAGCGCTATAACCCCCAGCAGATCGTCGAATACCGGGCGCACATCAACTACTGCGCCCAATGGATGAAGACGTACGGCGTGGACCAAGTCTCGCGGTGCGAGGCCTGCTCCGGCACTGGATTCACCGTCAATTCCGGCGGTGGCAAAGAACCGTGCCAATGTACGGGAGAATTCGCATAAACGGAGACGCGCGAGCCGCAGAAATGAAACACAACGGAAGCTGCGATAAAACTTGCGGACACATGCTCAGCATGATGACCGTTCCCTACTCCCAAGCCGTCCAGCGCCTTTTGGGGCCGATGTGAAGCACACCGGAATGTACGGGTGCGCAATGCCGATTGAGAACGACGACGAGCATTCTGGTCGGCCGGGTGGACGCCTTCCGAGCATCCACCCGCTTCGCGCCGACCTTCGGTGTCACCATGTCCACAGTATAAGTTAATCTGATTCTGTGGTCAAACGGCCAGGCAAGCCTTGAAGGCATCGAGCGCCCCGGCTCGCCCTGTGTCCAGGGCAGGGCGCAGATACGGCTGCGCGTGGAAGCCTACCCAGGTGCCATCGCGGTACGCGTAGATCCACGCCCCGGTGATTGGTACGCCCGTCTGCGGCAGGGCATACGGATACGTCCCGCGGCCACGAGTGCCCGTGCCGAACTCAACGAAGGCAGCGTATGCGGCGTCGTAGCTCACATACGAGGTGACGTGCTGCGATTTGACCATCGCCGTAAGAGTGACTTTGCCGCTGGCGGCGAGGTCGCCAGTCTCGCCCCGCGGACAATTCGCATCGGCCTCGCCCAGGACGACGTTCGCCGCGGCTTCCGCCCCGACGAGCAGCTTCGCCACAAGCGCGGTCTCGAATACCGCGAAGTTCTTGCCGCTGAAAACCGCCTTGGCCTTGAGGTTCATGCTCTCAGAGTAGCGCGCGGATGGTGGGCCAGACAAGGTAGAGCGCCAGGAAGAACACGCCCCAGCAGAACGACGCATTGCCGTACCAGGGGGCCGCGGCGCGCCACCACCAGGACTGGCCCAGGGCTGCGATGAGCAGCAGCAGCAGGGCCAGGACAGCGACGAAGGTCATTTACTTGCCGACCTTTCCGGCCGGGAAGCGGCGACTGCCGCCTGGAGATTGGTGAAACTTTCGTTCGTCATGCCCACACTTTAGCACTCCGTGCTACCATTTCGGGCATGAGCTTCGTTTCAATTGTCCGGAAGATTTTAGGAGTTGCGATGATCGTTGAGCATGATGCGGCGCCTCTCGCGGAAACCTTGTTTCCGTCATTCAGTCCAGAAATCTCAGCATTCGACAGCTTGGTGACGATGCTGACGGGGTCCATCGCCAAGCAAGAAGTGCAGACACCGAATGCTGCTGGGGAAGCTAAAAAGACCGCCGTTATCAGTGACTTTGACAGTCAACTGAAGCCGATTAACAATCTTCTTCAAGTGACAGGCTACCAGGTGTCATACGATTCTGCGGCGTTGAGCGCTGCTACCGATGCCTTCGTGGCAGCTTACAATCAAACAGCGGTGCTGAGGCAGTCGATTGTGATTACCAAGACCATCGCGTGACCCGTATGAGTGACCCAGTAATTTTAGAGTGGTCTGATCGGTGCGACGATCCGCGCATTGCACCGCACTTGCAGACGTTGGCGGATCAGTCCTTCGCGTCACTGATTTATATTGCGCGCTCGGTTGGCATCGATGCGGCTGCCGCGCCGTTCGATGTGATGGATGAACACGTCGGGAACGCCTGGAAGGCATGCATCGCGGAGTTCTTGGTGACCTTGCTGTCGCCCGTTCCGGATGGCATGCCGTCCAAATAGGCGTAGTCGAAGTACAAGAGGCAGCCGAATACCAGTGCCACAACACTCGTGCTATCATTTCGGGCATGAGGACAATCGCGATTCTGCTTTTCCTGGCGATCATCGCCACGGCTCAAACTCCCCTCGTGCTTTTCACCGTCCCCGACATCTCCGGCACGGGTTCCGCCGTCCAACTGGCGGCCACCGGCACGGCCCGCTGGTGCCAACTGGTCGCGCCGGCCGGTAACACTTCCGTCGTTCGCTGGGGCGATTCGGTCATCACCACCAGTCGCGGATCGATCATCGCAGCCGGCGCCGGCCAATTCATTCCGCCAATGGTCGGGCCGAATCCCGGCGGCGGGAGTGGCGTGTTCTCGCTGAGCACGATCTATGTGCTGGTGCAGAGCGGCGACAAAATCACGGCGACGTGCGGGAGATAATGACGATGCGACTCTTGATGATTCTGACGCTTTCGGCCAGCGCTGCCCTGGCGCAGTATTACCCTTTGGGTGGTGGAGGTGGAGGTGGTTCCCCCACAGGCGCGGCTGGGGGAGCACTCACTGGGACGTACCCCAATCCGGGTGTCGCCGGTTCTACTGCTGGCGCTACTGACCCCGCAACGTGCACGCCTGGGGTCACACTCGACAACTGGAATACGACCTCAAGCGCGTGGCACTACTGCTCCGCAACCAATACTTGGGCGGCGGGCCGGAGTGTAATGGGCAATCTATCGGTAGGGACTACGGTGCCTGGAGGCGCGCCCGCTAATTCAATCAGCGCGGCGGGTTCCATCTTCGGACGCAAGGGGCAGGTTGCCGAAACCGTGGTGGCGTCGGACGCTTATTACACTACTACTCTGAACGCTCCCTGCGGCGGGGGAGAGAATGTCTGGACGTACAACGGAAATCAGTACATAGCTTATTACAACACTAGTCGCGTTATCACGTTCGTGAAGCGCAATTTAACTACCGGAGCGTTGACTACCTACGCTTCCGGCATCCCGGCCATTGTTGACGACGACACACACAGGTATCTAGCCATTGCTATTGACACCGCAGGGTATATTCACATCGCATACGGCATGGACGATTCGGCACTGCTTTACCGTAGGTCCACCGCGCCAGAAAATCCCGGTAGCTTTACGTCTACCCTGTCTATGACGGGGGCCGATGAAACGTCAGTCACCTATCCTGCATTCATGAAAAATCCAACTACGGGTGCTCTATACTTCACCGCCCGTGCTGCCGGATCTCCGGGCGCTGGAAGTCAATATTTTTATGCCTACACTGTAGGCGGAACAACATGGGCAGCATCTACTGGGACTGGGACAAATGGGCTGTTGATTGATGGAATAACCGGCACCCAGGTTAGCGCGTATCTGAACGGCATTCCACAGTGGGACTCGGCAGGAAATCTGTGGTTTTCGTGGGAGTATCGAGCAAATGGTGGAGTTGACCAATATAATCAATATCTTGTAAAGTGGACTGGCTCCGCGTTCAAGACGTATGCGGGAGCGTCTGTGACGATTCCGATTACCCCAAGTAACTTGCCTGAGCTTATTACTATTGCATCTGGCATCGGATTACAGAACTGCAATCTGTTCTCCATCGACAGCAATAACGTAATCACGATCCCTTACACTGTAGCTGACGGAGGTGGGAAGCTTCAAACTTGGGTCGCTGTGTCGCCATCATTCTCGTCGCAACAACTAACGGCCAATTTGACGGCGACCGCTGCAAACACTTTTCCAAATCCATATCCGGCTGCAATTTCTTTTGGGCCAAACACGTATGTGACGTACCCAAACAGCTACGGACCAAATCCAGGGATAACGACATTTCAAACAACAAACGGTGGAGTTTCGTGGGCTAAGACTAGCCTGATGCATCACTATAATCCCAACTGGCAACTGACTCCAGACCCATCCAGGATCAGTCTTGGGGTGGTGTCCTTCTTGTATTTGGACGCAAACGCATCGGTCTTTGGCGGGGCTGCTTACATTTTTGCACCAGTTGCAAATGCAGATTTAGGCCAGTTGTCGATAGTGGATTGGATTCCCACGGTTGACAGTGGGTATTCGTCAAATGTTCCGAGCGACATTTATGGCCTGAACTTCCTAGGGTCAAAGTGGTTATACGCGGCGCAGGGAGTTTCGATTGGCACTTTGAGTCCGCCAGCCAGTGTACCTTTTTATTTGGTAGACGGCAGTTTCACGTTTGCACTGAGCCGAGCAACCGGATTTCAGGTTTATACTTCGGGAGCGGGAGCATGGGCTAACTTTGGAACTGATGCAGGCAACGCAGATTCAATTGCTTGGTACAACCACGCCAACACTAAACTGGGCCATATTGATTATCTGGGTAATATCAATCTGGTAAGCGGATCTTTGGGATTGGGAATTTCCAATTTGGGAACGACGTACAGGGCAGACATTAATGGCAATGTGAGACTTGCCGGCCATCTAGCGGGTACGGGAGGAATCTCACTTTATGGCGACGGTGCATCCATCTACGGACTGAATTTGACGACTGCCGGGGCACTGTCTCTTGACGTTGGAGGGTCAGCTAGCGTCGGAACGTGCTGGAAGTCTGATGGTAAGACGTTAGGATACGGCACCATTGCAGAAATCACAGCGGGCACCTGCCACTAGGGCAAGCTTCATGAAAATATATATCTTTCTTTTCTTCCTTACAGCAGCCTTCGGAGCGGACCAGCCAACTGCAATCGATGCGTTGGCTCAACGAACCATAGAGGTGCGGTTGCTGAGTGCTCAGGTGCAGTTGGCACAAATGCTGGAAGCGCCAGAGATCATTCAGATGAAGGCTGAGATTGCGGCGGCTAGTCAGGCCCTTGACGCCGAGCACAGAAGGCATCCCACATGCCAATTGTTGAGGGACAGTACGTGGAAATGTGGCGATCCTGCCACGGAACCGGCGAAGCAAGTAGGGACCGTAAAGGAGACGCGGAAATGAACACAAAAGCGAAGAAGGTTATTAAGGTTCGTTTTTACCTGATTCGGCCGGCAACGTATTTAACGTAAAGCGTTGCCCGCTATCTTCAACGGCGGTTGATCGAGACGGCGCTCCAGCCGAATACCAGGGCCACGACATTAATCCAGCCCGCGCACCAGTTCCGCCGCGCTGAAGTCGCCCGCCTCCAGCAGCAGCACACGCACCGACCGTAGCGCTTCCTCCCGGCCTTCCTCGCGCGCACATCGCACCGCCCGTGATTCCGCCGTCTTGCGGTACTCGCGGAAGTAGGCGGCGGCGCACGCGCGGCAGCGTGTTACACCTGGCGCGCGCGGATGTCTGCATGGTTCCAAGTAAAGATTGTAGCGCAACAAGCATTGCCCCGATGATTCGACGCCACTTACCCTCGGATTGTGAAAGCGGACCCGAAAGTGGTTTCAGACCTCCAGCTTGCCTGCGGACTTCTGGCCACGATTGCTGAGCAATATCGCCTCGACGGATATCTCATTCGCAATCTCGGGCTCAAGGATCTGGGCTGCAAATTCTACCCGCACTGGCACCGAGCGATTGAATCCCACCTGAACGGTTTCATCAAGCAAATCTTGAACTTCGGAGCCGATCCGACATATAAAATCGGCTCGCTCGCCATCGCGGCAGACATCCGCGCGCTGCTCACCCGCGAATGCGGGACCGCCACGGACGCTTTCAATTCGCTCTGCGGGTTGCGGACAAACTCATGGAACATCCGCGCCGATTCCGTGCCCGATCAGTACGAGCACGCGATTCAGGAATTGCAGCATCAGATCAACAAAATGGAGCGCTGGTTACGGATCATCGCGGGAATCGGCCCCAATGATTTCGTCGGCGCATTGGTGGAGGCGTAAATGCCGTTGAACGTCGAATCACAGCCGGGCGCCAAGACCGTCTTGCGCGTCGGATTTCTGGCTCTGGCGAAGTCGCTGCAGGAAGCTGCGGACCTCTCCGCCGGCGAATTGCGCGGAAAGCTCAGCGATGGCATCGCCGCGGCGACTGCCGACAGCGGCCAGCCCGCATCGTACATGGATCACACCGGTGATGCGAACAGCGGCGCGGTGACCTACCGGCACGGCAGCAACACGAAGCAGGCGCCCTACTCCAAGGGCACGGACACCTCGGACGATGACTACAGCGTGGATGCCAGCAAGGCGAAGAACGTCGTCGGCCGCGTGGTCTACACTGCTCAGCCAGACGATTCCGACTGTTACGCCGCGATGGAAGCGGCCCGACTCTACACGCCAGGGGCGCGCCCGCTGTGCGAGCGATTCATTCCGCAGTCGGAACGCGACGCCGCGGACTCCAGTTCGTTCGCTGGTAAGGGGAATTCTTTCCCGATCTTGAAAAAAGAGGATGTCGCCGCAGCCGTCAGTAGCATGGGGCGCGCCGGAAGCGGCAACTACTCCACCGACGTAATTAAGAAAAACATCAAGCGCATCGCCACCGCGAAGGGCTGGGCGTCCGAACTCCCCGACGCATGGAAAACTGACAGCGACACCTCTGAGTCTGCGCGTAGCGCGACCGCCGGCGAGGTGTCGCTGATCGAGTCCACCACATTCCCGGCCCAGTTTGAATTCCGAGAATCCGCCGCGGTGAATCCGATGGTGAAAATCATCTCGCCCGGCCGCGGGTCGAGCGGATGGTACAGCAAGGAACTCTTGCAGCGCGTCGCCGCGGATGGGATCTTCGACCGCGGCACTCTGGGATTTATCAACCACGCGACCAAAACCGAAGAGGCCGCTCGCCCCGAGGGCGATTGGCAAAAACTCGGATACGTCACGACCGCGCGGGCTTACTGGGATGACAACGGGAAGGCTGGCCCCGCGCTGTACGCGCCGATCAAGATTTTCGCGGCTCATGCGGCAGAGATCGCGGAGAAGGCGCCGCACACCGGAGCTTCCATTCGCGCATCCGGCACGCGCGATGACACCGCAATTGCGCCCGACGGCAAACCCGGCGTGATTACCTCTCTGACGCACGCCGAATCAATCGACCTTGTCACCAAGGCCGGCCGCGACGGCAAGCTCTTGCTCGAGTCCGCAGACTCGAAGACCAACGAAGGAGGCGACATGGACGCCACCGCAATTACGAAACTTCAGGAGGCCAATCGCAGCATCGCCAAGCGACTGGCAAAAGCGGAGGCCCGCGAAGCAGCGCAAACGAAGCTGCGAACGATTCGCCTGCCCGAAGCCTCCAAGACGGCGATTGTGGAGCGCGCATGCGCCGATGTCCCGATCACCGAGACCGGCGAGTTCGACGCGAAGGTGTTCGCGACTCTGCTGGAGGCCGAGGTGCAGTACGCCGCGAGCTTGCTTCCGGGTGGCGCGCACGTTGTTGGGCTGGGTGCCGCGACTGCCGATCCGAAGCTGGTCGAGGCCACTCGCGCGGCCGACGAAAAGCAGCGTGTTCGCGAGCTGGACCGCAGCGCCCGCTCGATGGGGATCAAGACGGTTGAGGGAATGCGGATCTTCCGCGAGGGCCGTTCGGCTTTCGACCCGACATTCAACTCGACCGATAAACCGGAGGTGGCAGCGTGATTAACCAGGCAAACCCCCGCGGCGAATTCTTGATGATGGCCGTCCCTGTGGCGGCCAACGGAGGAGTCGGCCCGTACTCGGGCGATCCGTTGATGTTCGGCGCTAGCTCAGTCAATCAAATGGCTGGCGTGGCTGAGAACGGCTACACGCCGCCGACTGGCATCCCAAATCCCGAGGGCATCGGCGTGGCCTTCATCGGCGTGTTTTTCTTGACCGTGGTGGCCCTCAACGGGATCTCGCCTGCGAGTCCCACCGCGATTTATCCCGGTGACCGGGTGTACGCTTCCGGCGGCACTTACGATCAGACTACCGGCTGCACCTACGGATTCACCCTCGACGCGAATAACTCGACGGGTGCGCATTTCGGGAACGCGCTGGACAGCATCCCAGCAGGTCAAACGGCGACGATCCGAGTTCGCCTGAAGGTAGGAGGCTAACATGGATTTTCTCAATTTCATCCGCACCCGAGAGAGCAACAACGGCTACAGCGGGCCGACTCTGTCCGGTACGCTCATCACCTCCGAGGCGCAATTGCACGAGCCCGGATACCGCACGGCGCCGCGTCAACCGAATCCGCACTATCGCGAGTGTATCGATGAAGCTCAGCGGCTCTTTGACCGCGTGCTGGCGGGCAACCGCTATGCGGCCCTCCAATTCCAGGAAGCCATGACCATGTCGGATTTCGCCGGATACTTCGGCGACATCCTGGACCGCTCGATCTTGGCGGCCTATGCCGAGACGCCGTACAGCTGGAACAAGTACTGCAAGACAACGTCGATCAACGATTTCCGTCAAGCGAAGATCTTCCGCTTCGACCGCGGCGCTTCCGTGCTCGACGGCCCGATCATCCCGAATTCCTACAAGGCTTCCGGCGCCGGCCCGACAGGGCTTGCTCAGGTGTCGGAGTACCCGATGCGGTGGCGCACCGAGTCCAACTACGTCGATCAGCTCTACAAATTCGGCGCGCGAATGGACTTTGCCTGGGAGACGCTGGTCAACGACGACCTCGACGCCCTCAAGGACACGCCCGCGCTGTTCGGACGCGCTGCCCGGCGCACCGAAGAGAAACGCGCCACGGAACTGTTCGTGACTTCGACCGGGCCGAACACCGCATTTTTCAACACGGCGAACAAGAACCGCTTGGCGGTTGCCTCGTTGCCCAATCTGTTCACCCAGTACGGGCTGCCTGACAATCCGCATTTCAGCATCACGGCGCTTGAAGCCGCCATGAATCTGATGGCGAATCAACGCGATCTCGACGGCGAGCCGATCAGCATCGAAGCCTGGTGCTTGGTCTATCCGCCCGCACTCGACATCCCCGTCAAGAACGTCTTGAGTTCCACTCAAGTCTGGATGAACGATCAAGGCGGCACCATCGGCACTAACGGAAGTCTCCAGCGCTTGCTGGCCGACAACTGGGCCAAGAACATCGTCAACCCGGCGAAGAACTACTATCTGCCCATCGTGGACACCACGCACGGACAGACCGGCTGGTATCTGTTCGCGGCTCCCGATCAGGGACGGCCCGCACTCCAGCAGTCGTTCCTGCGTGGCAGGGAAGGCCCGGAGATGTTCATGAAGGCGGCGAACTCGGTGGCCATCGGTGAAGGTCGCATGGGCCCGGGCGCTGGTGTGATGCCCGGCAGCGGCCAGACGAATCCGATGGAAGGCGATTTCGACACAGATTCGGTGGCCTACAAAATTCGTCATGTACTCGGCGGCACACTGCTCGATCCGATCATGGCGGTGGCTTCTTCCGGGGCCGACGCGTAGCTCACTTGGTTGTCAGAGGGGCGGCCGGCTTTTGCGAGCCGCGCCGCCTTTTTTGTTGAGACAGCGAATGTTTACCTACGACTTCACCACCGCGCCGCTTCTCAGTTCCGTCCGGATGCTCGTGCCGGATACCGATTCGACGAAGCCGATTTTTCAGGATGATGAAGTCAACCAGGCGATCTACATTGAATCGTCTCAAGGGCTATACGCTTCTGGCCAGGCGGCTCCCGGCGGCAACCCGGTTCCGTGCCCGGTGCAGGTTTATTCGATCCGGCGCGCAGCGGCACTGCTGGTGGATGTCATCGCGGGCAACTCGGCGCGACTCGCCCAGGTGACTCAGTTACTCGACGTGAAGTTGGATACGAAGGCCGCAGACGCTCTGAGGGCATACGCTAAGAGCCTGCGAGACACTGAGGCTAACAGCGGGGCGTTCGCAATCGCGGAATGGGTGTTAGACCCATTCACGGCGCGCGAGCGGGTCCTCAAACAAATGCTCAGATTGTACCCCGGATAAAAGGTGATTTCAATTGACCGTATACCAATGGATGCAGTTGATTATTTCTTGTGTAACTCTGGTGACTATCATCATCGGGGTAGTCAAGATGGTTTACGTTACGGCTAAAGGCGTGATCGAAAGAGAAAATCGGCTGCGGTCTGTTGAGGGTCAGGTTGGTGCCATAAGTCAGACCATGGGTAAGATAAATTCCCTAGAAGCCAAAATGGAAGATATGCGTCAGGAACTCGAACGGATGCGGAACCGGCTCGACCGGTTCCTCGACATTCAAGCGACAAAAGAGAAGTGAATCAGAGTATCCAACTCGCGCTGTCGTACCCGATGGACGTGGTTCGCGCCAGTGGGCTGCTATCGAGTCTTTGCACGTGCCAGGCTCCCTCCGGAGTGTTCGACGATAGCGGCGCGCCCGACGGCAACTACGTGGATGTGTCCGGACTGGTGAACATTCCCTGCACCGCGCCCCCGCCGAGCGATGCGCGAATCCAGGCGACGGAGGTGCGCGCGCTCGCGGAAATCACGGCGGCCGAGCTGCACCACGTACTGCTCGACAACTACTACCCGGCTATCGACCTCGGGTGGCGTGGCGGCTGGCGGCTGATGCTCGGAGACAACGACGGCGCGGGCAACCTCATCAACGGCTTCGCCTACGACATCATGGGCGTCGAGTCGGACAGCCAGGAGCAATTGACTCGAATTGAGGTCAAGCTGGCAACGCTATGAGCCTGAATTCGGCAGAAGCGAAACTTCGAATGCTGGCGAGCGCCGATCCGACGATGATCGCGGACTTCGGAAGCGGCCCGTTCCGGTGGTTCCAGATCCAGGCTCCGCAGGGCTATATCGCCAAAGGCTCCTGCGTGCGCGTGCGGCGCGTCAGTGCCATCTATCTGTACGCCCAGGAAGGAATCACGCAGGCGGAGCAGGTACGACTACAATTCGACGTGCTGGATAAGAGTCAGGATCGCGCGCGCGACGTGCTGAACGACCTGTGCTCTTTCATTGCGGGTGTCGATCTGATGAGCAGCGCGCAGTTTGCTTCGCCGCCATCGACGCCAACTCAGTTTGCTAACTTTCTTCTCTCGCAACGATCTGGGATCGAGTACCAGGTCGAAGTGGAGATATTTTCCTGGTCCGCCGATTGGCGGATTTGGAACAACATGAACATCTAAGCGGAAGCCCGTGCACCAACAAAAACAGGAGATAGCATAATGCCAGCTTTACCCGTACCCGCCGAAGCATCGGCGCAGACTCAATTGTGGTTGGGGAGCGACGCGTCGCCTTCGATCTTCACCGCCTTCACTGCCCGCCTGGGCGATATCTCAATCGACAGCAGCGTGGCCCTTGTCAAGGTTACCTCGCAAACCGACGTGGCCGTGCGAAAGCTCGCTACATTGCTGGATTCGGGGAAACTCACCGCCAAACTGTTCTGGATACCGTCCAGCGCGCAAGACCAGGCGCTGTTTGCTATCTATCAAACTGCGCCCCCGGTGCTGCGCTCATGGAAAATCGTCTGGCCCGATGGAATGATTTGGCTGTTCGCAGCCTGGTTGACAAAGTTCTCGGCGACATCCAAAGTTGGGGACGCTCTGGAAAGCAGCCTGGAGCTCGACATCGACGGGCAGATCACCCAGCAATTATAAGGGGGGCCAACGAGATGGACGCGATCAACTACCCGACTATCACGATTGGCGACAAAACGCTCGTCGTGCGATTCAGCCTCGCAGCCCAGGTATTGCTGGGGCGACGCGGAATCGACATCCGCCAATTATCCGCCCTGCTGGACAAAGAAAATCCGCAGGGCGCGGAGAATCTGGTGAAAATCTTCGCCGCTTGCGTGGCCGAGAACTTCATCGACCAATCCAACCCGGCGACCTGCTCTCTGGGAACCGCGCCATCAGCCGACTACTGGGCGATGCAACTCAGTGGCCGGCTGCAAGATGCGGCTAACTCAATCGTCGAAGCCATGGGAAAAGCTGCGGAGGCGCTGCAGAAGGGGCTGGCGGTGGTTCCTCCGGCGCGGGCCGCCAGCTAACCGAGGAATATTGGCTCGAACTGTGGGCCTTCGCGACAAGCGCGACCGGACTTGCGCTATCTGAGCGGCGGTTCTGGCTGCTCACCCCGCGCGAGTTGTCTGCTCTCATGGAGCGGTACCGGAGGGCCCACGGAATCGAGCTCCCAAAGACCTGGCAGGAAGAGCGCGCGCTCGCCATGCGGGGAGTGAACAGCCACAATCGGAAGGTCCAATATGGGAGATAGCGGCAGCGAGAACATCGGCGGCATAAATGTATCCGTGAGTGCGGATTATTCTGGGCTCCAAGCTGAGTTCGAACAAATCCAGGCACAAGCGCAGGACAGCGGTGAGCAGATCGCCAGCAGCTTCGAGGCAGGTGCGACCGGGGTGGAAAGCATCTCCGAGGCGACCGATTCGCTCACTAAAAATCTGATCGGATTAGGCGAGGCGCTGGCCGTCACGGAGGGCCTGCGGGAGTTCGGAGAGTCCGCCCTGGAGGCTGCAGATAACGTCACCCGCGCAAGCATCGCACTGACATCGATGAGCGGGAGTGCCGAGGGAGCTAAAGCCAAGATTGAAGGAATTGAGGCTCTGGGGGCTGCCGACGGGCTGAAACTTCCTTCGTTGCTGACAGCTACCCAACGCATGACACAGATGCTGCCTCCCGGAACCGATGTTGTTGAGGTTCTGAAGCACGTCGCAGACGGCGCTGCGGTGATGAATACCGATGTAGCCAGCGCTGCCGACCGCTTCGACATGTTGGTCAATGCGACTTCGCTCGGATCGCGGGGTCTGTCTTCCATGGGCCTATCTCTCGGGGAGGTCATCACGGCATTTGACCAGGTGACCGGAGCAACGAATGTCACGACTGCGAATCTGAGCGCGATGTGGAAGGCGCTTGATCCTGGCATTCGTGTGACGGTCTTGGAGAAGGCGCTATCTTCGCTTGGCGGAGTGGCTCAGCAAGTAGCAGAACAGACCTTTGGTGGCCAGTGGCAGCAGTTGGCTAATGAGTGGGAACTAGCGATGGAGGAAGTGGGGAAGGCGATTATTCCTGTCATTTCCGGGCTGACGGACCTCCTTAAAACCGAAATTGTTCCGTTCCTGAAGGAGTTGATCGAAGGATTTAATGCTCTGCCGGCGCCATTGAAGGATTCCGCGGCGACTCTCGCCTTGGTAGCGGCGGCGGCGGCGCCCCTCCTGGCCATTTTGAAGGGCGGATCTATCGCTGTTGGAGCACTCAGCGAGGTCGCATCGGGCATGGCTGGTATTATGGGCGGTGTCGTCATAGCGGCGATAGCGGCGGCGGTGATTTCCCTCTCCGATTTGAAGGGCCGACTCGACGCGGCGCATGCAAGCCTGGTGGGGTTATCCGACGAAGCCTTTATCAAGTACATGACGGCGCTGGTGTCCTCGGCGAATAGTGCAACCGAACTGGCTGCGGCAGAAAAAAAGGTCAACGCATCGCTGGAAGAAGGGGCGATTAGCTCCAAGACTGCGTCTCAGTTGCTTTCCGAAATTGGCGACAAAGAAAAGGCCCTCATCGGTAATACGTTCAAAGAGCAGATGGCCGCTCAAGGCATCTCGCTGCACATTATTTCCACGTCCGCTGGCGCTGCTACCGATTCTCTCAGCCTGCTTAGCGTCGTCGTAAAGGATGCCGCGAACAACCTCAATAAGATCCAGGCAGCTTACGAGGGTGGGAAAGCCACTGCTGAAGATCTTCTCTCGGCCCAGGGAAAGCTGACTGCGGCACAGGCGACTTACGGCACGGCATTGCAGGCGGATCAGGCGCGTCAATCCCTGATGAACCAGACGATCAAGGAATTCGTTCCGACAATCACCGCAGCGGCGGCCGGCATGGACCTGTACAGCGCGGCGGCGGTTGCCGCTGGCGCGAAACAGGAGAACTTGCTCCTGGGCCTCGGGATGGCGGATGAAAACCTGAAGCGGGCCGCCATCGCATACAATGCCGCGTCGATGTCTGGGATCGGATTGGTCGAAGCCACTAACGCCCTGGTGGAGGCGTTGAAGAAAGACGACGCGGCGGCGAAGGCGGCGGGAGTCTCTCAGGAGGACTGGAATAAGGCGGTGGCCGCGGCGCCGTCCATCCAGCCGCAGATGGACGCGAGCGCGAAATCCATCATGGCTGCGGTCGGCTCTCTCGATAAATTCGAACCAGCGCTGACGGCCCCCGTCAAGCCGGCGCAGACTCTTGATGAGGCAGTCAAGGCGCTCAGACTTTCCGTGGACGATGTCTCCGGCGACGTGGGCACCAAGATGGTGCAGGCGTTCGACACTGTGGCGACCAGCGGCAAGGCGACAACACAGCTGCTCGAAGCGGCATGGGGGCAGGTTTCCGGCGCGGTCTCAAAGCTCGCCAAGACCGATCTGCCAGAAGCAGTCAAGCAGCAGCAACTCTACGTCTCCGCGCTGGCCGCTACCGACCCGCCGGCGCAGAAGTTGATCGCAGCTCAGGAGGCGCTGCTGACAGACGAGATCGCACTCGCACAGGAACGCGGTCAGAGCGCCGATCAATACATGATTGACTTGGCCAACCTCAACCAGGATACCCAGATCCTGAATTCCACCACCAATATTCTCGGGCGCACGTACACGTCGCTTATGGACGACGTTAACAAGGCATTTAGATCTCTTTCGTCGAATATCTCGGCTGGAATTATTCAGGCGCAATCGTTCACCAAAATTTGGCAGACAGTGTGGAAAGGGTTCGCTCAGGAGATCCTCACTACTGCGATTACGGCTATTGAAGATTGGGCGGCGAAGTTTCTCCTCTCGTCTGGCATTGTCCACGCTGCGACTACGGCCACCACTGCGACGCAGACCGCAGCGAGCGCCATTTTCGTTAAGCTGAAGACCGCAGAAACGACGGCAACGACGGCTTTGGCGACGGCTCAGAAAGTGGCAAGTGCTGCTCTGCTCACGCAAATGGGAGCCGAAGGGTCCGGACTCGCAGCGCTGGGGAAGGCATGGGACACGTTCGATGCGGATCGAATCGACGGTATCGCCGATCTGCAGGTGGCGCAATCAATAGCGGATGTCGGCGTCGTAAGCGGTGAGGCTGCTGTTGCCGGGGCCGCTGGTTTCGCATCGGTCATGGAAGATATGCCGTACCCGGCGAATGTGGCGCAAGCGCCAGTGATCGCCGCGGCGGCTGCCAATCAGGTGCTTGACGTGTTCGGGCCTCTCGCCTCCTTCGCAGGCGGCATAGATTACGTCCCGTACGACATGATCGCGCAGATTCACGAGGGCGAGCGCATCGTTCCGGCCTCCCAGAACACGGGCACATCCAACGGCCCGGTAAACGTCACGATCCAGGTGTATGCCGACCGCAACCCGCAAGAAACCGCGAGGCAACTCGCTCGCCATCTAACCCGGCTTTCGCCGGTATTCTCTCCATTGGGGGCCGGATGAGTTGGTCCCTCAAAATCAACGAGCCTGTAGGCGGCCTGACGGACCAAACGGCCCGCGTCGATATCGGGGATGCCGGATCTTCGCAGACCTTCACGCTCGCATTGGCGCAGCGAGGGACTGGGACGATCACGTTTATCATACGCGCGGGAGACTCGTATCGGCCGACCGTCGGCAGCCCGATCTATCTCTATCAGAGCAACGGGTGCGCCTTCGCGGGAACGATCGACTCGGTAGAGGTCAACTGGCTCGGGAACGCCGGAGACTGCACCGCCATCATCACGCCAGTCTCACTGGAGGCGTGCTTCGACAATCTTCTCATCCCGCCGCGGAGTTACACCGCCCAGACCGCAGGCTATATCGTCGCCGATCTGCTCTCGACGGTGTGCGCTGGAGTGCCTGTCACCGCCGGAACGATTAGCGCCGGCCCGACGATTCCCGGCCCGACGATTTACGCTTTCGACTCGGTTTCTTCGGCCTTCGATACGCTGGCCACGCTGGCCGGCTTTACTTGGTACGTGGACCCGGCAACCCAGACGCTGCAGTTTAACCTGCCATCTACGACCGCGGCCCCACTCACGATTACTGGCGACAACACGATTCTTGAATCGATGGATTGGCTCTGGTCGAGACAGAATTACCGCAACATGCAGGTGGCAAAGTTGAGTTTTGCCGCCTTCCCACCATCTACCGATTTCTTCAGCCCCGGCGGAACGTCTTTCAATCTCTCGTTCCCAGCGGACAGTATTACCAGCGCGTACCTGACGGATTCCACGCGCGCGCTTGTTACGTGCGCGATCAACACGATTCCGGCCAATGGCGATACCGTGACGGTGGGCTCGACAGTCTACACCTGGAAGACGACGCTCGACAACACGCAGGAATTTGAGATCCTGATTGGCGCATCCACCGCGGCATGTGCGACGAACATGATTGCCGCGATTCTGGCAGATCCCACGCAGGCCGGGACGCTGTTCAGCCTGCCGACGTGGGCAAACGGGCTGTTCAATGCGCAATCATGGGGAGCTTCCGGGGTGGCCGCTCTGGTCAAGTTGCCGGGCACGGACGGCAACGTGTACCCCGTGAGCGCTAGCAATCCTACGAGCATCACCTGGTCCAGTGCAACGGCTGAAAGCGGCGCGGGCGCCGGCACGGGCACCACGCTTCAGGTGGGCACCGCCGGAGCTTCCACACCGAGCGATCTGACGTACACCCAGGGATCGACGGCTATCACTCTTGCGGTGGCCAGCACGTCAAATCTCGTTGTCGTATACTGGCGCATCGGCGGCGATTGCATCGCGGTCAGAGACGATGCGCTGATCGCGGCGCGGGCGGTCATTGAGCACGGTACAGGCAAGTACGAGATGCTCACGGACGATTCGAGTGAGACGAATGTCCAGAGCGGGCTTACGTTTGCCCGCGCGGCCCTGACCACATACGACGACTTGCCGATCACGTTCTACTTCTACACCAACTCATCCGCTGGATTGATGCCTGGTCTCTGGCTGCATCTCAATTACGTAGGTCCCGCGAATTTGGCCGCGATGGTCAATGGTTATTGGCTCATACAGGAGGTTGATGCCACTCTAATACCCGGCTCGCAAATCTGGCAGTACCAGGTGTATGTCGTCAATGCGACCGTCGTCAACTATCTGAATTTTTGGTTGAACCTGTCCGGTAGTGGAAGCGGTGGAGGAATAGTATCGTTCAGCAACTCGGTCGCTTCTGCTGTAGCCGTTCCACCGCCTCCGGCGTTGTCAACGTCTTATGCGTACCTCCAAACGCAGCCGTACGGAAATGCGATTGAATTCACGTTTTCTGGGACTTTGAATTTCGACCCGAGTACAGTGTCGCAAATCGCGTCGGTGAGCGTCTGGGCTATGGAGGTATCTGGGGGTACTGTTCAGATCGCCCAGATATTGGGCACGCCAGCCACATCTCAAAACTTCCTGGGAATCTTTTCTCCGTCGATGGTATTGACCAGTAGTATTCAGGGTTGGGAGATTAACGTTGTCACCTACAGCGCTGACGGCGTGAAATGGCCTACTACGATTTCCTTTTTGTTCACTCCGGCGCTGGGTGTAGGTTCCTTGAGCGGTGCGCAGACAGGCACGTGGGGATCTGGCGCATCGCAGGCAGTCTTGCAGATTACGTTTAGCGCCAGCCAGACAATGGTTGTCTCAATCTGGACCAAATGTACTGCGGGGCAGGATATCGGCGTCACTCTTTTCCATGGCTGGTTCCCAGCGGCCTCCGGGGCGAACACAATTACTATCGGGGCTCCTGGGCAAAACACGTCATACATTTCGCCGACCGCTGCCGCCGACACAGTGGAATTCGTCGTGGTGCCTGGCGCGATCAACTGGACTACAGGAGGTGTAGATCCGGCCCTTATGACTGGCGCCATAACGAGCGCCACATTCACAGTCGCCGTTCCGGGCGCTCCGACTGCCACAGGCGCAACACTGAGCCTAATTCCGACGACACCCACGGCGATGGTAGATCCCACGACGGGGTGGCAGTATTGGGAGCAGTCTATATCAATCGGGACTCCTGGGCTGGCTGACTTGAACGCCGCGCACTATCAAGTCACAGTGCAGCGCGTCGATGCCAGCGGAAATGCCGATCCCACCTACAACGGTGGCAATGAACTGCCCTGGTTCGACTTCGATAATGACGGTAACACGCACGTCCAGCTTTTACAGGGAGGCTATGTCGCCAGTGGACCATACACTTACACGCGATACAAGGTCTATGGGTACACACTGGCGGCAACGTCTCAATTCCCGGTGAACAGCTGGACGCATGGCTCTCCGTATTCGGTCCTCCAACAGTGGCCTTCGTCATTCTACGGCGGCGGAACAAGCTACTCGTCGAACTTTGGCGCGATGCCTTCCGGCGCAATCCCTGGATCGCGCGTGACGGGCGCGGTGGCCACGGCGACGACCGCGACTACGGCCACGTCGGCGACGACCGCGACTACGGCTGGATCGGTCCCTGTCACCGGAATTCCGTACAGCGGATTCTTTACGAGTGTGAGTGGTCAATTGGCGGTAGGCGGGACGGCCACGCTGAGTAGCGCCACAACATTCCGCACCAGCGGGTCATCTCCGTATGTCACAATCGGGTCGGCTGGAGTAGTCCTAGGCGATAATTTCAGCAGTCCCGTGAACACGGTAACAGTTACATCAAGCGGGGCCGTATTTCAGAACTCTACAACGGGGTCCACTGTAATTGTGAGTAATTTAGGCATCATCGTAGGAGCTGGTGCTTATTCAGCTGTCACTACAGTGAGTTCCCCTGTGGGCACCGGTGACTCGGTCATCTACGTTGCCAGCGGCGCCTCGGTAGTAACTGGCGGATATTACATTCTTGGCTTGGAAGTGATTTACGTCGGCAGCGGCGGCGGCACTACAACATTGGGTGTCGCGCGCCACCAGCTCGGTACGACGGCAGCCAGCTATTCAAGCGGAACTTATCTCTACCCGTACAACACGGTCGTGGTCAACGGCAACGGTGTCACGATCACTGGCGGCTCGCTGATTTCTCCGACAATCACGGGCGGGGCGATTACCGGCACGTCCCTGTCGATTAACACCATCAGCGGGACGGTGGCGATCAACGGCGGTAACCAGGGAGTGCAGATAACCGCCACCAGCAGCTCAGGTTATGGCTTATACGTGGCCTATGGCAGCGCCGCGAGCACTATTATTACGGCGGCGGGATGCTCAATTGTAACTCCGTCCGGCTCCATGAGCCTAACTTACAATAACCTCACGATAATTGCTGGGGGGCAGACTGCTTCCTTGTCGTCGGGGGGGATGAGCGTTGGGACTGCCGGTTACAGCGTATCTGGGCTCACGTGTTCGATCCCGTATTACAGCTTCTCATCTGCGGTAAACGCATATTCCGGCAACGTCTCTGCGACTGCCATGAACCCGCCGACTGGCACCTACATGCCCGCCGGTCTCTACGAGATTGCCGGGTATCTCGCCGGTACGCAGACCGCGCCACCGGTATGGCTCTACGTCACCTGGTATGACGGAGTGCAAACGTTCACCGGGGCGAGTATCGCTTCGACGAACAGCCAGGGCGGGAAGTTGACCATCCGATTGAGCGGCTCGGCGAATCCGTCCTGGTCTACGAGCGGCTATAGCTCCGGCAGTTATGGAGTCAGCGTGCAGCTCACAAAAATAGGATGAAACACGAAATGGGAGAATTTTAATGAGTGAGAATCAGAGCCCAAGGAAGTACGATTTGAAGCCAGCCGAGGCCGTGCTGGTGGATGAGTTAGCAATGGCGGCTCGGATATCCCAGGCCCATTTGGAGGGCGCCCTGAAGGCGGTAATCCGAATAAATTGCCTGGACCCGGTAGGCACGTGGAGCTTGATGGGGCACGCGCTAGTGCAAC
>Ga0302275_10002344_pt1 | contig 19944 bp, 11 predicted proteins | sample III_Bog_N2_2_FD_200229 | JGI IMG/M metagenome (GOLD analysis project Ga0302275, IMG submission 200229) | Peat permafrost microbial communities from Stordalen Mire near Abisko, Sweden - III_Bog_N2_2 | ecosystem: Environmental > Terrestrial > Soil > Wetlands > Peat | place: Sweden: Abisko... | reverse complement strand
TTGACGAGGCGTCAACCGCCGCACGCGAGGGCGCGTGCGCTCCCCGAGACCAACCCCGGCAGCGAATGGCCGTAGCCCGATTCCACTGGAAATAGCGAAAACCCCCCCCAAAAAACCCGGCCAGCCCGGCCAAGATTCCCGGCGGTTTGGATTGTCTTCGCGGAGATTTTCTGCAACTTTTCCGGGCTCTGGTTGTTGAATCAAAACCTGATGGCCTTTACCTCAGTCAAAGAAGTCGTCGCGACCGCCGCGGATGCGTCTCCAGCGCAATTCGATGAATGGCGGCGCGCGTGGCGCGCGACGACCGACGCCGGCGCCACCGAACCGCTGTTGACCTTCATTGCGCGGGAACGCGGGTTGGGCGAGGAAGTCTTTGTGCAGCGCCTGGCCAAGACCCTGGGCTGGCCCCACTTGGAAATCGCCAAGCTGGTCATCGAGGACGAGGTCCGGGCGCGTCTTTCCACCAAAATCGCCTTCCAATATTCAGTGCTCCCGACCGAGATCGTCAACGGCGTGATGCGGGTGGCGGTCAGCGATCCGTTCGACGCCGCGATGATGAGCGCGGTGCGGTTTGATCTCAAAATGCCGGTGACGTTTGGCCTGGCCACGCGGACGGAAATCGAGAAGGCGCTGAAGAAGTATTACGGCGTCGGCGCCGAAACGCTGGACGAAATGGGTTCGGACAGCGATACGATGGATCTGGACCTGGCCACCGACAAGGAAATCACGGAGGGGGACCAGGAGGCGAGCGTGATCAAGTTCGTGAATCAGATCATCTGGGAGGCGTTCAAGAATCGCGCGACGGACATTCATTTTGAGCCGCAGGAGGACGAGTTGCGCATCCGCAACCGCATTGACGGCATTTTGCATTTGATCCCGCTGCCCCCGCAGTTGAAGCGCTTGCAGCCGGCGATTTTCTCGCGCATCAAGGTGATGAGCGGGATGAACATTTCCGAGAAGCGGCTGCCCCAGGACGGACGCATCAATGTGCGGATCAAGGGCGAGGAAATTGACATCCGCGTGTCCACGGTGCCGACGGTGTATGGCGAGAGCATTTCCCTGCGCTTGCTGACGCGCGGGAAGATCTTCCTATCGCTGGACAAGCTGGGGTTCTCCGCCATGGAGGAGGCGGCGATTCGCGACATCATCATCAAGCCGCACGGCATCTTCCTGGTGACGGGGCCGACGGGGTCCGGCAAATCCACCTCGCTCTACGCGTTTTTGAGTGCGATCAACTCGATTCAAAAGCGCATCATCACGATTGAGGAGCCGGTGGAATATGAATTGAAGGGGATCAACCAGATCGCGGTGCGGTCGGACATCGGGCTGACCTTCGCGATGGGGTTGCGGCATATTTTGCGGCAGGACCCGAACGTGGTGATGGTGGGGGAAATCCGCGATTCGGAGACGGCGGAAATCGCGATTCGCGCGTCGCTGACGGGTCACCTGGTGTTCAGCACGCTGCACACGAACGATGCGCCGAGCGCGTTCACGCGGTTGATTGACATGGGGATCGAGCCCTTCCTGGTGGCGTCGTCGGTGGAGGCGGTGATGGCGCAGCGGTTGATCCGCACGATCTGCCCGCATTGCAAGACCGAGCAGCGGGTGGACCGGGAGTATTTGCAAAAGATCGGCTTTCCGGCGGCGGACATCGACACGGCAAAGGCCTGGATTGGGACGGGTTGCGAGGAATGCCGGCAACTGGGGTATCAGGGGCGGAAAGGCATTTACGAATTATTGCTGGTCACCGAGGCGCTGCGGCCGCTGATCATGAACCGGGCACCCGCCACGACGATTGCCGCGCGCGCGATGGAGGCGGGGATGCGCACGTTGCGCACGGACGGCTGGAACAAAGTGAAGGCCGGCGTGACCACGATTGAAGAGGTGTTGCGCGTGACCCAAATCGAGGAACACATCCCCCTGGTCAAGGAGGATGAGGCATGAAAAGGTGTCAGGTTCAAGGTTTCAGGTTTCAGGGATGCCCGGGCTGGCGACGGCCCGCCCGGAGCCAGCGTGCGCTGTTTTTTATTGGCACCCACCCAGTCGAATCCCATCGCGCTCGATTGCCAATCGGCCATCGGCCATCGGCGATCGGCAATATCCCCTAATCCCCTAATCCATTTTTCGAGATGCCCTGGAATATCTGCAATCTGCTGCATATCGCACCCGATGCCAAACGACTCTGGCAGTTCGACGCGAAGGGGCCGGGGCGCGAGTTGCGCGTGCCGCACGCGGAGAAGCTGCCGGGCAAGCTGGTGGCCAAGAGCTGGTCGTCCCTTTGGCGGCCCCGGCTGAATGTGGCCTGGCTCCCTTCCGAGAGCGTTTTTTTGCGCGTCGTGGAGCTGCCGGCGGCCGATGCGGACGAGACCTGCTCCATGGTGGAGTTGCAATTGGAGAAACTTTCGCCCCTGCCGGTCACGCAGATTGTGTGGACCCTGCAGGTGATGGGCACGCACCAGAGCCTGGCCAAGGCGGATGGCTCGGTGGAAAGCCTGCAGTCGGTGATGGTGGTGATTGCCGCGCGGGCCGTGGTGGAGGAATTTCTGGGCCGGCTGGAGCGCGATGGCTTCCAGGCGGACCGGCTGGAGGTGCCCATGCTGGACCAACTGGGCGCGGTGACGCCGCAGGGCGATGGCGTGTGGTTTTTTCCCATGACGCTGGGCGGGCAGAATGCGGCGCTGGTGGCGTGGTGGTTTGGCGGGGCCTGGCGGAGTCTGGGTTTTGTCACGCTGCCGCCGGCCGGCGACCGGGCGGGGGAATTGCGGGCGCAGATCTCCCTGCTGGCCATGGCGGGCGAGGTGGAAGGCTGGCTGACGGCGCGGCCGCAGTGGCAACTGGTGGCGGATCCGGTGAATGCCTCGGAATGGGAGCAGGTTTTGCGGGCGGCGTTGAACGAGCCGGTGCAGGTGATCGCGCCGCCGCCGCCGCCGGAACTGGCGCGGCGTTCGGCCCAGCGCGCGGCGGCCGCCAAGACCCGGGTGAATTTGCTGCCCGGGGAATTCACCACGCGTTACCGCGAACAGTTTTTTGACCGGCTGTGGCTGCATGGGCTGGGTTATCTGGGGGTGCTCTATGCCATTGGCCTGGCGGTGTATTTTGGCCTGGCCACCTGGCGGGAGCAGCAGGCGCAGAAGGTGGAGGCGCAACTGGCGGCCCTGGGCGGCAACTATACCAACACCGTGCAGACCAAGGCCAAGCTGGACGTGCTGCAACAGCGCGCGCAATTGAAGTACGCCGCGCTGGATTGCTGGCTGCTGGTCGCGCAGGACCTGCCCGCCGCCGTGACCTTGAAACGCTGGAATTTCGTGGATGGCCGCAAGCTGGTGCTCAGCGGCCAGGTGCCGGCGGCGGAGACGAAGAGTCTGACGGATTTTTACGACACCCTCCGCAAGGACAAGCAGCCCGGGCACAGCCAGCCATTTTTCAACCCCAATCCCGCCACCAGCGACCAGTTGGCCTTCAACCAGTCGGGCGACACGGTGAACTGGAACTTCAGCCTGGAACTGATGAACACCGAGGAGCAGGCGCAATGAATAAATACTTTGCCAATCTGCGGCCCATGGAACGCCGCCTGGTGGTGGGCGTCGCCGTGGTGGTGGTGCTGGTTTTGAACTGGTTGTTTGTCTGGCCGCATTTCTCGGACTGGGGCAATTCCACCCGGCGGATGAACGCCGCGAGCCACAAGCTCAAAGACTATCAGGCGACGGTGGCGAAACTGCCGGAGCTGCAGCAGAAGGTTAAAAGCTTTGAAAACGAGGGTGAGGTGGTGCCGCCGGAGGACCAGGGCGTCAATCTCATCCGCAACATCCAGACGCTGACCACGGAGACCGGCGTGCAACTGCAAACCTCCGGGCGCACGACCACCAGCGGGAGCGACCCCTTTTTTGTGAAACAGATTCTGGGCATCAATGTGCTGGCCACCGAGACGAACCTGGTGGACTTCCTGTACAAGCTCGGCAGCGGGGTTTCGATGATCCGCGTGCGTGATTTATCGCTCCAACCCGACCCGCCCCATCAACGACTGATGGCGGACATCCGGCTGGAGGCGAGCTACCAGAAAAATTCCACGGCGTCCGCCGCGAAAACCGCAACTGCAAAGGCAAAATGAAACGAATTCTTCTCGCATTGACGCTGGTCCTGGCCGGCCAGGAACTTTGGGCGCAAGTGCCCGGGCCCATGCCGATCCCCGGCCGTCCGCCGCGCTATCTGACCAACGGCGCGCCCGGCGTGCCCCGTTATCCGGTGCCGGGTCTTCCCGGCGGCCTCGGTGCCCAGGGTGCTGCTGGCCGGGGTGGGCTTGGCGGTCCCGGCGGCGTGGGTGGACCTGGCGGCCCTGGTGGCCTTGGTGGCCCCGGCGGTCCCGGCGGCGGCGGCGCGGGGATGTCCACCAAGTATGATGCCTCCTCGGCGTTTGCCTCCCAGCCGGAAGAGATGATTCAGCCCGGCTTGATTGATTTTGAAGGGGTGGAATTGACCCAGGTGCTGGATATTTATGCCAAGCTGGTGAACCGCACGCTGTTGCGCGGCCCGCTGCCGGCGGCGCAGATTGTGTTGAAGACGCAGACGCCGTTGACCAAGAAAGAGGCGATTCAGGCCTTGGAGGCGGTGATGGCGTTGAACGGGGTGTCCATCGTTCCCATCGGGGACAAGTTTGTCAAGGTGCTGGCCTCGGACCAGGCCGGCACCGCCGGCGCCGTGATTGACCGGTCCGGTTCCACGAATATTCCCACGCTGGGTTCCTACATCACGCATGTGGTGCAGTTAAGATACGTCAAGCCCTCCCAGATGGTGCAAATCATCCAGCCGTTTTCCAAGCTGCCCAATGCCATTCTGCCCATTGATGACAACGGCATTCTGGTGCTGCGCGATTACGCCGAAAACGTCAAGCGCATGCTGGAAATGATTGAGCAGGTGGATGTGAGCGTGCCCGCCGAATATATTTCCGAGGTGATTCCGATCCGCTACGCCAAGGTGGATGACATTGCCGGAGCTTTGAATGCGCTGGGGGGCAGCGGCAGCGGCGCCATGGTGAGCGTCGGGAGCGGCTCCGGCAGTTCGCAGATCAGCGGTTTTGGTAGTCGCGCGTCCGGCATGGGCGGCATGGGCGGCGGTGGCATGGGCGGCACGGGGGGGGGCGGCGGCTTTGGTAGCCAAGGCGCTTATGGCAGCAGCGGTGGCAGCACCTTTGGCAGCGGCATGGGTAGCAGCCGACCCCAGACCACACCCAACGGCACCTCCACGGGGGGCGCGCAAACGTTCCAGCAACGCCTGCAAGGCATCCTCGGCGGCGGCGGCGCGGGGGGCGCGGGCGGCCCCGGCGGCAAGGATCAAATCCAGTTGTTTGGCCAGACGAAAATCATTCCCAACGAGAGCAGCAGCTCCCTGCTGATCTATGCCACGCGGTCGGACATGGTGACCATCAAGGGCATCATCGAGAAGCTGGACGTGCCGCTGGCGCAGGTGCTGGTCGAAGCCGTCATCATGGACGTGACCTTGGGCAATACCTTCGATTTTGGCGTGTCCGCCGCGCAGAACCCGGCCTCCTTGAATCCCAGCGGGAGCATTCTGGGCGGCGGCGGCATGGTGAACAGCAGCAGCCCGTTTGTGAGTTTTATGCGCACCGTGACGTCGGTCACCAATAGCACCATCAGCACGTTGCCTGGCGCAACCACTCAAAGCAGTGTCATCAGTTCTTCCATTGGCACCAATGGTGCCTTCGGCAACGCACTGTCGGGTGGTGCCAGTTATTTCGCCAACATCGGCCCCAATTGGGATGTGGCGGTCAACGCGGCGGAATCGGACAACCACGCCAACATCATTCAACGCCCGCGCATTCAAACCTCGCAGGCCAAGGCCGCGCAGTTTTTCGTGGGTAACACGGTGCCCTACGTCACCGGCACCTACAGCGGTTACAGCGGTTACGGCGGCAACTCCTACTCCCAGTTGTCCGTCGGTGTGGAACTGGATGTGACGCCGTTCATCAATCCCGAGGGGTTGGTGGTGATGGATATTCAGCAGGAAATTGACGATCTCAACGGCTACACCGCGATTCAAAACGTGGGCAACGTGCCCAACACCATCAAGCGCACCCTGAACACGGAAATTGCGGTGCGCGACCGCGACACGGTCATGATGGGCGGCTTTATCAAGTCAGACAAAAGCCACACCCAATCCGGGGTGCCGTTCCTTTCGGATATTCCCATTCTGGGCAATCTGTTCAAATCCCGGAGCGATTCCAAAGACCGCGAGGAACTCATTGTCCTGATGCGGCCGACGGTGTTGAAGACGCCTGAACTCGCGGCCAAACACACCATCACCGAGGAACAACGGCTGCCGGGCGTTTCCCAGGCGGCCGCCGAAGACGCGTCCTATGAGCGTTCGTTGATTGATGCGCAGCGCAAGCGCGAGCAAAAGGCGGGCAAGCGCAGCGGCAGCTATGATGGCTTCTTTGGGCCCAACGATGATCTCGGCACCAACAGCGTTTCCACCAACAGCATTTCGACCGACAGTGAACCCGATGCCGCCCTCCCGCAGACCGGGACGAACGCTCCCGTGAACCCCGAGTCGGCCCCTGTGACGCCCGTGGAAAATCCCGGGACTGGGGAGATGAATCCCACCAACGCGCCGCCGCTCCAGGAATAACGAGGCAGCGTCGGGCAAACAATAAATGTTATGCGAAAATGGCTGCTATATATATGGCCGGTGCTTTGGCTGGCGGCCTTGTCGGCCAGCGCCGGGACACTCTATTGGTCGGATAATTTCGACACCAATGGTACCAGCCGTTGGATGCTGAGGCAGGGAATCTATGGCAGCGGAGGCGCGACCTGGCAGATTCGCAGTCCCACCGCCGGACCCGCGACCAATGCGACTGGATACCGCGCCCATTCGGGTTCCTTCTGTGCGAACACCCAGAATTACGGGATAAATCAGGATGCGCGTTTAATTTGCACGAATTATAGCTACGCGGACGTGGCCAACAGCCCCACCTTGCTGGTTCCCGGCGACCATCCTCGTTTGCGATTCTGGCACTGGTTCAATTTGGGGAGCGCCGAGGGCTATGTCGAAGTCAGCGTGAATCAGGGAGCCAATTGGATTCAGGTTTCCCCAACGTATTATACCAACACCACCGATACCTTTATCACCGATGGAGTAAATGGTGGCGGAGTCTGGTCGCGTCCGTCCATTGACTTGAGCGCCTTCGCCGGCCAGAACATTTGGATCGCCTTTCATTTTGCCTCCGGCAGTTACGCCGACAATGGCTTGGGCTGGTTTGTGGACGACGTGGAGTTGGATACCGGCACGCCCAGCTTGAGCTGGCCGGAAGGCTTTGAATCGAACCCGAATACGAACGACTGGTCCGTGGATTTGGGAACCTGGGTCATTGGCACGCCCACCACCGGCCCGCCAGTAAACACCAACGGCTATCGCACCCATTCCGGTGCCCAATGTGCTGGGACCGTGCTGACGGCCAACTACGGTAGCGTGGCGGATACCCGGCTGATCAGCCCGCCATTTACTGTGCCGACGACGGGCGATCAAACCCTGTATTTCTGGCAGTGGTACGATTTTAACAACGCCCAGGGCTTTGTGGAAATTAGCAATGGCACCAATAACAGCTACAGCCATACCAACACCATCATCACCACCAATACCACCACCACGCTCAACACCAATAGCTACCAGTTCTTTGGCACCGCCTTTACGGGTTACACCACGACGTTCTATTGGAATCCAACGATCGGTGGCTGGACCAATGCAACCAAGGCGTTTGGGTTCGTGCCGGACACCTTCAACGGGTTCTATCCCCCGGATGCCCCGGAATACTTGTATGAGGCGGGCCCTAAACCGCTCGCCACCGTGGGACAACCCAATGGGGCGGGCGAGAACGTGGATTTTCGTCCCAATCCCAATGCCAATTCCAGCATCTTGCTGCCCTCTTCCCAACCCGCCGCCGTGAGCAATTATCTGGCCCTGCAAGGCATGACGTGGACCAATACCAGCAGCAGCTCGATCAGTGAGGTCGGATATTTTGGCACCAATTACGCCTATACCTACAGCACCAATTCGATTGTCACGAGTTATTCGAGCAGTTGGACGGCGATTTCGGCGACCAACTTTAATGTCAGCAGCGGGACCTGGACCAACACGGGGCTTGATTTGAGCGCGTACGCCGGGCAGACCGTGCAAATAGCCTTCCATTTCCAGTCCACCGTGTACTATGCCAAGGGTTGGTACATCGATGACCTTTCCTTTGTGGCGGCTCCCACGGTGTCGGTTCCCGGCACGCAAACCCTGAACGCCGGCCAGACGCTCACCATCACCAACATTTCCGCCACCAATAATTTAGCGCCCAATGCCACGTACACCTTCTCCCTGGTGCCGCCGTATTCGACGAATTACTGGATCACCACCAATGGCGTCCTGACGTGGACCAACACCGGCATTGTGAACGGCGTGCTCAACTGGACGAACAGCTCCGTGGCGCCCGGCACCAATACCATTTTTGTGAAAGCAACCGACAACAGCAGCCCGCCGTTGTCGGCCACCAATAGCATTTCCGTGGTCATCCTGCCGCCGTTGCCACCCACGCTCACCGTTCCCGTGACCCAGACGATTCAAAACGGACAAACGTTGCAGGTGACCAATTTCGCCACCAACACGAATTTGCCGGGTTCGCTGTTCACCTTCAGTTTGCCGTCGCCGTCCACAAATTACTGGATCACCGCCAACGGAGTCTTGACCTGGACCAACACGGCGGCCGCCCCGGGCGTCAATCCGGTTACCGTTGTGGTCACGGATAACAGTATCCCCCCCCTGACCGCCACCGGCCAGTTTAACATCATTGTCGCCCCTCCGCCGGTGCTCCTGGTTCCCGCCGCCCCCGCGCTGCATGCCGGACAGACCCTGGCCCTGGCCATCGGGGCCACCAACACCTTTTTACCGGCCTCCCAGTTTACGTTCAGTCTGCCCGCGCCCTCCACGAATTACTGGCTGGCCACCAACGGCATGCTGACGTGGACGAACACCGGCGTGATCAGCAACCGCTTGTATTGGGCCACCAGTTCCGTGGCCCCCGGCACCAATGCCATTTCCGTCATCGTGACCGACAACAGCACGCCGCCGATGTCGGCCAGCAGCAATTTCAATCTGGTGATCCTGCCGCCGCTGCCGCCGACCGTGCTGGTGCCGGCCAATCAAACCATTTATGCGGGCCAAACCCTGGTGGTGACCAATTCCGCCACCAATGGCGTCCTGCCGAAATGCGCCTTCACCTTTGCCGCCTCCGGGCCGGCCAATCTGGACGTTTCGAACCTGGCCACGAACGGAGTGTTGAAATGGGTCACCACCACCACCATGCCGGTCGGAACCTATACCAACACCGTCTGGGTGGTGGATAACAGCGTGCCACCGCTATTCGCCACGAACAGCTTTGTGGTCACCGTGGCGAGCCCGCCGTCCCCGACGTTGTCCATACCCAACCAGTATATCTATGCCGGACAGACCATGCGGGTGGTTTGTGCCGCGACCAACAGCGCATTCCCCGCCGCGATCTACACCTATACGTACCGGGTCGCCAATAATGTCCCGGTCAATCTGGATGTTTCCCAATTCGCCGCCCATGGCATCCTCCAATGGACGCCCACCACCCAATCACCCGACACCATCACCATCAACATTCTGGCCACCGACAACCATGTCCCGCCGTTGAGCGCCGGCGCCAGTTTTGATGTGTTGGTTTACCTCCCGCCCTCGCCGGAGCTGACCCCGGCCGCGCAGGCCTTCTCGGCGACCAGCGGTTTTGCCTTCACGCTGAACACGGTGGCTAACAGCCTGTGGCGGATTGAGGCCTCGACCAATTTGATCATCTGGCAACCGGTGTTCACCAATGTGTCGGACGACACCGGCCGGCTGCAAGTCACCGATCCCGCCACGAACCTGCCCCGGCGTTTCTACCGCGCGGTGACGCCCTGAAATTCAAGGCGGCAGCCTTGAAGGAAGTTCATGCAGTGCCATAGTTGAGGCATGACTGGGCAAATCAGGCTGCGGGCAAGCTGCCGACGGACGTGCGGGAAAAAGCGGCCAAAGCAATGGCTGATGTGGCCGCTGCCTTCGGTGATCCGCACCAACATCACGGCTTGGGACTTCGCAAACTGGCACGAAGAGCTTACGAAATTCGCGTGCATCTGCAATGGCGGGTGGTTTTTCTCCACGCGGGGAAGGATCTGGTTGCTTACGACGTGATGAACCACAACGAGATTTTGCTCTGGCTGCGCGGCCAGCGGAAGTAATTCAGGCCGGCCGGGCCGGAGGGATTCGTTGCCTTGATGGTTGCGCTATTTCAAGGCTTGGCCGCCGGGGCGTTGGTGGTGGGGGCGGCGAAGATTTTTTCGACGGTGCGGATGGGGTGCAGCGGGACGGCGAGGAGGCCGGTGAAGGGAATGTAGGCCAGCTTGATGCGGGGGGTGTCCAGGGTGCCGGTGACATCACATTCAAACGCCTCGCTGACCGGCCGCAACACCGTGCTGAAGAGCTGGCCAAACACCGGCGTGTTGCGGAAGAGTTGAGCGCGCGCGCGGGCCGCCACATTTTCATCCAGGTCCACCGTGCCGAAGTACTCCAGCCGCATGGAGCCGGAATGGATCACCAGCGTATCGGTGTAAATCACGCCGTTGGTCAGGGTGAAGCGTCCGGCGGCGTCGGTCGCCCGGCTGTTGCCGATGTCCAGGCCGGGCATCAGGGTGTTCAAGACCGGGGACATCCGGCCGAAAATGGGTGCGTCCCAGAGCAGCCCGTTTTGCAGTTGCGTGTCGCCGTACCCGTTCCAGGTGCGCCAGTCGGAGGAATTGGCGCGGGTCACCAGCACGCTGCCGGAGAGCGCGCCCCGCAACGCGTTGGTGGGGCTCCAAAGCGCCTGACTCATGGCATGGAAATCCACGTTGGTGCCCGCGACAAAGAACGAAAAATCGGTGCCGTCCCCCGGCGTTTCCAGATTGAAAACGCCCCAGCCGCGCGCCGTGCCGCCAAAGCATTCCGAAGCCATGTTGGTCAGGATCAAATGGTTGGCCAGCCAGCGGATCGTGCCGGTGATGCGCGGGGTTTCGAATCGCCGCCAGCGGAAGGGGACGGAGCCGACGACGTCGAACCGCAGGTCGGCATCGTCCGTGACCAGGTCGTCGCCCCGCTGTTTCAGGGGAATGCAGCCATCGACCATGGCTTCCGGGATGGCCAGGAAATGATACGGTTCCATGGCCTCCGCCGTTTTGGGCCCGATGGCCTTCGCCACGGCAACCGGCGAGACATGCCCCCGGCCATGATGGAGCAAGAGCTTTTCGCCGGCGAGGTCGAGGGTCAGTCCCTCCGCCGTGAAGGTTTCCGCCCCGCCGGCGCGGGTCATTTCGGGATGGAAAAATTCAGCGGTCAAATTGGAGTAGCTGAACGTGGCGGTGAGGCGGTCCACCTCCTGGTTGCGAATGGCAAAACGGGTGGCGTCCACGCGGCCGGTGGCGGTGAGGGTGGAGAAATCGAGCAGGCTGCCGCCGGCTTCCAGCGCCAGCGCGACCGGCGCGTGGAAGGCCAGATATTTGTGGAACACGCGCACGGCATTGCTGTCGAGCAGGAAGGGATGGAGGCTGGCCGCTTCCAACCGGCCTGCCACCCGGCCATGGAATTGTTCGGTCAGCGCATTCAGCTCGCCGCTGAGTTCCAGCGCGGTGCCATCCTGCCGCAGCGCCAGGCGGGGCAGGTTCCAAACCTGGTTGGAGGCAGCGAAACGGAGCTGGAGGGAATCCACGCTCAAGCCGTTCACGCCGGGCAGCCGCGCAACGTGCAGGTTGGTCATTGAGGCTCCGCCCCGCACCTGCGCGCCGGCGGCGAGTTCATCCAGCCAGGCCGGGGCGCTATTAGTCCAAGCCGGGAGGGTCAAGGTGCCGTCCGCATCCAACCGGGGCGGTTCGCTCCAGGAAAACTGTGCCAGGGTCAGGCGCGCCGGGAAGGAAAGGAACGGGGCCAGGGCGTGCAGGTCGAAGGTGGACTTGAGATTGAAATCCAGCGCGCGGGTGGCAACATTCAGCTTTGTGCCGGTTTCCAGCGCGCCACCAGCCAGGTGGGCGGACAATTCAGAAACGGTCAATTCAGGGGCGTTCCAGTTGCCCCGGCAGGCCAGGGTGTCGGCCTGCAACCGGTCGCATTCCAGGTCGGTGCCGCGGGCGAGCCAGTCCAGCCGGAAGGGGGCCAGATTGGTCCAGTAACTCCAGGCCGGGTCAGCGGCCAGGACATTGGTGACGGGGGCAGCCCGGGCGACCAAATCGACGCTACGCACATTGCCCCACGGCGACTGCACGCCATGGGCGCGGGCGTTGAAGGTGAGGGCGAGGGAATGGAGATCCCGGGTCTCGCCCCAGACGCCGGTGCAATCCAGGGCATCCGCCTGCAGGGAGCCGGACTGGAAATTGGTGCCGCGCGCGAACCAGTCCAGGCGAAAGGGTTCGAGGTTGGTCCAGACATCCCAGGCGGGTCCGCCTTGCAGCAGGGTGTTGGTGGGCGCAAGCAGGTGGGTGGCGAACTCGAAATGGCGCAGGTTGAACCAGGGGGTCTGAATGGCCGACGCCCGGGCGCTGACGCTCAGGTTGAAGGAGTGCATGTCCCGGGCGTCGCCATCAATCCGGGCATCCAGCCGGGGCTGGCCTTCAAAATGGATCTGCTTGAGGGTGTCGGCGAACTTCTTGAGGGAGGCCTGCCCGGGGCCGGGGGCGTGGGCGTGGGCGGGCGCGGTGCCAAAGAGCTGCCAATGGCGGCATTCGGGAGCATGGGCGATTTGGCCGGCCAGCGTGAAGGTGACGCCCGCCAGGTCCACGCGGAAATGATCGAGCACCCAGGTGTCCTGCGGCAGGATGCGCAGTTCGCCCTGGAGATTGGTGAGCAGGAGCGAATCCTGGGGCGTGAGCGGCAGGGTGAATTTTCCCTGGCGCAGAACGAGGCCGTCCATTTGCAGGTGGCCATGCAGCAAGGCGGAATAACTGATGCGCAACTGCACTTCCCGCGCCGTCAGCACGGGGCCGGCGGCATCATCCGCCGCGCCCACCCGGACATTGTCGCAGACGAGGCCATGGTAATAGTGCAGCCGCATGCGGGTGAATTCCAATTCCACGCCGCGCTGGCGGAGGGCGGCCACCAGGCGGGTCTTGAGGAATTCGGGCAATCCGTTGTGGTTGACCCAGGCGAAGGCCGCCAGCAGCAGCAATAACAGCGCCCAGACCATGTAGCGGGCCCAACGAAGGGCAGTGCGGCATTGACGCCAGACGGACATATCACGGGGCATTCGCCGGGATGGTCAGATAATCCGAAACATTGGGGCAAAGATCCGGCGGGAACACAAACGCCCAGCGCTCACCATCCAGCGTCACCACGGCCAGCGCGGTGGTGGCGTTTTTCGGCGGCACGTTCACGGCCTTGCCGAAGGTGACGGCGTATTTTTCGCCGGATTTCAGTTCCACGGCAACGGACAGGCTGTTGGTGGTGATGCCGAGATCCTCGGTGTCGGAGAACTTGCGGCCGATCCAGGCCCAGGCGGTGAGGCGGCCGAGGCCGTGAACGGTCTCCTCCACGGCGAACGGATTGATCATGCCTTGCGATCCGGGGGCCAGCGACCATTCATTCGTGCCAGTGCGGAGCATTTGCCGAAGCTTGCCGTTCTGGTGGAGCGTGACCGAGGCGACGTTTGCCTCGGAAAAACTCCACAGCCGGTGATCGCGGAAAAAGTCGCCCGGCAGGGACAACTGATTGAAGTCATGCAGCGACAGCGCATAGACAAAGTCCTCGTCGCTGCGCTTCACGAACACGGTGTTGTTGGTGCTGGTGGCGCCGAGCTGGAACTGGACGATGACGTGGTTCGTGTCGCCCACGACGGAGCGCAGGGTGATCTGGTGGGTGGGCTTGGCCAGACCGTAACTTTGCAGGCGCGCAGGGGTGACGGCGTCCTGGACAAAATCCACAATGTGGAGTCCAGCGAGTGTCTTGATAAGCGTCGAGATCTGGGCGGGATCGGTGGCGAATTGCTCGCCCGCCATGACCCAATTGGTGGTGCCATGCTGGGCGGCCAATTGGAGCGTGTAATTGTTGGTATAAGTGCCGTCCTCCTGGTGCATCTCGATTTCGGCCAGGGGCGCGGTAAACTCCAGCAGATTGGGGTCACGGAAGTCACTGACGGCCCCCTGCCAGTCAGCCAGCGCATCGCGGGGGAGGGTGACGATGGAAGGCCAGCCTTCGCGGCGGGCAAACACCCCGCCCGTGCCCGCCTCCTTGCCGGCATGCACGGCGGTGAGCAAATTCGTGCCGCTGCCCAGCCAGACATCGAGGGCGGCGGGGTCCAGCCCGTAGGTGGCGGGGTCGGCCTTGGGATCGTCGGTGACAAAGCGGGAAACCGTGGCTCCCCGCAGGTGTTCGAGGGCGGTGGCGATGCGCAGGCTGTTGGCGCGGGCCTGCAAAGGCCGCAGGAGCCGCCAGAGATGGTTGGTGGCGTCGCGCCGCAATTCGATGGTCTGGGTGCCGTTGGTGATGACCAGCCAATCCACCACTTCGGGCATGTCCACCAGGGCGGTGTCGCGCCAGGCGGCGGCAGATTGCGGCAGGAATTGCAGCCAGGTGGTTTCGGTCAGGCTGACGCCCGGGGCACCGACTACGCGGACATAGACGCCATCGCCGGGCGCGGTTTGGTTGCCCACCAGCAGATGCCATTCCTGCCCGCCGGCGGCGACGTCGAGCTTGAATTGCGGATGGTCAAACCCAAATTCCGCCTCGGCATTTTTGCGTCCGCTCAATTCCGCGGCGGAGAAAGTGGTGGTGGGCGTCAATTTTTCCAAGGCGTCGAGCAAGCCGTCAATGGCGGTGGCCTGGGCGGGATAGGCCAGGGGTTGTTCCAACCGCCAGCCAAGGTTGGTGCGGGTCACGCTGATTTCCCGGCCCCCGGCGGGAATGATCTGGAGGCTGGTGACACGGCTGGCGGACAGGCCGGCAAACACGGGTTTTTCCCCGGGGGCCGCGGGCTGAAACAGATGGTTCAGCAGCCAGATGGTCGCCGCAAGGGCGGCGGCGATCAGGAACCAGACGGGGGTGGATTTGGATTTCATTTTCTGCGGACGAGCCAGATGAACCAGCCGAAAACGAGCACCGCACCGGGCAGCGCGCCGAGCAGCACCCAGTTGAGCTGGCGCTGTTGCTGGCGGGTGATCTGGAGATGCAAATCGGTGACGGGGCGGGGGCCAATGCCGGCGAGCAGGAGCGGCCGGTCACACAGCCAGTTCACTGCGGCGTTCAGAAAATCGCGGTTGGCACCATAATCCAGCAGGACATTCCCCAGAAAGGAGGCATCGCCGACGACCACGATGCGGGTGTTGCCCCGTGGATTGGTGACGCCCGCCACCGGTTTTTGTTCGATGGCGCAGGCGAGCGGATATTGATGCGGGGGTTCGCTGCGGTTACCCATCAAGGTCCCGCCGGGACTGGTGGCAAACAGTTCGTCCACTTGCGGGGCGTTGGCGGTCTGGCGGGGTGGCAATTTCAAGATGGGGCGCGGCAGATAGATTTGCAAATAGTCTCGCGCAAGCGAATCCACCACTGGATGCGGGCGAAACTGATCCACTTTCAGGTCATAACCCTGGGCGCTGGTGCTGTGGTCGAAATCCTGGGCGATGTCATCCATGACCTGCACGCCCCAGTTTTCCAAAACCGGCTCCAGACCGGTGGGATGCGCCTGGGAGACATAGCTGAAGAGCATCAGCAAGCGGCCGCCCTCCTGCAGGTATTGGCTGATTTGTTGCAGATCGGATTTGCTGAACGCGCTGCTGGGGCTGGCGATGACGAGCAGGTTGCAGTCCATCGGCACGCCCGTGTGGCCCAGCACGAGATTCGAGACGGTGAGGTAATTCTGCTGCAACACGGAGGCAAACTTCTGGTAACCGAACTGGCCGCCATCCGCCAGGGAAAACTCACCATTCCCTTGCAGGAAATACGCCTTGAGCGGCTGGGGGTTGGCCAGCGCCAGCAGAATGGAGGTGAAGGCCTGTTCTCCGTTGAACTGGACGGGCTTGTTTTCGTATTCCAGCTCCTTGTCCCTCGGATCGGTGGAATGGGGTTTTTTCTCATGGATGGCCACCAGACTGCGCTTGAACTGCACCAGCAGTGAACCGGGAAACACCCGCACGCGGCCGGCGCAATCGAAAATGACCAGATCCTTGTCGGACTGCGAGCCGAAATATTGCTGGTACTTTTCCTTGACCTTGGCGGCCTCGCCGGGATCGCGGTTGTAATCCACCGCGCGCACCAACAGCTTGGAATTGTGGTCGCTGTATTCTTCCAGCAACGCCTTGACCGACGGATAAAAATTCTTTGGGTCGCCGTGGGTGTCGTAATAAAGCGTCACTTCCACGCGGTTGGTCACGGCGTGCAGCACCGACAAGGTGCGGGGCGACAGGTGTACCCGGGTTTGTTCGCTGAGATAAAACCGCTGAGAATGCCGGGCGGCCAGATAGTTCACCATGCCCACCACGGCGAGCACGAGCAGCGTGCGCAGTGCCAGGTCAAAGCCGATGCGCCACCGGCTGGCGGCGGAGAAGCTGGGGCGGGAGGAGGGGGAGGCTTCGGTCATGTTATTTCCAGCGGCGGCTTTCCACCACGCGCAAGGTCAGGAACAAAAACAGGAAGGTGGTGCTCAGATAGAAGACCAGCGCGCGCGTGTCCACGGCACCCCGGGCGAAATTGTTCATCTGCGCGAACATGTCCATGCAGGACCAGAGTTGCGACTGCCATTGGTTGGATGAGGGCAGGCTGGAGGCCCACCACGCCAGGGCGAACTGGCACATCCCAAACGCCAGCGAAATCATGGCGGCCACCATCTGGCTGCGGGTCAATGCCGAGGCCAGGCAGCCGAAGGACAGAAAGAAGCCGCCGACCAGGACAATGCCCAGATACATGCCGCCCATGGTGCCCAAGTCCAGCGCCGGCTGGCTGGTGTAATGGTTGACGATGAACAAGCAGGCCAGCAGCGGCAGCCACATCACCAGATAAAAGAGGCAGGCCGCCGAAAATTTGGCCAGCACCACCTGAAGGTCGCTTACCGGCGTGGTCATGAGCGTTTCAAACGTGCCGCTGGCCTTTTCCTGCGCGAACGCCCGCATGGTGACCACCGGCGCGGCCAGCCACAGGATCATCCAGAAGTAAAAGGAGCCAAAAAACATCTGGGTCACCGGCATGGGCAAGGTTTCTCTGCCCAGTACGTTGACCAGTTGCGCGTAGCTGGCCCCGGTCAGGAAGGTGATTGCCGCGATGATGAGGTAACCCGTCAGGGAAACGAAATAGGCTCCCAGCTCCCGCCGGGTCAGCACCCAGAAAACATTCATTCCGGATCCTCCGATTTGGGTTTGGTGACTTGCACGTAAATATCCTCCAGGGAATGGCGGCTGCGCGTGAGTTCCCGCAGGGGCCAGCCGTTTTGGCTGGCGAGGGCGGCCAGGGCCGGGCGCAGGTCAATGCCCTCGGGCGGCGTCAACGCGCAGCGGAAGAAAGCGCCATCCGTCTCGACAATGTCAAACTGCTCCACATCCGGCAGCGCGGCGATGGCCGCTTCGAGCGCCGCCTGCGGCGCGGCGATTTCCGCGATGACCTGGCTGCCGCCGGCCATCCGGCGCTGCAGGTTCTCCGGCGTGTCCGAGGCCAGCACGCGGCCGTTATACATGATCAGCACGCGGCCGCACATCATTTCCACCTCCGGCAGGATGTGCGTGGAGATGAGCACAGTGTGCTTGCCGGCGAGGCTTTTGATGAGCGTGCGCACGGAGCGGATCTGCTGCGGGTCCAGGCCAATGGTCGGCTCATCCAGAATGATCAGGTCCGGCTCATGCACCAGGGCGTCGGCCAGGCCCACGCGCTGCTTGTAGCCCTTGGAAAGCTGGCCAATGATGCGGCGGCCCACGTCGGTCAGCCCGCATTGCTCCATGACGGTGGTGACGCGCTCCCGGGAGCGCCGCCAGCCCAGCCCTTTGAGGCGCGCGCGGAATTTCAGGTATTCGCGCACCCGCATTTCGAGGTAGAGCGGGTTGTTTTCGGGCATGTAGCCAATGTGGCGGCGGGCCTCCTCGCCATCATGAAACACATCGAAGCCGGCGACGCGCACGGTGCCGCTGCTGGCGGGCATGAAGCCGGACAGCACGCGCATGGTGGTGCTCTTGCCCGCGCCGTTGGGGCCAAGCAAGCCGACGATCTCGCCGCGCGCCACCGTGAACGAAATGCCGTCCACGGCGGTGCGGCCGGCGTACCGCTTGGTCAAGTTGGAGACTTCAATCATCAAATTGGCAAACCTTCAAAAGCTGCGCCAGTCTAACCGGAAAACCCCGGCGGCGGCCAATAAAATTTTGGACCGCAGAAAGCAGGGAACTTGTGGAATGGCGGCGGCGGCCAAAATCAGACCACGCGTTCATGCCGCATGGCGTATGGTTAAAACACCGGATGACGATAAAAGTTGTGGGGCTCACTGGCCGGCGTTCCGAAGGGCGACCAGTTCCTGGGCGGCGGCGAGGAGGTCGCGTGTGGAAATGCGGCCGAGGTACTGGGCGCCCGGCTCATTCGCGCCGACGAGCACGCGATAAGGTCCGGCCACTGGCAGCCACTGACGCAGGTGGGGGTTGGGCCAAAACCAGGACACGGTGGGTGAGTTGGTCATAACGGCAAGGTGAAACGGGCCGGTATCACCGCAGAAATGCAGGACGCTGCGCTGAATGACGGCGGCGAGCTGGTTGAGATTCAAGCTGCCCGCGAAGACCCGCCACGGAGCCTGCGGCAACAAGGACAGCAGTTGGTTGAGCTTGTCGCGTTCGCGGGGGGTGGGCGCACAGGATACCGCGAGCCGGATGGCGGGAAATTTCATGGCCAGGAGGTGGATCAGTTCGGCCAACTGTTCGGGGGGCAGCTCCTTGGAATCGGCGGTGGTGAAGGGGCTGAGGTGGAAATAGTGGTCGCTGGCGGAGATGTCGGCCGCCCGCAGTCCTGCCGGGTCCACTTGTGTCTGAAATTGTGGGGCGGTGAAGGGGAAACCGGCTTTTTGCAGACAATGACACCGTTGCAGATAGACGGGTTCCTCAGTGAAGGGGTGCGCGACATGGTCCGTCATCATCCGCTTCCAAAAAAGCGGGCCGCCGTTACCCGGGAGGCGCCCCAGGCGGGCGGGCGCACCGCTGAGAAAGGTCAGCCAGCTCGAACGATCCGAGCCGTTGAGGTTGATGACGACGTCAAATTTCTCGCGGCGCAGGCGCGTGACCATCTGGAGGTTTTCGCGCAGGGTGGCATGGCGCGGGTAACGCATGTAGCCCCAGACGCGATTGACCCACGGCACGCAATCCATGAGGGAGGTGATGTGGGCGGCCACGGTGACATGCAGTTCCGCCTGGGGATACGCCTGACGGACCACCCACAAAGCGGGCAGCAAATGGACGGTATCGCCCAGAAACCCCAGGTCGAGGACCATGACTTTGCGCGCGGCTTGGGTGCGCGCCCAAAACTGTTCGGCATTGGCAGACATCCGGCCCACAGCGTAACGCGATGGCGCGCGGGGACAAGCTGGAATGATGCCAGAGCAACGGTCGGGGTGTGGGACGGCAAAGGAACCCGGGTGGCCAGGAATTTTGAGCGATGCGTTCATGTCAGTTTCACGATGATAAAAGGATAAAAGTGATATTACGGGGGTTTGGAGGGAAGTTTTCAGTGTTCGGTGATCAAGTGTTGATCAAGTGTTCAGCCGGGACCCCGGATGGGGCTGATACAGGAGGAAACGGACGGGAGGCGGCTCTGGATATGACCACCCCTCACCCTCAATCCCTCCCACGTGCCGGGGGTTGGTTGCAAAACCGAATCCGTCCTGACGGGACGGCGGAACTCCGGCGTCCCTCCAGGACGCAC
>Ga0302275_10002338_pt1 | contig 19960 bp, 13 predicted proteins | sample III_Bog_N2_2_FD_200229 | JGI IMG/M metagenome (GOLD analysis project Ga0302275, IMG submission 200229) | Peat permafrost microbial communities from Stordalen Mire near Abisko, Sweden - III_Bog_N2_2 | ecosystem: Environmental > Terrestrial > Soil > Wetlands > Peat | place: Sweden: Abisko... | reverse complement strand
ATGAACTGTGAACTGAGAACTGACAACTGAGAACTGACAACTGTGAACTGTGAACTCTGAACTGCGAACTGTTTTTGCACAGCCTTTCTTGCCAGCGCCTCAGCAAATCGCGCGATACTGTCTCCATGGCCACCACTACAGCGCAGGGACTCGAAGTTCTTTTCACCCGCCAGCAGATCGCCGAACGCGTCGCCGAAATGGGCGCCCAGATCACTCAGGACCTCAACGGCGAAAAGCTCGTCATGGTCGGAGTACTCAAAGGCGCTGCCCCGTTCCTCGCCGATCTCTCCCGCACCATCCAGGCCGACGCCACATTCGACTTCGTCGCCGTCTCCAGCTATGGCAAAGGCCAGCGCACCTCCGGCGCAGTCAAGCTCATCAAGGATCTCGACGAGCCCATCGAAGGCAAAAACGTCCTCATCGTCGAAGACATTCTCGACACCGGCCTCACCCTCGCCTTCCTGCGCAAGCTCTTCCTCCAGCACCACCCCAAGTCTCTGCGCATCGCCGCCCTTCTCGACAAGCCCTCCCGCCGCATCGAGCGCATCGAGGCCGACTACGTTGGCTTCTCAATCCCCAACCTCTTCGTCATCGGCTACGGCATGGACTACGCCGAGCGCTATCGCAACCTCCCCGACATCTGCCTCATGCCCACCGACCACCCATAAGCAGTCGAATACCGAAAATTTCCCACTCTTTCCCCGCCAACGAACCGCGGGTGCCCCATCCTAACCGCGTTCTTGCTTCTTGCGGTTAGGGTGGGTGTCGACGAATCCAATCTGAACACGTGCTTTGTATCAGGGCACGACTTCAGTCGTGCCGATAGACGTCCAATAAAGCCGCGGGCTTCAGCCCCTGCAATACCCAAAACCTTAATCGCGCCGCAGCGTTCAAGGCCGCGGTCGAAAGACACGTATGACCATCGAAGAACTCCGAGATTTCTATCTCGCTCTCCCAAACTTTGAAAAGCAAATTTTTCTGCTGTCCGTTTCTTGGTACCTCACGATTCACGGACGAGGCTTCGGAATTGACCTAACGGGGGCGGAGCAGACCAAGGCTCTTCTGGGCCTCAACGAGCTTCACCACAAGATCAGCAGCCACGTTAAATCGATTGCCCTGGGAGACGACAGGTACCCGGATGATGTTCTATGGAACATATTGAACGAGAAGGCCGCTCACTACGGCATCCTTGCTCATCTCAAGTCGTCATTTGAGTACGCGAGAACCAGAAATGCTCTAAGAAAGCCGAACTGATTGATTAACTTCGTTGGATCCGTCCGACCATTCGTGCCAGCAATAATGCCTGCCTCTCCCCCCTCACCCCACCGCCTGCACCACCTTCTTCACCCTAGCGCCCCTCGCCTTCCTCTCGCCCTTGCCATCCTTTTGCCCCAAGCTGTCTTCCATCCCCTGCGCCGCCTGCGCCATCAGCAAATGCTGCTCCATCAGCCGCCGCGCCTCTTCCTGATTTCGCGACCGAATCGCCCTGAACAACTCCCTGTGCATCTCCGCCGACTCCCTCAAATCGATCGCCCGTTCCACCGTCTTCCTGCGCCGGTCATACAAAGCCGATGTGATCGTCTCCATCAGCGCCGCCAGAATCGGATTTCCCGATGCCTGCGCCACAGTCCTGTGAAAAAGCACATCGTGAATCAGAAACTCCGCCGGACTCTCCAACGATGCAAATATCTCTGCCACCTCTTCCGCCAGCGCCGTGAAGTGCTCTTCCGTCCCACGTTCCGCCGCCAGCGCAGCCAGGTTGCTCTCAATCAGCAACCGAGCTTCAAACATCTGCCACGACTGGAATCCGTGCAGCGCACCGATCATGCTCACGGAGTCCTTGCCAAACGCCGCCGGACCGTCGGCAACAAACGTCCCCACCCCGTGCTTCACCTTCATCACGCCCATCGCCGCCAGGTAGCCGATCCCCGTCCGCAGGCTCGCCCGGCTCACATTCAACTGCTGCGCAAACTCCCGCTCCGGCGGAATCTTGTCCCCCGGTCGCAGAGAACCATTCTCAATCAACGTCCTGATGTGGTTCACCACATGCATCGTGCGATGGGTATCCGGCACTTCCGGCGTAGCTCGCGCCATAAAGTAAGGCACTCTCTTTCCCTGCAATCGGTAGAGGATCAGCGAATCCCGCTGCCCTTCATTCTCACGAATTCACAGCAATTGTATTCCTATGGATTGCCTTCCGTGGTTCAATGTGTATACTTGTGGTCTGACCACGCAGAGACACTTTCCTCTGCCTCAGCTTTGTTCGGAGAGCAGCATATTTCTTAGACCTTGCCGTGATTCGAACAACTGCTATCCCTTGTAATCTTGAGCATTTGCTTAAGGAGTTGCGCTGTTTATGGGTGAATCAGAATTGAGGCTCGGAAAGTACTCCGTTGGTACCGGCGACCGTTTCGCCCACCAAGCGAAAGCTCAGCTACAGGCTTGCATTCAGGCCCTCAACGCCGGCATTGAGGTCATACCGGTCTGGAACAAGTCAAACCGCGAACACAATATCATCGGCTCCGAGCCTTCTTCGGTCCGCGCCGCCGCCGACGCCGCGGTCCAGGCCCTCAACTGGCGCCTCCCATACTTCCTTGACGCCGACCACATCACTCTCGAAACAGTCGGCCGTTTCCTCGCCCCCTGCGACTTCTACACCATCGACGTAGCCGACTTCATTGGCCTTCCCGCCGAACCCAACGACATCGCCGAGTTCGTCCGCCGCCGCTCGGACCTTGCCGGCCAAATCCAACTCCCTGGCAGCGATGATCCCTTCCAAGTCACCACAGAAGACCTCCGCCAGACTGCCCAAAAGTTCCTCGCAGCCATCAAAATCGCCGGCAGGGTCTATCGCACCATCCTCGCCGCCAAAGGCGAAGGCAACTTCATCGCCGAAGTATCCATGGACGAGACCGACCGCGCCCAGAGTCCCGTCGAACTCCTCATCATCCTCGCCGCCATTGCAGACGAAGGCATCCCCATCCAGACCATCGCCCCCAAGTTCAGCGGCCGATTCAACAAGGGCGTCGACTACGTCGGCGACATCGCCCAATTCGAGCGCGAATTCGTCCTCGACATCGCCGCCATCCAATACGCTGTTGCCCACTTCGGCCTTCCTTCAAACCTCAAACTCAGCGTTCACTCCGGCAGCGATAAGTTCTCCATCTACCCCGCCATTCACCGCACAATGAAAACCTTCAACGCCGGCGTTCACCTCAAGACCGCCGGTACCACCTGGCTTGAGGAGCTCATCGGCCTCGCCGAGTCGGACGGCGACGGCCTCGCCCTCGCCAAAGAAATCTACGCCGAAGCCTTCTCCCATCGTGAAGAGCTCTGCGCCCCCTACGCCACAGTCATCGATATCGATCCCGCCCGCCTGCCTTCACCCGCCGCAGTCAGCGCATGGACCTCCGACCAATACACCTCCGCCCTCCGCCACGTTCCCGGTGCCAAGGCCTATAACAGCAGCCTCCGTCAGCTCCTCCACGTCGGCTTCAAAGTCGCCGCAAAAATGGGTCCACGCTACCTCGGCCTCCTCGAGTCCAACAAGGCCATCATCGCCCGCAACGTAACTGAGAACCTGTATAACCGCCACATCGCACCGGTCTTCCTCGGCCGCAACGCATGACCGCAGGTTCTGAGTCCGTTCGAATCGCTCGTTCCAGCCACCCGCCTCGCGCAATTGACTCAGTGGTCGCTAGACCACCGGCCCGCGCCGCAGACTTAGTGGTCGCTACCCCGCAGCCCCGCGCCGTAGCCGCAGCGTTTGTTAGCCCTGCGCTTCAGCGTGGGGTGGGCGCCACAAAAAAACATCTCAGTCCCGTAGGGATGGCGCTCATGCGCAACGTCTTTTTTGCCTCTGCACCTACAGACCGCGTATCATGCAAAGTTGACATAGTTCGCAGTTCAAATCAACACACTCCGGGACCTCGAAATTCAGACTTTTGGAGCATCAATCAGATATGAGCAATCCACTCAACATCCCGCCACAGGCCGACCTCGACTTCCTCTCCCTCGGCGCGCTCGTCCATCGCCTCGACCCCGGAATCATCCCCTTCCGCAAGGCCACCGAATGCAAGATCCACGTCTCCGGCGGTGAGTTCAACGTCGCCGCGAATCTCTCGGACTGCTTCGGCCTCCGCACCGCCGTCGCCTCCGCCATGTCCGACTACCCCATCGGCGATCTCATCGCCGAGCGCGTCCGCGCCATGGGCGTCAAACCTTTCTACAAGCACTTCAAGCACGATGGCGTCACCGGCCCCAACATGGCCGCTGTCTATAGCGACCGCGGCTTCGGCGTGCGCGCCCCCGTCGTTTTCTACAACCGCTCCAACGAAGCTGCCGCTCAGCTCAAGCCCGGCGACTTCGATTGGCCGGACATCTTCTCGAACGGCGTCAAATGGGTCCATTCTGGCGGCATCTTCGCCGCGCTCTCACCCACCACCGCGCCCCTCGCCGCCGAAATGATGAAGGCCGCGAAAGCCGCCGGCGCAGTCACCTCCTTCGATCTCAACTTCCGCGAAAAGCTCTGGAAGATCCACGGCGGCAACGAGCGCGCCGTTGAAACCATCGCCACCATCGTTGAGAATGTGGACGTCCTCGTCGGAAACGAAGAAGATCTCCAGAAAGGCCTCGGCGTTCCCGGCCCCGAAGTCGCCGCCAAGTCCAAGCTCGACCCCAGCGTCTTCTTCGGCATGATCGACGCCGTCGTCAAGAAGCACCCCCACGTCAAAGCCGTCGCCACCACCCTCCGCGAGGTCCACTCCACCAATCACCACAGTTGGAGCGCCGTCGCCTGGATCAATGGCAAAACCTATTCGGCTCCCACCGCCGAACTCAACGTCTACGACCGCGTCGGTGGTGGCGATGGCTTCGCCGCCGGCTTCATCTACGGCCTCATCGCAGGCGAGGAGCCCGAAGAAGCCGTCAAGCTCGGCTGGGCCCACGGCGCGCTCCTCACCACCTTCCCCGGTGACACCACCATGGCCACCCTCGACCAGGTCCGCGCCTTCGCCAAAGGCGGCTCCGCCCGCATCCAGCGATAGCGTCTTGTCGGCAGCGTCGGCCTTTCACGTGTAGCGCCGGCCTTTCACGTGTAGCGCCGGCCCATCACACGTAGCGCCAGCCCATCACACGTAGCGCCAGCCCATCACACGTAGCGCCAGCCCATCACACGTAGCGCCAGCCCATCACACGTAGCGCCGGCCCATCACACGTAGCGCCAGCCCATCACACGTAGCGCCGGCTTCCCAGCCGGCTGTCCTGGCGGCATCCCTGCCGCCAGATCGTAATCGCCCACTCGATTTTGCTATTGTGGCTGCTTTTCTCCCGCACTAAATCGACGTGTCATCCTGCGCGAAGTCCGCCCTGGCGGACGCAGCCGAAGATCTGCGGTTGCTTTTGTCGCTGCCCTTTCTCGGCTCGCCAACAAATCCGGGTGCCCCATCCTGGCCTGCATTGCTCACAGGTCGCCGAAAATCGTAGCGCCGATCTCCAGATCGGCTGTCCTGGCGGCATCCCTGCCGCCAGATGGTCGCCGCCCATTTGTTTTTGCTTTTGCTTTTGTTTTTGTTTTTTGCTTTTGTTGCTGCTTTTCTCCCGCACTAAAACGACGTGTCATCCTGCGCGAAGTCCGCCCTGGCGGACGCAGCCGAAGATCTGCGGTTGCTTTTGTCGCTGCCCATTCTCGGCTCGCCAACAAATCCGGGTGCCCCATCCTGGCCTGCATTTCTCACAGGTCGCCGAAAATCGTAGCGCCGATCTCCAGATCGGCTGTCCTGGCGGCATCCCTGCCGCCAGATGGTCGCCGCCCATTTGTTGTTGATTTTGCTTTTGCTTTTGTTTTTGTTGCTGCTTTTCTCCCGCACTAAAACGACGTGTCATCCTGAGCGAAGTCCCGGCGCGCCGGGACGTCGTCGAAGGACCTGAGGTTGCTTTTGTCGTTGTCTTTTCTCTGCACCACGATGAAGCCGGGTGCCCCGACTAACTCTTGACTGCAACTTTCGTTGTTGCCCCCAATGATCCCGGCGATCACGCAGTCTCATCACTGCAATGGTCATACCACTCGTTTCCCCAACCAATCCACATTCCCCAATTCTGAGCTCTCCGCTCGCCCGGCCGCTATTCTCTCCACCCTCCCAGCCAACCCATCCACTTCCCGAGACCTCCAAGCATTTGGTCGCGCCCTTATCCGCCTTTATTGGATTCACCATGCGCCAGGCACTATACTCATCTCCCGGAGAGCACGTTCGGCCCCAGCCGCGTCCCCCGATCAATACTAGAACCGGGGCAAGGAGCAACACTCATGGCCACCATCACGCCAATCAACTCGGCAGACCTCGAATTCGACAATGGAAGTTGGGACGCCGCTGGCTTTGCCGCCGAAACCCTCTCCTCATGGCAGGCCCTGGCCGCAGTCATTGACCACACTCTCCTCAAGCCCGACGCCACCCACGCCCAGATGAGTACCCTCTGTGCCGAAGCAGTCCGCTATCGCTTCGCCTGCGCCATGGTCAATCCCCTCTGGGCCGCCAACGCCGCCGCCCAGCTCGCTGGCTCTGGCATCCCCGTCGGCGTCGTCATCGGCTTTCCTCTAGGCGCATCCCTCGTTTCAACTCTCCGCCAGGAAGCCGCCGCCCTCACCCGCCTCGGTGTCCGCGAGCTCGACATGGTCATCCCCATCGGCCAGCTCAAGAGCGGCAATCACCACGCCGTCCACCATGCCATCCACGCCGCAGCCACCGTCGCCCATCACCACGGCGCAATCCTCAAAGTCATCCTCGAAACCTGCCTGCTCACCGTCGAAGAAAAGCTCCGCGCCTCTGAGATCGCCATCCAGGCCGGCGCTGACTTCCTCAAGACCTCTACAGGCTTTTCCACCGGCGGCGCTACACCCACCGATATAGCGCTCCTGCGCGGTGTCGCCGGCGCGCGTTGCGGCGTCAAAGCCTCCGGCGGAATCCGCACCCTCGCCGACGTCCGCTCAATGCTCGAGGCCGGCGCCAACCGCATCGGCGCATCCGCCTCCGTCGCCATCCTCCGCGAACTCGGCGCAGAATAGCTCCGCTTGTTCCCTGTTCCCTATTGCCTAGTCCCTAGTCCCTGGTCCCTTCGTATGCTGGTCCCCCGCCCGCCACCATCCGATATCATTGCCTTCGACACATATGTCCCCAAATCCTCCATCCTCGCCCCAACTCCATGAGCTCGAAGGCGACTACCGCCCCGCCGATCCCGCAAATCCGCACGCCCACATCGATATTGCCAATCCTCGCGTCGAAATCGCCGACTTCAACTACCTCATGCAGATGACCGACGCGCTCAACACCACGCTCGACCTGCAAACCCTCCTCAATCGCACCTCCGAACTTGTTCGCTCCGTCATCCAATACCGCATCTTCGCTATCCTTCTCTTCAACGACCGCACCAAAGAACTCCGCATGCGCTTTCAAATCGGCCACACCTCCAAGGCCGAGCACATGCGCATTCCCATGGGCCGCGGTGTCGTCGGCCAGGTCGCACTTACCCGCCAGCCCATCCTCCTCAACGACGTCACCACCTCGCCCATCTACTTCTCCGTCAACCCCGACGTCCGCTCCGAGCTGGCCGTCCCCCTCATCGCCAAGAACCGCCTGATCGGCGTAATGGACCTTGAAAGCGAGCACGCAGGCTACTTCCAGCCCGAGCATCTCCATCTGCTCACCCTCACCGCCTCACGCATCGCCCAGGCCATCGAAAACGCCCGCCTCTACGCCCGCGTCTCACGCCAGGCCCAGTCCCTCGAAGTCCTCCACGAGATCGCCATTGAGCTAACCTCCATCCTCGACCTCGGCCCGCTCCTCGAGCGCGTCGGCCAGCTCCTCCGCCGCCTCATCGACTATCAGATGTTCACCGTCATGCTCCTCGACGAGAAGGGCGAAACCCTCGTCACCCGCTACGCATGGCGCTTTGGCTATACCCACGCCCCGCTCCGCCGCCTCTCCGTCTCTTCAGGTCTCGTCGGAGCCGCCGTCCGCGAGTGGCGTCTCATCAACGTCCCCGACGTCCTAAAAGACCAGCGCTACCTTGAGATGAATCCCGAGACCCGCTCTGAGCTAATCGTGCCCCTCTTCTACAAGGGCCGCATCATCGGCGTTCTCGACCTCGAGCACACGCGCCCTCATTTCTTTAACGAAGAGCATGAGCGCACCCTCACCACGCTCGCCGGCCAAATCGCCATCGCCATCGAGAATGCCCGCCTCTACCAGGCCGTCCGCCGTCAGGAAGCGCAACTCGAAAAAGACATCGCCATGGCGCGCGAGGTACAGCTACGTCTGCTCCCCCGCGAAGCCCCCTTTCATCCTCACGCCGACATGGCCGTCCGCTTCCTGCCCGCCCGCTCCATTGGCGGCGACCTCTACGACTTCCTCGACTACGGTCCCAACCGCACCGCCATCGTCCTCGGCGACGTAAGTGGCAAAGCCGCCCCGGCTGCACTCTTCGCCGCCCTCGTTAGCGGCATCATGCGCGCCGCCGCTGCCCTCTTCCCTGAGCCCGCCGCCATGATGACCCTCCTCAACGACGCCATTCAGGAGCGCAAACTCGACTCGCAATACGTCGTCCTGTTATTCGCCCTCTGGAACGACGAAAACCAGACCCTTCAGGTCGCCAACTCCGGTGCAGTCCAGCCCCTCTTCTGTCGCGCTGGCGAGTCCGTCGTCGTCAAGGCTGAGGGCTTCCCCCTCGGCCTCTTTCCCAACGTCACCTACGAGGAGTTTTCCGTCGCCACCCAGCCCGGCGACGTAATCATCTTCGTCTCCGACGGAATCCTCGACGCCGAAGACGACAAGGAAGAGATGTACGGCGAAGAACGCCTCCAGGGCCTCCTCTGCTCCATTCGCGACCTCAGTGCTCAGGAGATCGCCGACGCCATCCTCGCCGACGTCACCGCCTTCCAGGGAACCAAAGACCGCTTCGACGACGAAACCATCATCGTCCTGAAAGTCCGCTAGCGCCTTGTCCCAGAAGTTCACACAAAATTGGCGCTGTCATCCTGAACGAAGTGAAGGATCTGCGGTTGCTCTTGGTCGTTCTTCAATGTCCTTCAAGCCCGGCACGCATGCAACTCCTCCCGAAACTCGCTTCGTAACAACGGCACGGCTTTAGCCGGGCCATTAACCGCCCAATAAAAACGCGGGCTTTAGCCCCTGTACATGCCGACGTTCCGATAGACTCCGTGCCCATACACTTCGCGGCTTTTCGAAGAAAAGATGCGAAAAGGGCGGGAAACAAACAAGCCCAATGTCCGACTTCGCGCCTTTCCACCCCTCACTTCCCTTTCCCCACCATCTCCCCACCCACCCAAGTCTCCCGCACCACCGTCCCCAAAATCTTTTTGGCATCCACCGTGTACAAATCCCGATCCACCAAAATGAAATCCGCATCGTACCCCGGCGCAAGCTTCCCCTTGTGCGTCTCCGCAAACTCCGCATACGCCGACCCCTGCGTATACGCATACAGCGCCTGTCCCCGCGTGATCTTGTTCTCCGGGAAGTACTCCTTCGTCCCCGCCTCATTCTCTCGCGTCACCGCCGCATACAACCCCCGAAACGGCGTAATCGGTTCCACCGGGTAGTCCGTCCCAAACGCCAGATGCACGCCCGCATCCAGAAACGCCTTCCACGCATACGAGTACGCCGCTCGCTTCGGACCAAGCCGCGCCTCTGCCCAGTTCATATCCGTCAGCAGGTGGCTCGGCTGCATCGATGCAATCACCCCCTCCAGCCTGAAATTCATGATCTCCGCTTGATCCACCACCTGCGCGTGCTCGATCCGATCCCGCCCTCGGTAAGGCATCGCCGGACAGGCCATCTTCTCGTCCATTGGCTTCGGCTCCTGCCCAGCCGACCGGCAGAAAAATGGCTTGCTCACCGCACTGTTTGCGTAGCTCAGCGCCTGCAGCGCCATCGCATTCGCCTCGTCCCCAATCGCGTGAAAGCCCAACTGAAAATCCGCCTTCGCCCGGTCCACAGCCATCTCGTTCAACTCGTCCTGCTTGTACTGTGGCAGCCCCATATTCCCAGGATCATCCGAGTAAGGCTCCTTCATCGCCGCCGTCCGCGATCCCAGCGATCCATCCATGAACCCCTTCAACATTCCCGTGTGCAGCATCGGGTCGTTCAGGTCGTGGTGCGCCCGCATCTTCAGCAGTTGATCCATCGGTGCCTTGAATGGTAGCCACTCGCTGATCCTCAAATGCAGCTCCCCTTCCTTCTCCATTTCCTCGAAAACCAGAAAATCCTGCCAATCGCTGAAATCCTGCACGCTCGTCACGCCATGCGAAAGCGCATCGGCCATCACCAGCTCCGCACCCCGTCGCCGATCCTCATGGCTCGGCGGCGGAATCACCTTGCTCACCAGCCCCTTCGCCGATTCGCGCAGTATCCCGGTCGGCTCGCCACTCGCATCCAGATCGATCGCCCCACCCTGCGGCGCAACCGTCTTCCCCGTTATCCCCGCCGCCTTGAGCGCAGCAGTATTCGCAATCGCAATATGCCCGTCGATCCGCTCCAGAAACGCCGGATGCCCGCCCGTCACCCCGTCCAGATCCTGCCGCGTCGGCAGCCTCTTATCCGCCCATAGCGTGTGGTCCCAGTTCCCGCCCGTCAGCCAATGCCCCGGCTCTGCCTTCGCCGCATACCCCTGCACGCTCTTGAGCATCGCCTCCAGCGAAAGCACCCCAGTCAAATCCACGTTCAGCTTCGTCTGTCCCGCGCTCCCCAGGTGTGTATGCGCATCGTTGAATCCCGGAAAGACGGCCGTCCCCTTCAGATCCCGCACCGCGGTCCGCGGCCCAGCCAACCGCTTCATCTCCTCTGAAGTGCCCACGGCAAGCACCCGGCCCCCGCCCACCGCCATCGCCTCCACCGTCTGCGGCTTGTCACGGTCGAACCCCTCGCCCGTATATATCACCCCGTTCACGAAGATCGTCTCCGGATCGGCATGAAAAGGCTTCAGATTTCTCAGGTTTCCCGGTGACCGATGAAATGTCGGTTGGGGACTCTGGCCCGCAGCAATAGCGCCGCCTACAGCGAGAACAAAATGGAGTACAACAACAGTGCGCATGCCCGGAGTTTATCAGCCGCCAAGGCCCTACTGCTCCGCCGCCCAATTCGACTCAACTCCGGCTTCACTGCTGTGAATCAGCCACCTGAGCCTCGTTCAACGCTGTCCATGCGGCAAGAGAATCCATATAGTCTCTCCAATGCACGATCTTCCGGTTTTCAATCGTAACCACTGAGATAAATCGGTTGTCGTATGCGTTGCCATTGGAGAGAATCCGCCCGTGTCCCTCGTATTCAAGAATCACGACGCATCCGTCTCGAGAGGGATGAACCACGAGCCCGTCACCGGCGTGAAGCTTGATGCTCTTGCCATATCCCGAATAAAGCGAGATCAGATTCTCCCGTCCTGTAACCGTCAGCGGCCAGCCAGGAAAGTTGTAACGGAACTCGAAGACTGCGTCCTCGGCAATCATGTCAAAGTAATGGTCGCCGTCAACGAATTCCCTTAGGCCATTCTGAACGACTTCGAAAAACGGATCGAGCGCCTCAAAGCCCGCATATTTTGCGTTTGCCATCGTGAACGTTTCCCCTCCCTTCCGCGACCTTTCCCCCTACTGCTCCGCCGCCCACCTCTGGGTGCCCCATCCTCGCCGCGCCTTTGTTTTTGCGGCTAGGGTGGGATCAATAAAACTCCCATCCAGACTGCAACGAAAATCCCCTACTGCTCCGCCGCCCACTCCGCCATCGCCAGCGTCAGCAGCAGCACCCGCCGCAGCCCAAGGTCGCGCTCCTTCGCCGAGTACCACTCCGCCAGCGTATGAGCCCCGCCGCCCTCGCCTCCCGCACCCAATGACACCGCCGGAACCCCCAGCGACAACGGCAAATTCGCATCCGTCGATCCCAGTCTCTGGTCCGTTCGCAAACCCATGTGCCGGTCCACAGCCCGCAGCGCATCCAGCAGCGGCGAGTTCCCCGGCAACGCCGCTGCCGGCCGGTCTCCGATCTTCTCAATCGCATACGTCAGCAGCCCCATGCTCCGCCCCGCAGGCGTCTTGATCGCCCGGTTCGATTCGTCCACCGCGTCTTCCATCGCCCTGTGCAGCGCCACTTCCAATCGCACCATCTCCTCACCGCTGGTCGATCGGAAATCGATCGTCGCCTGCGCGCTCTCCGGTATCGAATTCACGCTCTTCCCGCCCTGAATCGTCCCCACGTTCATCGTCGTCCGCGGCTCGTCCGGCAGCGAAACCTCCGCCAGCTTCGTCAGTCCCCGCGCCAGCGCGTTAATCGGGTTCGGCCTTCCCGCGTCCGTAAAGCTGTGCCCGCCCGGCCCCTTCACCACCACACGGAACCGCCTGCTTCCCAGCCCCTGCGTCACCGCCGAATCCGCGCCCGCACCATCCAGCACAATGTGCGCCGCAATCCTGCCCGCCAGCAGGTCCGTCTCGTAAAAATGCCGCACCCCGCGCAGATCTCCCTCGCCCTCTTCTCCCACATTTCCAAGAAATATCAACGGTGCCGGCAACTCCACCTTCGACCGAACCAGCGCGTGAGCCAGCGCCAGCATCCCCACCACGCCTGTTCCGTTGTCGCAGCTCCCGGGTGCCTCCAGCCGATCCCCATCCACCCGCGGGCTCAGCTCCGTCTCTCGCGGAAACACCGTATCCAGATGCGCTGACAACACCACCACCGGACCCGTGCTCTCGTCCGGCAATTCTGCCGCCGCTATCCGCCCAAAAACGTTCCCCACTTCGTCCGTTCTCACATCGCTAAGCCCGGCCTCAGTAAACCGCCCCGCCATCCACGCGCTGCGCGCCTGTTCCCCAAACGGCGGCGCTGGAATCCTTACCAGATCAAGCTGCCAGTCCATCATCATCCCTGGATTCTTGTGCAGCCACGAGAACGCCGCATGAACCGCCCGCCGCGATGCGATCGTCGTCACGCACGTAAAGGCCGAACTCTTTGTAAAAAGTGACATGATCTCGACTTCAGGGTAGCAGGCTGCCTCTCAGCACTTGCCTCCTGGGTTTGCACTCGCGCCCCGGGGGTTTGACCTTCGCCATACAAAAGCGCCGTGCGCTGAGCAGCCTCACGCCCGGTGCTCGGTTGCGCCCAGACATAAACCAGGGGCTGCTTCGCTAACCCGCTCACTTGCCCACCCGCTGACTTGCTGACTAGCTGGCATCCTCGTCCCCCAACTCAAACCCCTCCGCATACTCCACCGACCTTAGAAAAAGCCCCTGCGCCGGTGCCGTCGGTCCCGCCGCCGACCTTGTCCGCGCCGCCAGTACTCCTGCCATATCGCTCGCCTGCGTCCGGCCCCGTCCCACATCGAGCATCGTTCCCACCAGGTTACGTACCATATGATGCAAAAACCCGTTCCCCCGCACACGGTAGATCAGCATCCGCCCCGCCTCCAAATCCACCTGCTTCCACTCCGACGAAAAGACCCTCCGCACCGTCCCCTTCCCCGGCCCTGTCTTCCCAGGGCCGCCTGCGTCCCCGTCGTCCTCCTCCTCGCTTCCGCTCCTTCGCCGTGTCGCCAGGTCAGGATCAGTCGCCGCAAAGCTCAAAAAATCATGCTCCCCCACAAAATGCCCCGCCGCCGCCTGCAGTGCATCCAGATGCATCGGCCATGTGCACGCATGAACATACCGTGCCAGAAACGGCGGGCAATTCGCCTCCTGAAACACCCGATACTCATACGTCTTTGCCACCGCCGAGTGCCGCGCGTGAAAGCCGATCTGCATCCTCTTCGCCTCCACCACCCGTATCGCCCCCGGCAACGTCCGGTTCAGCGCGAGTTGCAGGTTCCCCGCAGGAATCGGCGCAGCCAGCTCAAAGCTTGCCACTTGCCCCAGTGCGTGCACCCCCGCGTCCGTCCGGCCCGACCCCTGCGGCAGCGGTCTCTCGCCCGTTACCCTCCCCAGTGCCCCTTGCAGTTCCCCTTGGACCGTCTTCTCCCCCGGCTGCACCTGCCAGCCGCTGAAATCCGTGCCATCGTAGGCAACAGTTAGCTTCCAGGTTTGTAAACTGGTTACGCCTTGGTCAGCTTCGGTCAACGAGTCTTGACTCCCCTTAAACAGAATGACCTAATAGGTTACCCGACAACAGCATGTCACCAAACAGCCACATCGGGTGAGATATACTCAGCTTTTCGCGTGTGTTCGCCTTCCGGCAATCTACTTTCGCCTTCTGGCATCCTGAACGGTGGGACTGATTTTTTCCCGCAGCCAGGTTCTGTCTGGAACTAATGGGATGCGGCGCGCGTAATCGTTCACGAGCCCACTGGTCGGGCCCACTTTGGGGCAGGGATCGACTACTGCATCCGGCCATCATAATAATTGCGTCCGGATGGGTTCGCCGGTCGTCTTCAAGACTGGCAACCCACATGCCTCAGTTAACCGTGGAGAAGAATCATGCATTTGTTCGGCACAGGTGTGTTTGACAAGAAACAGACCGCACGCGGCATTCCTCGCGGCATTCAGGGCCACGCCAAACTTGAGATCAACGCGCACTCCCGCGCCGGTAGGAACCTGCGCGCGGTTGCCGCAGTCCTGCTCACCCTCGGCGCAGGCATGCCCCAGGGGTTCAGCCAGCAGGCAGCGGCCCACCCGACCGGCACTGACCCGGCGGCCTCCGATCTTCCCGCCTCGCCGTCTCCTGTCCTGACCGAGCCGCTCAGCCTCCGTCCGACTGCCCGCGACTTTTCCAAGCCCTCGGCGCGCCTCCTCGGGAACCCTCTCGACCTCTTCCGCCCCACCACCATCCCCAAGGCCAGCTTCGCAAACTCAGTCCGCCTCGGTGACCTCGTCAAGGACGGCAAAATCTATCTCAGCCTCTCCGATGCCATCGCCCTGGCGCTCGAAAACAACTACGACATCGCCATCGCCCGCTACGACCTCGACATCGCGGACACCGACATTCTTCGCACCCGTACCGGTGCAGGAGCCCTCGGCGTTCCCACCGGGCTGATCACAAACACCTTGGGCGGCTCCTCCTCGACGCTCACTGCGGGCGGCGGACCCGGCGGATCCACCGTCGGCTCCGGCGGTGCAGGTTCCGGCGCTGGCGGCCTCTCGCTCACCACAGCAGGCGCTGGCCCCGCACCCGAGAGCCTCGAGCCCACCCTCACCTCCAACATTCAGCTTGACTGGGCACAGTCCCCCTCAAGCAGCTTCTTCACCGGCGGCAAATCCTCCACCGATACCTACAACTTCGGCTACAACCAGGGCTTTGTCACCGGCACAGCATTCGCCTTCACCTGGGATAACTCAAGAGCAACCAGCACCAACGCGGTCCAGCTCTATAGCCCGCAGTACAACGCCAGCTTCAAGGCTCAGGTCACCCAGCACCTCCTCCAGGGTGCAGGCATCTTTATCAACAAGCGCTTCATGTATCAGGCGCTCAACGACCGGCGCATCGCCGACTCCGGCTTCCGCCAGCAGATCCTCTACACCGTCAACCAGGTCGAGAGCATCTACTGGGGCCTCGTTCAGGCCTACGAGGACCTGCAGGCCAAGCAACGCGCCGTCGAACAGAGCAGCAAGGTCGCCAGCGACAACCGCAAGCAGCTCCAGATCGGCACCATGGCTCCGCTCGACGTCCTCAATGCCGATCAGAGCGTCGCATCCGACAAACAGGCCCTCATCGCCTCGCAGAGCAGCCTGAACTACCAGCAGCAGATCATCAAGCAGGCCATAGCCCGCAACCTCAACGATCCCGCGCTGGTCGCCGCCGCCGTCATCCCCACCGATCGCGTCAGCATCGCCCAGATCCCCGAGGAAACCGAACCCATCGAGACCCTCGTGCAGGAAGCCTTCCAGCAGCGCCCCGAGCTTGAGCAGGCTGTTCTTACCCTGCGCAACGACGAGATCACGCTCAAAGGCGCCCGCAACGCCCTGCTTCCACAGCTCGATGTCTTCGCCTACCTCAGCGGCTCGGGTGTTGCCGGCTCCATCAATCCCAACCTCAGCACCAGCTTCTACGGAACCGGAACCCTGCCGCCCGACACTGGTTACGGCACTGCCCTGTCAAATGCATACAACAACTCGTCTCCCGACAAGGGCGTCGGCTTCAACCTCACCGTCCCCATCGGCAACAAACTTGCGCAATCGGTGCAGGCCCGTTCGTTGATGGAGTATCGCCAGGCTGAACTCCGGCTCGAGCAGCTCTACACTGAGATACGCATGCAAGTCATCAACGCACAGTTCGGGCTAACCAACGACCGCGCTCTCGTCGAAGCATCCGTAGCGGCACGCGACTTCAACCAGCAGAGCCTGGACGCGGAGCAGAAAAAACTCCACCTCGGCGCTTCCACCACAGCTCTTGTTCTCCAACAGGCCCGTAACCTCGCAACTGCTGAGAACAGCCTGATCGCCGCCAACGCGCAATATGCCAAGGATCGTGCCGGCTTCTATCAGATCCTGGCCTCCACTCTCCAGCACTACGGCATCAACCTCACTGAAGCAGCCTCCGGAAACATCAACACCGTGCCGGTCGTGCCTGGCGTAGCACCAGCTCCCAAAGGCAACGAACCCACCACCACCCCACCTGCCACAACAACCGCTCCGATCACCACCACTCCACCTGCCTCGCGCTGAGCAACTCCACACCAAGACAACAGAAAGGCCCGCTTCGAGGGAAGCGGGCCTTTCTGTTGTCCCTTCTAACTGAAGTCACTCAGTGAATGCCAGAACGTCGTACCGCGGGTTCCTAAACCCCAGACCCTAGACCCTAAACCCCAGACCCTAGACCCTACCGTTCCGCCACCCGATCCAGCAAATCAAAAAACTCCGGAAAGCTGATCCCCGCCGACTCCGCCCCCTGAATCAGCGTCTCCCCCTCCGCCCGCAGCCCCGCCACGCTGAACGCCATCGCAATCCGATGATCCCCGCCGGAATCGATCGTCGCTCCATGCAGCGTCTGCCCGCCCGGAACATCCACCCCGTCCTCAAACTCCTCCACCTCGGCCCCCATCGCGCGCAGGTTCTTCACCACCAGCGCAATCCGGTCCGACTCCTTCACCCGCAACTCCTTCGCATCTCGTATCCGAATCCCTCCACTTGTATACGGCGCAATCGCCGCCAGCACCGGCAGTTCGTCGATCAACTGCGCGGCCAGCCCACCACTCACCGTCGTTGATCCCAGCCCCTCCGGCGGCGACGTAATCTGCACCGTCCCCACCAGCTCGGCATTCTTCTCTTCCAGGTCAAGCACCGCAATGTGCGCGCCCAGCGCCGTCATCACATCCAGCAGCGCAGCCCGCGTCGGATTCAGCCCCAGTTGTGCCAGCACCAGGTTCGACCCCGGAAACAGCGCCGCCGCGCAAAGAAAGAACGCCGCCGAAGAGATATCCCCCGGAACCGCCGCGTCAATCGCGTGCAGCGCCTGCGGCCCGGCAATCGAAACCGAATCCACCGTCCGCGTCAGCTTCGCCCCAAAAGCTCGCAGCGCCAGTTCGCTGTGATCCCGCGTCCTGATCGCCTCCCGCACCGTCGTCGTCCCCTCGGTCTGAAGCCCCGCCAGCAGAATGCACGTCTTCACCTGCGCGCTCGGCACTGGCGTCGTATAGTCCACCGCCTTCAGCGCCCTGCCATGAATCGTCACCGGCGCGTGCCCTTCGGTCAGCACAACATCCGCGCCCATCTCCGCCAGTGGCTTGCGTACCCGCTCCATCGGCCTTCTCGACAGCGACTCATCGCCCACCAAGGTGAAGCTTCCATCCTGCGCCGCCAGCAGCCCACTCATCATCCGCATCGTCGATCCCGAATTCCCGCAATCCAACGCCCCGTCCAGCGAATGCCTCGAGTAATCCGGATGCCCCGCCGGCACAACCTTCCCGCCGATCCCCGTCACCTCGATCGCGCTCTCCGCGGTCCGCGTTACCTTCGCGCCCAGAGCCTGCATGCAGGCCAGCGTCGATGCGCAGTCCGCCCCCGTCGAGAAATTCGTAAACCGCGACGTCCCTGCGGCAAACGCCGCAAGCATCCCGTAGCGATGGCTGATGGACTTATCCCCCGGCAGCCGCAGGCTCCCCACAATATTCCGTGCCGGCCGAATCAAACGCTCTTCTGTAGTCGTAGACATAACTGTGTCTTCTAGTTTATCGGCTCGCCCTCACCCGCCCCCGCATCCACCCTTTATCCCCGACGACCCTCAATCCACCCAACGCCACTCAATAAGTTGTTGTCATCCCGAACGCAGTGAGGGATCTGCGGTTGTTCTTGTCGTTGTCTTTCATCTCCACCAAGATGAAACTCGGGTGCCCCATCCTCGCCGCGTCTTTGTCTTTGCGGCTAGGGTGGGAGACCATGAACCTTCCCCCGCCGCCTCACACAAGCACAATCTGCAAGCCCCCCAGAGCCCGCCCTGAGCAAACCTCGTAGCTCGAAGCTAGAAGCTAGCAGCTGCGGCCCCTACCGCGGCGCCTGTTCCGCCGAATCCGCCAGCGCATACGCCAGCACCGTCATCACCGCCGCGTTCTCGTTCAAATGCTTCGCATCCACCTTGTCAAACGTATCCGCCGCCGTGTGGTGATAGTTGAAGTAGAACCGGCTGTCCTGTATCGGCGCAAAGCTCGGCACGCCCCGCGCCGTCAACCCCGCAATATCCTCGCCCGTCTCCGGCGTCGCGTCCAGCGTCTCCGCCCCAATCGGCTCCAGCACCCCCGACAGCGGCCGCAACCAACCTCCCAGCGCCTGCTTCCCCGAGTAGTAAATCCCCGACGGATGATCCGCCCCCAGGTCGCTCTCAATCGCGCCAATGTGATGCGCCGCATCGTCCTTGTGCTCTTCCATGTAAGCCGCAGCGCCCTGCGAGCCTTCTTCCTCGCTCATCCACGCAATAAACCGCACCGTCCGCTTCGGATGAATCCCCAACTCCTTAAGCAGGTGAATCACCTGCATCGACACCACCACCCCCGCGCCATCGTCAATCGCGCCAGTGCCCAGGTCCCACGAATCCAGATGCCCTGACACGATCACCACATCCTCCGGATGCTCCGTCCCCTTCCAGTCCGCAATCACGTTGTAGCTGTCCACATCGGGCTGCGTCTCCGGTGTCAAGGTCAAATGCATCGTCACCGGCCCCTCGCTCGTCAGCACCTTCAGCATGTCTGCATCCTCAGCCGTTATCGCCGCTGCCGGTACCTTCGCCACCCCCGGCGCATACGCCGTCTGCCCCGTGTGCGGAATCCGATAATCCGCCCCGCCCACACTCCGCACCAGCACCGCCGCTGCCCCTACCGCGCCTCCTGCAATCGGCCCCGCCCCGCGATACACCACCCCATCCCCATATGCGCCCATCCCGTTCCCCACCGCGGCCAGCTCCTTGTCGAACTTGTGGTTGAACACTAGAATCTTCCCCGCCACCGATCCCGCCGGCAGCGCGTGAAGCTGATTCCAGTCGTCCACCACCACCACCTCGGCAGTAATCCCCTCCTGCGGCGTCGCCACGCTCCCGCCCAGTGCCGTCAGCACCACCTTCTGTGCCGTCCCCGCCGCCTGCCCCGGCCAGCTCACCAGTTCCCCCTTCTCCTCGCCGCGCACCCAGTGTGGAACCTTCGCCTTCTCCAGCGTCACCTCCGCACCCAGCCCCCGCATCTCGCCCGCAACATAGTCCACAGCCTTCCCCGCCTGAGGAGATCCGCTCAACCGCGGCCCAATGTTGTAGGTCAGGTGCCGCAACTCATCCAGCGCGTACGGATCGTTCATCGCCGCATCCCTCAGCTTGGCCATCGTCGCCAGTTGCTCCGGCGTCCATGCGCTCTTGCCACCGGACATCATCCCCTGCAGCCGGTCCAGAATGCTCGGCGGCCCAGCCGCGCTCTGCCCTGCCGGCGTCGCATTCTGTGCCCCGGCCACACCAACTCCCGCCACCGCTGCCAATACAATCAGCCCGCCAATGCCAACGCTTTTGCT